>Ga0213861_10000101_pt1 | contig 61469 bp, 64 predicted proteins | sample PICome_4_FD_160110 | JGI IMG/M metagenome (GOLD analysis project Ga0213861, IMG submission 160110) | Coastal seawater microbial communities near Pivers Island, North Carolina, United States - PICO131 | ecosystem: Environmental > Aquatic > Marine > Coastal | place: USA: North Carolina... | reverse complement strand
TGATATATACAAGATAATAAAGGGTAAGAATGATTTGGATATTAATGGTGTAAATGTTAGAAAATTCAACAATTACATCAATAAAAAACGACAAAACAAAACTTACCTTTTAGACTACTCCACCGTTACTGATTTCGCTAAATTTCGAGGCTGATCTACATTTTTATTCAACATCACTGCGATATGATATGACAGTAATTGAAAAGGAATGGTGGTTAACAAAGGAGTTAATGCTTCAAGGGTTTCGGGAATTTCAATTATATGATCTGCGATTTCTTTTACCTGAGTATCCCCTTCTGTTACAACGGCAATAATTTTACCAGATCTCGATTTTATTTCTTGAATATTACTCACTACTTTCTCATAATGTCCTTTATTGGTTGCAATCACAAAAATGGGCATGTTCTCGTCTATTAAAGCAATAGGTCCGTGCTTCATTTCTGCAGCAGGATAGCCTTCTGCATGAATGTAAGAAATCTCTTTTAACTTCAACGCTCCTTCGAGTGCAACAGGGAAATTAAACCCTCTACCAAGGTACAAGCAGTTCTTGGCATCTTTGTAAGCAGCCGCTATTTCTTTTACTTTGTCGTCAATTTTTAACAACTGTTCTATTTGAGAAGGAATGTGTGCGAGCGTTCTTAGGTAGTTTTGAAAAGCTGATGTTGATAGGGTTCCTTTCTCTTTTGCCAATTTTAAAGCAATTAAAGATAGAACGGTAATTTGTGTTGTAAATGCTTTCGTGGATGCAACGCCTATTTCTGGTCCAGCATGTGTATATGATCCCGCATGTGTTTCTCTTGCAATGGAAGATCCCACTACATTACAAACTCCAAAAACAAATGCTCCATTGGATTTTGCTAACTTAATGGCTGCCAAAGTATCTGCTGTTTCGCCAGATTGAGAAATGGCAATCACAACATCTTTTGAGGTAACTATTGGGTTTCTATACCTGAATTCGGATGCATATTCAACTTCTACAGGAATTCTTGCCATATCCTCAAAAAGATATTCTGCCACTAAACCTGCGTGCCAAGAGGTACCACAAGCAATAATGATAATTCGGTCGGCATTTAAAAATTTTGCAAGATGATCATCTACGCCAGACATTTTAATAATGCCTTGGTCTGGCAACATTCTACCTCTGTAAGTATCAATGATTGCTTTGGGCTGTTCATGAATTTCTTTTAACATGAAATGATCGTATCCTCCTTTTTCAATCTGCTCTAGACTCATCTTGAGCGTTTGAATGTTGGTGTCTACCATAGAATCGTCCATAATTTTACGGACTTCAATGTCTTTCCCTACTTTAACAATAGCAAGCTCTTCATCTTCTAAATAAATAGCATTCTTCGTATATTCAATAAAAGGCGATGCATCGGATGCAACAAAAAACTCTGAATTATCTTTCCCTACACCAATTGCAATAGGACTTCCTAGCTTGGCAATGACCAACTCATTTGGTTTTGTAATGTCAAAAACGGCTATCGCATAAGCTCCAACAACGTTGGTTAAGGCAATTTGAACCGCCTTTCCCAACTTACATTTGTTGTTCTTTTTTACTTCTTGAATTAAATTGATGAGCACTTCAGTATCAGTGTCACTTTTAAAAGTATACCCTCTGCGGGTTAATTCTTTTTTTAAGGTGTCATAATTTTCTATAATTCCATTATGTACAATGGCTAAGTCTCCTTGTTCAGAAAAGTGGGGATGAGAATTTGTGTCGTTTGGAACTCCATGAGTGGCCCACCGTGTGTGTCCCAATCCTATTTTTCCAGCTTTTCTTTTTTCTTCATTATTTACAATAAACTCGAGGTCGGCAACCTTCCCTTTGGTTTTAGACAAGTTCATTTCTTTACCATCATACATCATGATACCAGAACTATCGTAACCTCTGTATTCTAGTCTTTTAAGTCCGTTGATTACGATTGGATACGCATCTCTGTACCCAATATATCCTGTTATTCCACACATAAGTTTTGAAAGTGTTTTTTAATCTTGTTTTTTTGAATACGATATTTTTAATTCCGCTTTTTTAACCCCATTGTTTGGAGATTCATTTAAAAGAGTCACCATTTTAGGATTCCAGCTATAGGGTCTAAAAATAGTATCGTTCAAAATTAAATCGGTCGTATTAAGTGCTCTGATTGACAACTTCGGATTGTAGTCTGTTTCTGAGTTTAGTAACTCTGAAATGTGTTCAGGGATTCTAAAGGTATATTTCATTTCTCCGTCATCTGTTGTTTCTAGGTCTCCCCCGAAAGTAGATACTCCTGTAAAAACGTCTCTAACGTGACTTTGTAAAACGGCTTGAGAATTTGGGTTTACATAGTCTTTGTACAAATACAATCTCTCTGGTGCCATATCGGAAGCTACGGATTGATCGACATAAAGGGTTAGTAAAGCATCATTTACTAAAATATTTTCCAACCGCAATTCTTCCAACTGATCTGAAAGACCGTTATTATCATTATCAGCTCCAAAAAGAGTAATAGATCCTTCGCTCCCAGCGGTTCCTTGTATTTTTATCTGTTCATTTGATATCGATGGCGAAGGCCCCATTTTGTAATAGCTTCTTCGAATACCACTCAATGGAAAAGAATTGCTCTTTTTAATGGTATCAAGAACTTGTGTTCCACCAACGACCACTGTATTTGTATAATAGACTTCTATTGATGGATTAAAAGCAGCTCCCGTTCGGTTGTTAAAATCAAAAGAAATTAAGGATCCATCTGGTCCTGTTGCTTTAAGAATTAACCCTCTAAAATAATTATTAAATGCGTCTTGAGAAGAAAACTCTGCAGACTCGTATTTATCAAAGAAAAGTGTTTTAAACTTTGCTTCATCCATTGGTATTCTTGCAAAAGGAAATGGAACATCACTGCTCGTTGTTGTAATTTTTATGGTATCTATATCATAGACACTGTTGTCACTCACTCTTCTTTTGACTGTAAAAATAGTATCGTTTTCATTTGGTGTGAACGGATAGTCTAATTCACTATTTAATGGGCTTCCTGTGGTTAAAAACTCTTCATCCGAAAAATAATTGCTTATTTGTGTTGGGTCTGCAAGATCCAACGTACTTAGATACTCGTCAGACTGATACAGATTGAGTGTAAATGCAACTTCTTGGTTCCCAAAAATAGAATCTAACGAATAGGTTGGATCTGAATCTTCATTTTCAGTTAACGTTGCTTGATAAGGCAATTTTAAAAATACCGTATCTAGTGTTGAAACAATTGTGGTATCTGCTCCATAGCTTTTGTCTGTGTACTGGAGGTTTGTTGCGAGCTCTACTTGAGACAAGATAGACGCTTCTAACTTTTCGTAACTGGCATTGTTATAAACGCCCAGTAAATATTGCCCGTATTGCCCGGAGGCTAAATTAATATTATCCGTTCTAATACGGTCTACTTCTTTGTTTTCCAAAGCAATGTCAACTAAAATCTTATCTGTTGAAAAAACATTGTTTGAAATAATCGTAGTTCCAATATCTGTAAAATCTTTTTCGCAAGAAATTATACCTGAAAAAACAACCCAGAAGATACTAATAGCAATACTTTTTTTTATACTCTTTTTCACTTTCAAAAAATATTAGTTTACCGATAAGATATCAGCGTAAAAATTTAAATACGGTTCTTTTAAGTCATCAGATTGAAACTCTAAAACCGGTTTGTTTTGCGCTGTTATAAAAGAAACGATATCCTCAGGCATGGTTTCGCTACCATGAATAATTGCGTCCGAATTTTCTATTGCACTCTTTAAAATATTGGTATGTGTTGGAGTGTTAATGGTCGCTATTTTACCGTCTGAAATTTCATCAAACTTAATTTTTGATGCCAAATCAGCACTCAAAGCTCCCTCAAAAGGGCTGTTGTAAACCGAGGTAACTATTTTACTCTCTGTAAACAATGGTTCTTCTTTGTAAAACTCTTTTAAATAGAGTGGTAAAAGCGATGCCAACCAACCATGAACATGGATAATGTCTGGTGCCCAGTTTAATTTCTTAACAGTTTCCACAACTCCTTTTGCAAAGAAAATTGCGCGTTCATCATTATCCGTAAATAACGCATCGTCCTCATCTGTAAAAATCGCTTTTCTCTTAAAGTACTCCTCGTTATCAATAAAATAAACTTGCATGCGTTCTTTCGGAATGGAAGCCACTTTTATAATCAATGGCATGTCCATGTCATTAATTATGAGGTTCATTCCAGACAATCGAATTACTTCGTGCAACTGGTGTCTTCTCTCATTGATTACACCATATCTTGGCATAAAAATTCTTGTCTGAACACCTTTGGCATGCGAGTTCTTCGCTACGTTGAATGCGGTTGATGATAATTCAGTTTCTGGTAAATACGGAACTACCTCAGACGATACATATAAAATTCTCTTGTCCTTCATTAATCAAACTCTTTTATAAGGTTGCGAAAATACGAATTATTATGCTAATATCATGTTAAAATGGTAAGTTTGCACTTATTTTACCTCAATATCCGATGAAAGTTTTTTACACCAAGACTGCTTTAAATGCCTATTTAGATGCGCACAAGAAGGATAAACAAATTGGATTTGTTCCAACCATGGGTGCATTGCATGAAGGCCATTTGTCGCTTTTAAGAAAATGTAACGAAGAAAATGGAATTTCTGTGGTCAGTATTTTTGTAAACCCTACACAATTTGACAATCCCAAAGATTTAATGAAATACCCAAAAACTTTTCAACAAGACACAACGCTTTTAGAACACGCGCAATGCGATGTGCTTTTTGCGCCGGATATAAAAGAAATATATGCCGAAAATATTACTGCCAATTCTTTTGATTTTGATGGCTTAGAGCACGAAATGGAAGGAAAGTTCAGAACTGGTCATTTTGACGGAGTAGGTACCGTTGTCAAAAGACTCTTTGAAATTGTTGCGCCCAATAAAGCCTACTTTGGGGAAAAAGATTTTCAGCAACTGCAAATTGTCAGAAAAATGACCGAAAAGGAGCAATTGCCTGTTAAAATCAAAGGGTGTGAAATATATAGAGAAGAAAATGGATTGGCAATGAGCTCAAGAAATAGTCGCTTGACGGAAGCTCAGCTACAGGCGGCCCCTTTTATTTTTAAAACACTGCAAGAAGTAAAAGTGAAATTTAGAGAAGAACCTCCAAACACCATTCTCAAATGGGTAAAAAATGAATTTGAAAAACAATCACTGTTGACCTTGGAATATTTTACCATTGCAGATGAAAAAACACTAAAAAATATCAGCACCAAAAAAGAAAAAACACAATACAGGGCATTTATTGCCGTTTTTGCCGGTGAAATTCGCTTAATTGACAACATTCAAGTTTAACTTTCATTCTTCAAAAAATAGCATTAAGAACTTAAAAATAGTATTTTTACCATATGTTAGTACAAGTCGTAAAATCTAAAATCCACCGTGTTAAAGTAACGGGTGCTGATTTAAATTATATAGGAAGCATCACCATTGATGAAGATCTAATGGATGCAGCCAACATTATTGAAGGCGAACGCGTTCAAATTGTAAACAACAACAATGGAGAGCGTTTGGAAACCTACACCATCCCAGGTCCTCGTGGAAGTGGAGAAATTACACTCAATGGTGCTGCAGCAAGACGGGTTGCAAAAGGAGATATTTTAATCTTAATTGCCTACTGTTATCTGGAACTTGAAGCGGCTAAAAAATTCAAACCATCCTTAGTATTCCCAAACGAAAAAGACAATACCTTGACATAACTTGAATGCAACCCAAAAAAAAATAGTAAAAACCTCTTTACCGCTTCTTTTAGGAGGTGTTTTAGTTTGGTATTCTTTGACTGGAATGGACCAAGAAAAGATGGTTTTCCATCTAAAAAACGCCAATTATGCATGGATTTTTCTTGGGTTATTTTTTGGTATTTTAAGTCATTTATCAAGAGCGTACCGTTGGAAGTTTATGCTCGCACCTATGGGGTACAACCCAAAATTTACCAACAGTGTTTTAGCCGTATTGATTGGTTATTTTGTAAATCTTGCCATTCCAAGAGCTGGAGAAGTCTCAAGGGCTACGGTAATGGTAAACTATGAAAATATCCCATTTGAAAAAGGCTTTGGGACAATTGTTGCGGAAAGAATTGCTGATTTGATCATGATGTTTTTGATTATTGGCATCACCTTGTTTTTTCAATTTGATTTCATCTTAACCTTGGTTGCTAAAAACTTTGACCCACTAAAAATTGGAATGATTTTTATTGGAGTTATTGTTGTAATTATACTTTTCTCCTCATTTGTAAAAAAAGCAAAACAGGGGATTTTATTAAAAATAAAAAACTTTGTTTTAAGTCTTATAGAGGGCGTTACCAGTATTTTAAAAATGAAAAAAAAATGGGCGTTTATTTTCCATACCATTTTCATTTGGGCAATGTATGTTGCTATGTTTTGGGCAACCATTCCTGCAATTCAAGGATTGGAAGTGCCCGTTGGTGGAATGCTGGTCGGATTTATTGCAGGAGGGTTTAGTATTGCAGCAACAAATGGAGGTATTGGCTCCTATCCTTTGGCGGTAATGGGTGCATTTTTACTCTTTAATGTACCTGAAAGTCCAAGTGAAGCTTTTGGGTGGATTATGTGGTCTGCACAAACATTAATGATTGTTGTTTTTGGGGGGTTGGCTTTCTTAGTCTTACCGCTCTTCAATAAGAAAAAATAATTAGTAGGGTTGCCTTTGGTATGTAAAATTGCAATAAAATGCAACGCTAGCAGGAAACTTTGTAACTTTACACTTTGTAAACATTGTAACTGAATATGGCAAAAACCAAAACAACTTTTTTCTGTCAAAATTGTGGCACACAACATACAAAATGGTTGGGGCAATGTGGTGCTTGTAAAGCGTGGAATACACTTGTAGAAGAAGTTATTCAAAAAGAAGGAAAACGGGCTTGGAAACAAGCACCTACCGCAAAAAAAACCATCAACAAACCCCTTAAGGTTGCCGATATTCAACTGAATACAGAAGAACGAATTGTTACCAACAACAAGGAATTAGACACAGTACTAGGAGGTGGACTGGTAAAAGGTTCTGTAACTTTATTAGGTGGAGAACCCGGTATTGGGAAATCGACCTTATTACTGCAAGTGGCCCTGAACATCCAACAAAAAGTATTGTACGTGTCGGGAGAAGAAAGTCAATCTCAAATAAAAATGAGAGCAGAAAGACTAAAAGCAACAAATTCAAATTGCTTAATTCTTACCGAAACAAACACCCAACAAATTTTTAAAAATATTGAAGAAACAGTGCCCGATGTGTTGGTCATCGACTCCATACAAACGCTCTATACAAATGCAATTGAAGCCTCCCCTGGAAGTATTTCACAAATTAGAGAAGCGGCAGCAGAATAAATAAAATATGCCAAAGAAACTGCAACCCCTGTTTTATTAATTGGGCATATCAACAAAGAAGGGAATATCGCTGGGCCAAAGATTTTAGAGCATATGGTTGATGTTGTTTTACAATTTGAAGGCGACAGAAATCACACCTATAGAATCTTGCGGTCACAGAAAAACAGGTTTGGGTCTACAGCTGAATTGGGGATTTATGAAATGCTTTCTTCAGGATTAAGAGAAATTTTAAACCCTTCCGAAATCTTAATTTCAAAAAAAGATGCCGATTTAAGCGGAACAGCAATTGCTTCCACACTGGAAGGTATTCGTCCATTAATGATTGAAATACAAGCTCTCGTTTCTACGGCTGTTTATGGAACTCCGCAACGATCTACTACAGGCTATAATCTAAAGCGCCTACATATGATTTTGGCGGTACTGGAAAAAAGAGCGGGTTTTAAGCTGGGTGCAAAAGATGTGTTTTTAAATGTAACTGGAGGAATTAATGTCGATGACCCCGCGATAGATTTAGCTGTTGTTACCGCTATTTTATCCTCCAATCAAGACATCGCCATTAACCCTAATGTGTGTTTTGCCGCTGAAGTTGGTTTGGCTGGAGAAATACGACCCGTCTCAAAAATTGATCAACGAATAACAGAAGCAGAAAAACTAGGATATAAAACTTTCGTGGCGTCTAAATACAATCAAATAGCTTCTAAAAACCACGGGATTAAATTGGTTTTAGTGGGGAAGATAGAAGAGGTTTTTGCTACTTTATTTGCTTAAAAAAATGCCTATTCCCAATTTCAAAAAGAAAAAAACCGAGCTTCGCTCGGTTTTTTATGTGTGGGCTATTTTTGGAAGGTATTACTTCTTGTTAACGCTCTTAATATATTTCTCTAGCGCCATGGTCATCGAAGGGTTTTCAGGTGACGGTGCAACAATATTACAAACCAAACCAGCATCTTCTACGGCTTTTACGGTAGTGTTCCCAAAGGCTGCAATGCGTGTGTTTTTTTGCTCAAATGCCGGAAAGTTCTTGTACAAAGAATCAATTCCTGAAGGACTAAAAAATACTAAAATATCATAGAAAACATCTTCTAAATCTGACAAGTCACTCACCACGGTTCTGTATAAATCAGCTCTTGTCCAAGCAACACCTAATTTGTCTAATTCTGATGGAATTAATGGTTTTAATTTATCTGAAGAAGGTAATAAAAAAGTTTCTTCTTTGTGTTTCTTAATCAACTTGGTCAATTCTGGAAAGGTTCTCTTCCCAACATAGATTTTACGCTTTCTGTAAACTACATATTTTTGTAAGTAGTAGGCTACCGCTTCCGACTGACAAAAATACTTCATTGCGTCTGGCACTGCAAATCGCATTTCTTCTGCAACTCTGAAGAAATGATCTACGGCATTTCTACTTGTCAATATAATGGCTGTAAATTGAGACAAGTCTATCTTTTGTGCTCTTATCTCTTTTACGGAGATACCTTCAACATGAATAAAAGATCTAAAATCGATTTTCACTTTTTGCTTATCAGACAAATCAAAATAAGGAGAGGTTTCCGTTTTTGGAGCTGGCTGCGATACCAAAATGGTTTTCACTTTCATGCGGTTGTTTTTGTATTTAAAATATCAATTTAAACAAAAGAAATAGGGGTGCTATTTCAAAGGCGCAAATGTACAAAATTATATAAAACAACTTGCTTAAAATCAAGTTTTTGTTATTTACAAACAACAAAGCTACTTTCAATATAAATAGAAGCATAAAGAATACTAAGAACATTTTCTTAGGAATTGTCGTGAAATGAAATAAAATTAATGCCGGAAAAACCCACAAGGCAATCGTGTGTGTATAAATGTTTTTTCCTGTTAAAAATAATACAGTTTGAGCGTGCATTGAAAACAAGATGACCACTAGTTTTTCTGAAATTCTTTTTACAATTAAATACCCAAAAAAAAGTAACTGTATTTTCCAAAAAAAAGCAAACGATAAAAAAACTTCTTGTGAAAAGTAATTAAGTAAAAAAAACGAGAACAATCCAAATGTAGTCGTTGTAAAAAAAAACAAAACAATCGAAAATCGATTCAGTAATGACGCTCTTTCTTCAATTTCAGAAACAATAAACCCATTGTTCAAAAAAGCAAAAAAATAATCTTTTAACTTTGTTCTATGAAATCCTTTTAAAAGAAACACACATAGCAACAATCCCATAAAAGTAAGCGTCACCCAATCTGTAGAAATGTCAATTTTTTCTATTGCTTGCAAGTTGTTTGGTTTTCTAAAATTAAGACAAAATTAGTAATTAAATACTGTATATTTGCTTACTTACCTTGAAAATTGATATATGTCAGACGCGTTAGTTATTATCCCTACCTACAACGAAAAAGAAAATATTGAAGCAATTATTAGAGCTACATTTAGCCAAAAGAAAGACTTTCATATTTTAATTGTTGATGACAATTCGCCTGACGGAACGGCAAAAATTGTGACAGAACTAATTCCTGAATTTCCAGAAAAACTTTCTCTCGAAAATAGAAAAAATAAAAATGGCTTGGGAACTGCATACCTGCATGGTTTTAAATGGGGCATTGAAAGAAAGTACGATTACATAATTGAGATGGATGCAGATTTTTCTCACAATCCAACAGATTTAGAACGCCTTTATGACGCCTGTTCAAAAGAAGGAGGAGATGTTGCAGTAGGATCGAGGTATGTAAACAATCAAGTAAATGTTGTTAATTGGGACATTAAGCGTTTGTTACTCTCTTATTTTGCCTCAAAATATGTACGTTTTATTACTCGAATTCCTGTTTTTGACACGACTGCTGGTTTTGTTTGTTACCGCAGAAAAGTATTAGAACGTATTCAATTTGATAAAATTAAATTTGTCGGCTACGCTTTTCAAATTGAAATGAAATACAAAGCCTGGAAGCATAAATTCAACATTAAAGAAGTATCTGTAATTTTTACAGATCGGACATTGGGAACTTCTAAAATGAGTGGAAATATTATATGGGAAGCGCTTTTTGGGGTGTTAAAAATGAGAATAAACGGATTGCCAAAATAAATTTGTGGCCACAGCGATCACGATAAGTAAAGAATTTGGATAGGAGGTATCTCTAGATCTAATAACAATAAAATTATACTGCCGATTTGGACTTGCAAAAAGTACCGTCAGCATAAGAATCGATATTTTAAGAAAAATGACAAAATCAATTTTAATTAGAAATGCCAGAATTGTAAATGAAAATACTACTTTTAAAGGAGATGTTCTCATCGAAAATGAAATCATCAAAAAAGTGGGCGCTTCTATAGCGCTAACCAATAATGAAGGGGTTGAAATTATAGAGGCAGATGGAAGTTATTTAATCCCTGGTTTTATTGACGATCAGGTTCATTTTAGAGAACCTGGTTTAACACACAAAGCAAACATTGCCACAGAAAGTAGAGCTGCTGTTGCTGGTGGAATTACAACCTTTATTGAAATGCCAAATACGGTGCCGCAAGCAACCACCCAAGCCCTTTTGGAAGCTAAATTCGAAATTGCGGCCAAGGATTCTTATGCAAATTACTCTTTCATGTTTGGAGGGACCAACGACAATTTAGAAGAACTTCTAAAAACAGATCCCAAAAAAGTAGCTGGAATAAAATTATTTCTAGGCTCTTCTACGGGGAACATGCTGGTAGATAATGAAGCTGTTTTGGAGAAAATTTTCTCTTCTACAAAAATGATCATTTCGGTACATTGTGAAGACGAGGCAACCATCAGGAAAAACACCGCAGCGTTTGTCGAAAAATATGGCGAAGACATTCCCATAAAATGCCACCCCTTGATTCGAAGTGAAGAAGCCTGCTATCTTTCCTCTTCAAAAGCAATTGAATTGGCCAAAAAAACAGGGGCTAGACTGCATATATTTCATCTCTCTACCGCAAAAGAGACAGCGCTTTTTAGAAATGACATTCCGTTGGAAGAAAAGCAAATAACCGCAGAAGTTTGCATTCATCATTTGTGGTTCTCCGAAGAGGATTATACGGAAAAAGGAACGCATATTAAATGGAATCCAGCAGTAAAATCAGCCAAAGACAGGCAAGGCTTATGGGATGCTTTATTAGATGATAGAATTGATGTTTTAGCCACGGATCATGCACCACACACTTTGGAGGAAAAAAACAATACCTATTTAAATGCACCTAGTGGTGGACCTCTCGTACAACACGCAGTTGTAGCGCTTTTAGAAAAAGTAAAAGAGGGGGTTATTTCTATTGAAAAAGCGGTGGAGAAAATGAGTCACAATCCTGCCAAATTATTTCAAATTGAAAAGCGTGGGTTTATCAAAGAAGGTTTTTATGCAGATTTAGTTTTGATAAATCCAAACCAACCTCAAACAGTTTCCAAAGACAATATCTTATACAAATGTGGCTGGTCTCCATTTGAAGGAACAAGGTTTTCCTCTTCTGTTACACATACTTTTGTAAACGGCGAGTTAATCTATAACAAGGGGGTGTTTAACGACATGTGCAAAGGAAAAAGAATCACTTTTAATCGATAAAAATGAAAAAATCTATTCTCTTGTTTTTTGCTTTTAGTTTCTTTTACAATTGTACAAGCAATACCATTTACAAGAAACCTACAGATTTAATTCCAAAGGATACTATGGTGATTTTGATTCAAGAGATGCTAATTGCTTCTGCTTCAAAAAACGTAAAAACAATCAATTTACAACGTAAAATTGACTACTTCCCTTTTGTTTATGATCGTTTTAAAATAGATTCTACTCGCTTTCAAAAAAGTAGTTTTTATTACACTTCTAAAATAGATGCTTACAATGAAATACTAGCGAACGTAAAAAAAGGGTTGGAAATTGAAAAAGAAAAATACACGGTCTTAAAAAAGAGAAAAGATTCAATCAACAGAGATTCTGTAAGTAAATTAAATCGTAAAAAACCAATCAAAAAAGAGGCCCTTAAAGAACCACTTGAATTCTCTAAAAAGAAGGTTCTAAAAACTAAGCTGTAAATTTTTTACATGCATCGTTGATAACTTCTGATATTTTTGTAAACTTAAAATCGAGGGTGTTGCTTATTTTTTCTGCAGAATATTTTGAAACTCCATGCGCACTGCGGGCTGCATATTTGCTCAATGTAGGCGCCTTGTTTGTAAAGAGCGACACCATTTTAGAAATACGCCAGAAAAGACTTGTTTGCCATGGACTAACTTTGTAAGAAGGTCTTCTTTTTTCCAATCCGTCTGCTATAGAAAAGAGAATTTCTTTGTAAGATTTGTTTTGAGAAACTACAATAAATCGTTCATTTTTTATTGCAGAATCCATCAATAAAATCATCACTTTTACAACGTCTTCAACACCAACAAAACCGGTAATTCCTTCTGTATAATACCTTAATCCTTTGGAAACACTGGTAAATATTTTTCCAGAACCTGAATTCCAAAAACCGCTTCCCAAGATAACTCCAGGATTTACAACAACCACCTCAACACCTTCTTGACTGGCACGCCAAACCTCTGTTTCTGCACCATATTTTGTAATTGCATATCCACTATTGTCCAACTCCTTATTCCATTCGTTTTCTTCTGTAATTGGTTTTCCTTGAATGGCGTTGCCGATACAGGCAATAGAGCTTACAAAACACAATTTTTTTATTTTTGCATCAATAGATAAGTTGGCAATAATTGCGGTTCCATGAATATTCACTTTACGCATTTTTATATAATCTTTTGGATGAAAAGAAATGAATGCAGCGCAATGGTATACTTTCTCTACCCCAATAAAGGCAGGAATCATTGCAGGAACATCCGTAATATCTGCTTTTAACCAGGCTATTTTAGCAAACAAAGAAGGATCCTCTGTATAGGTGGAAAAAATTTTTTTTACACCTATAATTTTTTCTTCTGTTCTATAAATTGCGCGAATTTCTGGGGCTGTCTTTGCCAAATGATACAACAAATGTGCTCCTACCAAACCCGTTCCTCCAGTAACTAAAATCATACGGCTAAGTTATGGTTTTTTGATTGATAAGTTTATCTTTGTGTCGTTAAAAAAAGAGATTGACAATCTCAAATGAAGCCAATCAAAAGCAATTGTAAAAGATTGAAGGACGCTGTTTGAAACTCGTATTAAAAATTGAAATAACGACAATTTACAATGAAAAATTTTATTGAAGAATTACAATGGAGAGGAATGTTGCATGACAGCATGCCAACAACAGAAGAACATCTGATGAATAGTATGAGAAGTGCTTATGTTGGTTTTGATCCTACTTCAGATTCTTTACATATTGGAAATTTAGTCCCTATTATGTTGTTGGCACATTTTCAAAGATGTGGACACAAACCCATTGCTTTGGTTGGAGGTGCAACAGGCATGATTGGAGATCCTTCTGGAAAATCTTCCGAAAGAAACCTTTTGGATGAAAAAACCCTACGATACAACCAAGAAGCCATCAAAGGGCAATTAAGTCACTTTTTAGACTTTACTTCAGACGCAGCAAACGCAGCGGTTTTGGTTAACAATTACGATTGGATGAAAGATTTTTCATTCCTAGAATTTATTCGTGATGTTGGAAAGCACATTTCGGTAAATTATATGATGGCAAAGGATTCTGTAAAAAACAGAATTGGGTCTGAATCCAAAGAAGGTATGTCATTTACAGAATTTACCTATCAACTAGTACAAGGCTATGATTTCTTGCATTTGTATCAAAATAACAATGCATCTATTCAAATGGGGGGCTCAGACCAATGGGGAAACATTACCACAGGTACAGAGTTAATTCGAAGAATTGGTGGAGGAAAAGGCTACGCAATTACCTGTCCTTTAATTACTAAATCTGATGGAACAAAATTTGGAAAATCTGAAGGGGGTAATGTTTGGCTAGATGCCAAAAGAACCTCCCCTTATAAGTTTTATCAATATTGGCTAAATGCTTCTGATGAAGATGCAGAAAACTATATTAAAATCTTTACCTTCTTAGATAAAGAAACAATTGATGCTTTGATTGTGGAACACAAGGAAGTGCCACATTTGCGTTTATTACAAAAGAAAATTGGGGAAGAGGTTACCCTGTTAGTCCATGGAGCTGCCGCTTATGAAAATGCCATTAAAGCTTCCAGTATTTTATTTGGGAAATCTACAGCTTCTGATTTAAAATCACTGGACGAACAAACATTCTTAGATGTTTTTGATGGAGTGCCTCAAGCAACAGTGACGCTTTCAGAAGTTGAAAATGGATTGGATATGATTGGTGCTTTGGCAGCAAAAACAAGCTTTTTGGCATCAAATGGTGAAGCAAGAAGAGCATTGAAAGAAAATGCAATTTCTGTGAATAAAGAAAAAGTAAAAGAAGATTTTGTCATTTCTAAGGAGGATTTGATTGCCAATAAATATGTTTTGCTTCAGCGAGGTAAAAAGACCTACTATCTCTTAGTAGTTGTATAATTTTTAATCCTGGACACGCACTTTCAAATGCGTCTAAAGCATAAAAAATCCTAGCATCTCATCCACGAATTGGCCAAAATTGAAACTGCTTAAGGGAACTACAAAACCATTAAATTACAGCCTCTGATATCAGAACTGTCAAAACGCCCAATAATTTCAAAAGTTCCGTCTTTGTGTACTTTTCCTAAATCTTGTGTAGCAATAAAAGAACAGGAATTATAATTGGCCAAATCAATCACATTCATACCCCCGTTTTTACCAGGAGACTGAATACTGAGGGCGTCCTCTGTGTCTCTGGTTAAAACACGCATCCAAGGCGGTGTTTTAAAGATGCCTTTCCCTTGAGAATATCCCTGACTTAGCAATTCCGTCATTCCATATTCTGAGTGAATTTCATTCACCCCAAAACCTTCCTGTAAAATTGCATGCAATTCCTCTCTAACCAACTCTTTTCTTCTCCCTTTCATGCCTCCCGTTTCCATGACAATCGTGTTTTTTAAGTTGAATTGCTGTTTTTCAATCAAATCTAACAAAGCAAAAGAAACTCCAATTAAGAGGGTTTTTTGGCCACTTTTATCCAATTTTATAAGCATTTTAGTCAATTCCTCTACATTATCAAGATAAAACCCACTTTCTACATGTTTTGATCTTGCAATAAAATCCTCCACCATATAGACCAAAGAAGATCCTTTCCGTTCGAGATAGTTGGGCAATAATGCCAGAACAGTATATGCTTCAATGTTTCCATAAAAATGATGAAACCCTTTTCGATAACTTTCTTTATAAAGCTTTATATCGGTTACAAAATGTTTGCTTGTTCTACTTCCTGTAGTACCAGAGCTGGTAAATATTTCTTGAACCTCCTCTCGAGAAGCTAGCACTTTTCTGCTTTTGAAAAATTGAATTGGTAAAAATGGAATGTCGGAAACTTTCTGAACATCGGAAGGATGCACATTGATTAAATCGCAAAAAGATCGGTAGACTCGATTGGTCTGAAACTGATGTTTAAAAACAGCGAGCGCTACTTCGGTGAAACCGGCTTCATTTTGAATGTTAAAAATATCTTTTTGCATATGGTCCTACAAAAATAGCACTATTCAAGGCAACCCCTGTAAGGAAACTCCAATTTTTTAGATCGCGGTTTAAAAACCGTCTTTACTACTTATTCTTTGTAAATTTTTACAATTAATGTTCCTTGATCGTCCATAGAAGCTCGGTACATCCCTTCAGTATTAAACTCAAAGGACATGTTTCCGTTCTTATCCAAAGCCACAACACCTCCTGAACCACCAAGTTTTGTAAGCTTGTTTTGGATCACATCTGTGGTGGCTTCTTTCAATGTTTTTTGTTGATATTCCATTTGTGCAGAAATATCATAAGCGACTTGACTCCTAATAAAATACTCTCCCCAACCTGTAGACGAAACTCCGCAGGTCAAATTATTGGCATAGGTTCCAGATCCAATAATGGGGGCATCGCCAATTCTTCCCCAACGTTTGTTAGTCATTCCTCCTGTAGAGGTTCCTGCAGCAATGTTCCCGTGTTTATCCAATGCCACACAACCCACAGTTCCAAATTTAGCGTCCTTAATCGTTGGATCGTAAAAAGCAGCTTGTTTGTTGGAATGCTCCGACTTCTTTTTCTGACTATTTTTTACTTTTAGCAACGCTTTAAAACGTTGTTCTGTATAAAAATAACTTGGTGCAACAATTTCCAAGCCTTGTTCTTTTGCAAAAAGGGAAGCGCCAGTTCCAGAAAGCATTACATGTTCGGAATCTGTCATTACTTTTATCGCCAGCTCAATTGGACTTTTAACATTTTTTACACCTGCTACAGCACCAGCGTTTAACGTTTTCCCATCCATAAAAGAAGCGTCCAGTTCGTTTGTGCCTTCATGGGTAAAAACGGCTCCTTTTCCTGCATTAAAAAGTGGCGATGTTTCCATTATCTGAATGGTTTTTAAAACCGCTTCTTGGCTTGTTCCTCCATTTTTGAGAATTGTGTGCCCCACCTTTATGGCTGCTGCTAACTTTTGTTTGTAGGCTTGCTCTTTTTCTATGCTCATGTTTTTTTTCAAAATCGTCCCAGCGCCGCCATGAATAATGATCGCAAAATCATTTTGCTTTTTCTCCGCTATAATCCTATTTTCTTTGGGTTTGTGCTCGGTTGTACATCCTAAAAAAAAGGATGTGAATAGCACTATTGAAATGATTTTTCTCATATTTTTTGTTTAATATTAAACAAATAGTAATCTTTTTGTTTAATTTAATTTTGTGTGAAATTATTTGTAGCTTCGGGGTTCAATTTAAACGAATTAAATTCAACTACAAAATGACAGATTTTGGAATAATAGAAGCCTTAAAAGAATTAGGGTTAAAAGAAACAAATAATGGAACTTCTACGGGTTCAACTAATTTTTCGAATGGTGAAATTATTGAATCTTATTCTCCGGTAGACGGAAGATTAATTGGAAAAGTAATTGCTACATCAAAAGAAGATTATGAAAAAGTAATGCACTCAGCAACGAAAGCTTACCAATCGTTTAGAAACATTCCTGCTCCCCAAAGAGGAGAGATTGTACGTCAGTTTGGAAATAAATTAAGAGCTCTAAAAGAGCCTTTGGGAAAATTGGTTTCTTATGAAATGGGGAAATCACTCCAAGAAGGGTATGGGGAAGTACAAGAAATGATTGACATCTGTGATTTTGCGGTTGGATTGTCAAGGCAATTAAATGGTCAAACCATCCCTTCGGAACGTCCCGGACATGTAATGAGAGAACAATGGCATCCAATTGGAGTGGTTGGAATTATCTCTGCGTTTAACTTTCCGGTGGCTGTTTGGGCCTGGAATACGGCATTGGCATGGATTTGTGGCGATGTATGTGTTTGGAAGGGTTCTGAAAAAACACCGCTTTGTACAGTTGCTTGTCAAAACATTATTGCCGAAATTTTAAAAGAAAACAATTTACCAGAAGGAATTTCTTGTATTATAAATGGCGATTATAAAGTGGGTGAAATGATGACTACAGATCCAAGGATTCCTTTAATTTCTGCCACAGGGTCTTCAAGAATGGGAAGAATTGTAGGAGCTACTGTTGCCCAACGTTTTGGGAAATCTTTATTAGAGTTGGGTGGCAACAACGCCATCATTATTACTCCTTCTGCAGATTTAAAAGTAGTAGTACCTGGGGCTGTTTTTGGCGCTGTTGGAACCTGTGGACAACGTTGTACTTCTACCAGAAGGTTAATCATTCATGAAGCGGTTTATGATAAAGTAAGGGATGCCATTGTAGGGGCTTATCAACAAATAAAAATTGGAAACCCTTTGGATGAAACCAAGCATGTAGGACCATTAATTGACAAGGACTCCGTAAATACTTATTTAGCGGCTATTGAAAGTGCTAAAAAAGAAGGAGGAAATGTATTGGTTGAAGGGGGGGTGCTTGAAGGAGAAGAATACCAAAGCGGTTGCTATGTCAAACCAGCAATTATAGAAGCTGAAAATCATTATAAAATTGTGCAGCATGAAACTTTTGCCCCTATTTTATATTTAATGAAATACGGTGGGGATGTTGAAAATGCCATTGAAAAACAAAACGGAGTTGCACAAGGATTGTCCTCAGCAATTATGACCAACGAACTAAAAGAAGCTGAAAAGTTTCTGTCTTATGCAGGTTCTGATTGTGGTATTGCCAATGTTAATATTGGTACTTCTGGTGCTGAAATTGGGGGCGCTTTTGGAGGTGAAAAAGAGACCGGTGGTGGACGCGAATCTGGATCGGATGCTTGGAAAGTATACATGCGTAGACAAACAAACACCATCAACTACTCAGATGAATTGCCCTTAGCACAAGGAATCAAATTTGATTTATAGATCCCGGCTTCTCTTTGCAAACATTTACCCCCCCTAATACAGATTGTAATAGGGGGTTTTTAATTATTCTAAAAAAAATTACGTTTCTAAAAAATTAACATACATTATTTTTTTTACTCCTTCAAAAGATGTAGCTTGCTTTTTATAGGTCTTTTTTTAGTGAAAATAGGTGATGAGATCCACGGTAAGATAATACTGTTCTACTGTAAAACCCTTATAAAAATACTTTATGAAATTAGAAAATGAATTTGAAATTTCAACACAAATTCTAGATGACTCACAAATAATCTCGAAAACTGGAAGTTGGAATTGGAATGTAGTCACAAATGAAATCTTTTGGTCTAAGAATATGTTTCGGCTTTTGGGTCTTACCCCTAATGAAGTAGCACCAAGCTACGAATTGACGTTAAATTATGTATGTGACGGTGACAAAAAGAGGTATGAAGAAACACTTGCGCAATCAATTGAAAATAAAACGGGCTATTCTTTTGAAAATAAAATGGTTCAAAAAAACAAGTCGGTTATTTCTGTAGTCTCAAGTGGAAAATGCGTTTTAGATAAAAATCAAAATCTAATTCGAGTCATTGGTATTGTACAAGACATCTCCGTTCAAAAAGAAAATGATACAATAAAAGAAGAGAAGCAGCGAGCAGAAGAACGAGATCAAGTAAAATCATTAATTCTTAAGATGATCGCTCACGATATAAAAAACTCTTTTCATCATATAAATGGTTTTAGTGAACTCCTTATTGAAAATATTCAAAATAAAGATTTAGAAGACGCCATTACGTACGGGAACATCATTCACAAGGCTACCAAACAAACACTTAAAACCCTAGATAGTCTTTTGCAATGGGCCTTTACAGGTGCTAACAGCAGTACCTTCAACCCTGTCACACTGGCTCCTAAAGAATTGGTAGATGAGGTTCTTGAATTTTTAACCGTTCATTTCATAAAAAAGAAGCTCCTTATAAAAAATCGAATTGCCCCCAACATCCGCATTGAAGCAGACAAAAACATGCTAACGAGTATTTTTAGAAACTTAATTTCAAATGCCATAGAATACTGCACGGCTGATGGAGAAATAACAATCGCATTACAATCAAAAAACAATGCCGTGCAAGTTTCAGTTTCTGACACTGGGGTGGGTATTGGAACTGAAGCTTTAGAAAACATATTTGAGCCAGGAGAAATAATAAATAGAGCGGGTACGGCACAAGAAAAAGGTACTGGATTGGGCTTACAAATATGCAAGGCATTGGTCGATAGACACGAAGGAAAGATTTGGATTGAAAGTGAAATTGGAGTCGGAACAACTTGTTATTTTACCTTATCTAAAATCGAAATCGATGAAAGAAAGGAATAACTTCCCAAAAAATTTCTGAGAAAAATACGCTTTCTTACAAACACATACATTGCTGCTTAAGGAACTTCATGTCCTTGACTTGCCGCCAACAATTCAAACCAATCCTCTAACTCCAACACGGTTTTAAGGGCTTTGTTGGCCTGTAAAATACGTGTTTTGTTGGTGGTGCCAATAACAGGTGAAACTTTAGCAGGATGCTTTAAAATAAAAGCCAACAGTACTGCGTCCTCAGAAAGCTGGTATTTTTTAGCAAGTTTTTTTAATACTTTTTTTATACGGAGGGTTTGTTTGTCTTCTCGCTTAAAAACAGTCCCTAAAGGACTCCAAATCATGGGGTGTATTTCTTTTTCAAATAGGTAATCCAAAGTACCATTGTACATTGCCTCGCACTGTGTAAGTGAGAACTCGATCTGATTGACCGAAACAGGAATTTTTGATTGAATTAGTGCGACTTGAGATGGGGTGAAATTGGAGACTCCAAATGCTTTTATTTTTCCGGTTTTTTGCAAAAGCGTTACTGCTTCTGCAATTTCATCTGGCTGCATTAATGGACTTGGCCTGTGTAATAAAAAGGTGTCTAAATACCCTGTTTTTAAATTTTTTAAGGATTCTTCTACACTCCAGATCATATAATCTTTGGTGTATTTATAGTGTTTAAGATTGTTGGCTCTAGTCTGTCCTGGGTTTTGAATGCCGCATTTAGAAATAAGTTGAATCTCTTCACGGCCAATCCCGCTTTCTAAAAATGCATTCCCAAATTCTGATTCTGTGGTATAATCACCATACAAATCTGCGTGGTCAAAAGTGGTATTCCCATTCTCTACACAAAATTGAATTAAAGCTGCCTGTTCTTGGATGGACTGTTTTTTACCCCAAGCACCCCAAGACATGCAACCCATTATAATTTTAGACATGGTTTTTTTAATTTTTATTCACAATTGTAGGGCTTGCTTGCGCAGTAGGATACACAACTAAATCTTCAATATTAACATGGTAAGGTCTTGTAATAACAAAATGAATAATGTCTGCAATGTCTTCTGCTTGCAAAGCCTTGTATCCTTTATATACGTTTGCTGCTTTTTGAGTATCTCCTTTAAAACGAACCTCTGAGAATGCTGTTTCTACTGCGCCCGGGTGAATTCCTGAAACACGAATATTGTGCTTGTTTAAATCAAGCCGCATTGCCTTGTTTAAGGCATTTACAGCGTGTTTTGAAGCGCAATACACATTCCCATTTGGATACACCTCTTTTCCTGCAATGGAACCAATATTTACAATAAAACCACTATTTCTAAGTGTCATTTGTGGAATAATTGCCTTGGAGACATACAGTAAGCCTTTTACGTTGATATCTAGCATAGCGTCCCAATCTTCTATGTTTCCCTCTTGAATGGTGGAAAGGCCATGTGCATTTCCAGCATTGTTGATAAGAATGTCAATCTGTTGAAAATCTTTTGGCAAATTAGCGATTTGATCTGCAACATCGTGTCGATCTCTAACATCAAACTGCAACGTGGTTACTGCTGTAAGTTTTCCTAATTCTTCTTGAAGCGCGTTTAACCTTTCTTTTCTTCGTCCGCAAAGAATTAAGCGAATGTTATTTTTTGCAAAAATTTCTGCAGTGGCTTTTCCAATTCCAGAGGTTGCTCCTGTTATAAAGGCGGTTTGTTTCATGTTTTTTATGATGATTGCTTGAACAACTATTCTAAGGATACACCATAGATATTTTATACAAGCATTTTACTTTTGATAAAAATAAAAAAAGGAAGCTAGAGAACGGGCTTTTTATGGATAGATTTTTTAGCAATTATAAACAAAGAAAAAACCGCTCTACCTCTAGAGCGGCTTTCTTTCAATTGGTTATTTTACAATAACCAACCAAAAATCAACTAACCAAACTTTATTTTAAATTTCTTTTCCTTTTTGTTCTTCGTTTCACCTTCATTCGTTTTCTATTCCTATTTCTTACCGCTGGTTTTTTGGTATCACTTTTTAAATACTGTACAAATCCACGTCCAGAAAATTCATAGGTAGTTCCAGTATTAAATTGATAAAGGCGTATGGTCTCATCATTGAGAACGCTCAATTCAAACTCTTCTATATCTCCGCCGTCATAATGAAGTGTTAAAATTTTTAAATCTTCAGAATCGATGACATCAAAAATTTCATACCCCCCTACATAATTCCAATTTAGAATACCAATATTTGTGCCAAAAGGATCTTGAGAACTATAAAAGGTCGTATTATTTTCGGGCGTAAATTGCAAATAGTTTTCTGCATCAAATGGGTTTGATATCCCACCCATGGTTGTCGTTTTTTCCCAAGCAATATACTCTTGTAAAAAGTATTCTATATTATCATAAAATAATTGATCGTAATCAAAATTATTTGATTGATAACCCATTAAATAATAACTAACATTCTCTCGATAGTTGTACAGTCTAATTTGATTCGCAGATAATTGAAATACTTCAAAGTCTTGATACCCATCAATAGCATGGTTTGCTCTTAATAATCCGTCAAAAGTAGTATACGATCCGACAGGGATTCCAAAACCATTTCCTGTGTAACCAATGTCTACAATGTTATTATTTGCATACAACGTATTGTTTACAAACGAAATCGTGAATGCCCTGGATAAAAATGGGATCTCGCCTGTTCCTGTGGTGCTGTGTATATCTACATACCACAAATCATAGTCTGAAAGCGCATTTTCTAAAATAATCCCTCTTTCTATTACTGGGTCCTCTTCAAAAACACAGGATGTGAATAAAGGAACCATCACTAGCATCACAATAAATAATTTTAACGGCTTCATAGGTCTTCTGTTTTGGTGATACAAGTTTAATTCAAAAGGTGTGCCAAAAATTAAAAAAACACCCAATATTGGATGTTTTCTTAATCTAATTCAAAAACTCCTTTATTATGGATAGAAATCTGATGCTTGTCTTTTAAGATTCAAAACCTTATAATATTTTACCCCATTTCCTTCTGTATAACTAATAACAGCTTCGTCTTGTTTTAAAATAAAAGGAATTTGTAATTTTTGTTTTTTCGAGTGATCCTTTTTGGGGACTTCTTTATGTGATTTCAAATCCTCGATACTATTTACGGTGGAAGTATTGAAATAACCCATAAGGATTTGGGTAGCTGGTAGTTGCTTTTTAGATAGTTTTACAACTCGGTTCCTAAAGTAAATAGAATCAAAATCCACCGTGCTTTTTGATGTATAACTAAGGTATACATTAATCCCGTGAACACCCGGCTGCCCTCCAACCCAACTTTTATAAGATGCTTCTGTTATGGTGAAAGGTGGTTTTGTTTCTAATGAGATACTTTTACAAGTAACAATGCTCAATGTAAATAAAAGAAAGAGACTCCTTTTCATAATTTATTTTTTCAAATGCAATAGCAAGATATAAAAAAAGAGCTTCTCTATTTTTAGAGAAGCTCTTTTGTACTTTATAAAACTAACTACGCTTTCGCTAGGTTTAATTTTTAAGCGCTTCCGCTCCACCAACAATTTCAAGAATTTCATTTGTAATGGCAGCTTGACGGGCTTTGTTGTATGTTAATAACAAATCGTCACGCAAGTCTTTTGCATTGTCCGTTGCTTTGTGCATCGCCGTCATACGCGCACCATGCTCTGAGGCAAAACTGTCTCTAATGGATTTGTATAACTGTGTTTTTAATGACTTTGGTATTAACGCTAGTACAATTTCTTCTTTAGAGGGCTCAAAAATATAATCAGAATTTGTAATTGCCGCTCCACCTTCTATCGGTTTAATGGGTAAAAACTGTTCTACTTGTGGTATCTGAGTTGCTGCGTTTTTAAATTGGTTGTAGATAATTTCAATTTTATCGTAAGTACCTTCTCTGTACAATTGCATTAATTGTTCTGCAATTAAAGCTACGTTGCCAAAGGTTAATTCATCAAAAATAGTGTCATTAGAATCAATTACTTTGAATGATCTTCCTAAAGTTGCTTTTCCTTTTTTACCAACTGTTAAAAGTTCTACCGTTTTATCTGCATACTTTTCAGCAACTGTTTGATGGACAGTCTTGGCTATGGAAGAGTTAAAACCTCCACACAATCCTCGATTAGAAGTTACAACAACTAGTAAAACTTTGGAAACTTCTCTTGGTGTCGAATATGCTCCACCCACATCACCATCTAAAGTGGCGCTTAGGTTTTGCAACAATTCCGTTAATTTAGAAGAATAAGGGCGCATTGCAGTAATTGCATCTTGTGCTTTTTTCAACTTTGCAGCAGAAACCATTTTCATGGCACTGGTAATCTGCATGGTAGATCCAATCGATGAAATTCTATTCCGTATTTCTTTTAAGTTTGCCATATGCTAGTAATTCGTTGTCCGAAATTTGGTACTTAATATTTACTTGAAATTTCTTTTGCTGCTGCAGTTAATGTAGCAATTACCTCATCTGTTAATTTCCCAGACTTTAGCGTATCTAGAGTATCTCTATGCTTTCCGTTTAAGTAAGAAATGTAATCTTTCTCAAATTCTTTAACTTTATTTACAGGCACTTCTTTTAATAAGTTCTTAGAACCTGCATAAATAATTGCAATTTGATCTTCTACAGAGTACGGATCATTTTGTCCTTGCTTTAAGATTTCAACATTTCGTTGACCTTTAGAAATCACACTCATGGTTGCTGCATCTAAATCGGAACCAAATTTTGCAAAGGCCTCCAATTCACGGTATGCTGCTTGATCTAATTTTAAAGTCCCTGATACTTTTTTCATGGATTTAATCTGAGCATTTCCTCCTACACGAGATACCGAAATACCTACATTAATTGCTGGACGTACCCCTGAGTTAAATAAATCCCCGTCTAAGAAAATTTGCCCATCTGTAATAGAAATTACGTTTGTTGGAATGTATGCAGAAACATCTCCTGCCTGTGTTTCAATAATTGGCAATGCTGTTAATGAACCTCCTCCTTTTACAATTCCTTTTATAGAATCTGGTAAATCGTTCATTTCACTTGCAATTTTGTCATCATTGATCACTTTTGCAGCACGTTCTAGTAATCTAGAGTGTAAGTAAAATACATCTCCAGGATACGCCTCACGTCCTGGTGGTCTTCTTAACAATAAAGAAATCTCACGGTAAGCAACCGCTTGTTTTGACAAGTCATCAAAAATAATTAATGCGGGGCTTCCAGAGTCTCTAAAGAACTCTCCAATGGCTGCTCCAGCAAAGGGTGCATATACTTGCATTGCTGCAGGATCTGATGCATTTGCAGCTACAATTGTAGTGTAGGCCATTGCGCCTCTTTCTTCTAACATATTTGCAATTGCTGCAACAGTAGAAGCTTTCTGGCCAATCGCTACATAAATACAGTATACTGGCTCACCAGCATCGTAAAATTCTTTTTGATTTAATATCGTGTCTAAAGCTACTGTAGACTTTCCTGTTTGACGGTCTCCAATAATCAATTCACGCTGTCCTCTTCCAACAGGGATCATTGCGTCAATAGATTTGATTCCTGTTTGTAAAGGTTCCGTTACGGGCTCTCTATAAATAACTCCAGGAGCTCTTCGCTCTAAAGGCATTTGATAGGTTTTACCAACAATAGGTCCCTTTCCATCAATTGGATTTCCTAAAGTATCTACAACTCTTCCAACGACCCCTTCACCAGCTTCTAAAGAAGCAATTCTTTCGGTACGTTTTACAGTAGAACCTTCTTTAATTGAAGTAGAAGCTCCTAACAATACAACACCTACATTGTCTTCTTCTAAGTTTAATACAATTCCTTCTAAACCTCCTTCAAATTCTACAAGCTCTCCGTATTGTACGTTCGATAATCCGTATACACGTGCAATACCATCTCCTACTTGTAAAACCGTTCCAACTTCGCTTAAGGTTGCGCTAGCGTCGAAATCTGTTAATTGTTGCTTTAAAATTGCTGATACTTCAGCGGGTTTAATTGATGCCATCTGTTATTATTTGATGTATTATTAAATTTTTGGAATAAAATGACTGTTGTCAAATTCCTTTCTCAATTCTGATAAATGATTGGAGATACTTGCGTCATATTGCAGGTCTCCAACGCGTAAAATAAACCCTCCTAAAATAGCTGGGTTTATTACATTTTCTAAATTAGCATTGTTACCGGTTATAGCAACAATTTTTTCCAATACTTGCGCTTCTAACGCTTTTGTTAAAGGCACTGCTGTGGTAACCGTAGCCACCTGTATGTGCTTTGAAAAGTTATAGATAATTGCATATTGCTTTGCAATCGATTCCAACATGCCTAAACGCTTGTTTTCTTGCAATGTGTTAAAAAGACCGATCGCTACAGCATTTACCTTCTCAGAAAACAAGGCTTTTAACACTTTTATTTTCTCAGATGATTTAATCACAGGGCTTTTCAACAATACTTTTAATTCGCTATTTTGTTGAATTGTGCTTGCAATTAATAGCATATCTTCATGTACCGCATCTTCTAACTTAGAATCTTTGGCAAGGTTTAAAACCGCTTTTGCGTAACGTAATGCTGCTCTTGCGTCTTTCATAAATAGCTTAATTTAAAGTCACCTCTTTTAAAATTCCTTCTACTAATTGTAATTGGTCTTCTTTAGAAGCTAATTCTCTTTTGATAACAGATTCTGCAATCCCAATTGACAAATCTGCAACGCTCTTTTTAATTTCTGCTAAAGCTGCTTGTTTTTCTTGTTCAATAGAAGCTTGTGCATTTTCGATTAAAGTCGTTGCAACTCCTTTTGCTTCTTCTTTTGCTTCAGAGATCATTTTTTCTTTGATCTCTCTCGCCTCTTTCAACATCGCATCTCTTTCTTCTCTTGCTTCTTTGACCAACTGCTCGTTGTCTGATTGCAAGTTTTGCATTTCTTTACGTGCATTGTCTGCCGCTTCTAATGCATTGTTGATTCCAGACTCTCTTTCTTCCAAAGAGTTTAAAATTGGTTTCCATGCAAACTTTATCATTAAAGCAATTAAAGCTAATAATAAAATTGTAGAGACTACAAATAATCCTGGTGAAAAATCGTTTAATAAAGTTTCCATTCTATAAACTAGTTATTGTTTTGATACTTTTTGTTTAATAAAAACAGGTTCTGTAACCAACCGTTACAGAACACTGTCCTTTGTTTTTTGTTTGGATTATTTTCCTAAGAATAATGCTCCAAATGCTAAACCTTCTAATAATGCAGCGATAATAATCATTGCTGTTTGAATTTTTCCTGTCGCTTCTGGTTGACGCGCAATACCTTCCATTGCTTTTCCACCAATTTGACCCAATCCAATTCCTGCTCCGATTACGATTAATCCTGCTCCAATTAAGTTGTACATAATAATTGTATTTATATTAAATTAAACAAATTTGTATTAATGATGTTCGTGATCATCTACTGCCATACCAATAAACAACGCAGAGAGCATTGTAAAAATGTATGCCTGTAAGAAAGCTACTAAAACCTCAATTAATGTTATAAAAAATGATAATAATAAAGACAACCCTGTTGCACCAACAACCCCTAGAGACTCTTTTAGTGTAAACATAATTGCAATTAAACTCATTACCACAATGTGACCTGCTGAAATGTTTGCGAACAAACGTACTAATAAAGAAAACGGCTTAATAACCAATGCTCCAGCTAATTCTATAATCGCTAAAACAGGGCGAATTAAAACAGGAACTCCTGGCATCCAAATCATATGCATCCAATATCCTTTCGTTCCACTCACGGTATAGATGACCAATGTAAAGATTGCCAAACAAGCAGTTACTGCTAACTGGCCAGTAACATTAAATCCTAACGGCGTTAATCCCGCTAAGTTTAAAATCCAAATAAAGAAAAATACTGTTAATAAATATCCGGTAAATCTTCTGTAGTGTTGCTCTCCAATATTGGGTCTTGCAATTTCGTCACGAACATACAAAACCAACGGTTCTAAGATTCGACCAAAACCTGTAGGTACTTTTCTAGTTTTGTATTGTCTTGCTAGCTTTGAAAACCACAACAACATTAACAGCCCAATTAAGAGCAAACCAAAAGCACTTTTTGTAATTGAAAAATCCAATACTTTGTGTGCATTTGTTGCGTGGTGCGTATCATCAAAAACTACGGTTGCTGCATCGCTCTCAAGCTCATAGATTTTGGAATGAATCTTTGCAAATTTTAGTCCTTCTTTTTCTACGATTACATGACCATCATCATTGTGATGAAATTCTGAAGACATAAACGTAACCAAGCCTTCGCTCGACCACAAAATTACAGGCAATGGAAAGCCAAGGTGCTTTCTTTCTCCGGCATCATTGGTATACGAAAATAATGAAAAGTCATGCGAATCTTTGATGTGATGAAGAATGTATTCTTCAACTTCTTTTTTCGTATTTACTTGTCCACCATCATGCTGGGAGTCTTGGTTTTTATCAGCAGCTACAGCATAAGCACTGATCGAAAAAAGGGCTATGACTACTATTGTAAGAAACTGGATTGATTTTTGTGCAATCTTCATTGTAAAAATACGCTTTCTAAATTCGGTGCAAAAGTAAGCAATAAATTAATATTATTCCCCATTTTTTTGTTTAATTGTTTTTGTGCTGTTTGTATTCAGAATTTTTATTACAAAAAAGGCTTCTGTGGGTAAAAAAAGGAGCAATGGAATCAGCAAAGAAACTGCTTGTAAATTTGTGATATTTTCTCCTTCAAAGATAGGCTTGTAAAAGATTGTACAAAAAAGAAGTATTTTTAAAATGATGCTCGCTAGATAGATAAAAGAGATTTGTTGGAATACTTTATCAACCTTTGAGAAGAGCACAAAATTAAGACACAATACCGAAGAGAAAACCGCATGAAAAAGATACATTTTCTTTAAATTAAATGGCAATCTAATCCCTGTTTTTTCGAGAAGAAAAGCATGGCTGTGAAAACCCACGTAAAACAAGATTAAAAAAATAAACGGCAACGTAATAATTTTACGATTCATTGATATTATTGGCTTGTTTAATTAATGCGTACATGGCTAAAAAAATAGCTATCAGTGTCGTTGTTTCTGTTAGAAACGTAACTGCAAATTGCGTATCTAACCAGGCTCCGAATAAAAAGCCCCCATAAATAGTGCCCCCCATTTGCAAGCCTGCTCCAGAAAGTTGTAAGGCTTTGTTAAGCGGTTTTTTCGGCGCGGTTTTTTTGTTCATTGGGTTGATTCAATTCTTTAACAGCTCCTTTCATAGCACATGTGGCATTAAAAGTAGCTCCAGGCTCTACAGACAACTTCCCAATCACAACGTCTCCAGAAATTATTGCAGTACTTTTTATAGTAAGTGTTTCAGCAACCAACAACTGACCAGAAATTTTACCTTCAATGTCTGCATTTACTGTTTCTACATTTCCTTTTATAAAACCATCAACGCCTATAATAACACGCCCTTTGGTCGTTAAATTTCCTTCCAAAGTCCCGTCAATTCTAAAATCTCCGTCCGATTTAATATCGCCAGTAATGACGGTGTTTTTTGCGACCACATTTCGATCCATAATTTTCTTCTTTTGTGTTTCTTGTTCTTTGTTACTAAACATGTATTATTTTCTTAATTGTGCTACAATCTGCTTTGCTTTTTTCCCTTCTTCTGAGTTCCCGTAGCGAAGCGCAACAAATTCCATTGCATTTAAGTACACTTCTTTATTCTTGTATTTCCCTAAAGAATAAGCTTTTAAAAGTTCAAATTTAGGAATTAAAATCGAGTTTTGAATTTTAGGCAATAATCCATCAATTTTTTGCACTACTTCTTCAAATTGCGCGTCTTTGTATTGATAATATAATTCTTTGTAGCTTTTTTCTGTTTCGCTCAACGATTTTTCAGAAGTTACCTTTTGATTTGGGGACTGGATTATTTGCGCAAACTTTGTCTCTGCATAGTCCACTAAAATTTTATTTTTGTAGTAGGTTTCTTTGGGTTTATTTTTTAACGTTGAATAGATTTGATATAAATTGTAATAAATAGATAACAATTGATTTTCTAGTGGATTTAACGTTAGTAACCGTTCTAATTTTTCAATAGATAAAGGCAAATTTACAAACTGTTGTTTGTAAATCAACCCGAGCTCATACAAGCCTTGGTTTCTTTCTGTTTTTAAACTATCAATTATTATTGTATCTGTTGGAACCCTTGCAATATAGCTCGGTACATCATATCTCTTTGATGCAACCATTTCTTTTACAATGTTGGATGTAGAAGTATTCATGGCCCTTTTAGATGCCCAACGCCAGTTGTCTTCCAGTGCTCTATTGTTCCATGTTTTTTGGAATGTTGTTTTTCCAAAAGACAACGATTGTCCGTTGTAAAAATACCACTTCCCATTACTTGTTGATTGTAAAGAACTTCCAAAAGAGCTTCCAAACGCCAATTGATTTAACTTTTGTTGTGCAACGGCTTCATCTTTCTTTTTCAGTGCAGCCACATATTCTTGAAAATAACCTTCTTGGGCCTCAACTGACATTGCCGCCAATTTTAAAATACTATCATTCGTCTTTACAGTCTCTTCATAAGCAATCAATGCCGCTAAGTTTTTAAACTTTCTTTTTACACGTCTAATTCTTAAAGCGGTCTTGTTTTCTGCCACTTGTAAAACACTATCATAGTATGCGCTTGCCAACTGAAAGGCGTTCTTTTTAAAATATAAATTCCCCAAAAGCTCAAAGGTATATGTGTTCTGGGTTGGATTTGCATTTTGAGCCCGCAACGACTTATTGTAATTTTCTACCGCCAAGGAAATACTGTCTTTGTTTTCTTCTAATACGCCTACTTGATAATACAAAGCATCTAAATACGCGCGATTGTCTCTATTTTTTATGAGTTTTCGGAGTGTTTTATGCAACGCGACCGAAGAGGAGTCTTTTGGGAAATTTTTTGCAATTGCTATCTGTGCGTGAATTTTAAATTTATGGGGCGCTTTCCTAAGGTTTACGATCCTCTTAAAAACTGTTGATGCAGAATCTGGTTTGCTTTCTGAAGCATACATTTGACCTAAAACAAATAGATTTCTAGCCACTTGTGTTGGGTTTTCACAAGTTCTTGTTGCATTGATTAAACTCTCTTTGGCTTTCTGCAAACTGTCTGTTTGCACATATGCCATTGCCAAAGCTGTGTACCCTCTTTCTTTTATTTCATCGGGCAAATCTGCCTCTAGGCTGTCTTTGATGACTAGTAAATATTTCAACGACTCGATGGCAAAACGCTCATTATCCAGCCTTATATTTGCTTTGGCTCGCCAAATTTTTGTTTCATTGATTAGGCTGGCATCCGGATAATTTTCAATTACATAATTAAATGCTTCAATTGCTGGAATAAATCGTTGGGAATAGTAGCGCGCTTTTCCCAATAGCAAATAAGCGTCGTCTATTTGACTGTTTCGCTCTTTTTCAAAAATGTTCATGGAATGCTTCTGAATCGCTTTTACTGCTTTTTCTTCTGCTCTATCGAATGGCGAGGTTGCTTTTGCCGTTTCTTTTTTTGAAGGGGCTGCATCAAAACCAGAGAATTGACCGCTTTTTGGCTTCTCAGTCAAGAGAACCTCTTCTTTAAATGCAAGGGGTTCAATTGGCAACTGTTTCCAAAAGTTGTCTTCATAGGTTTCGTTGATTGCTTTCAATCCGATCTTAAATGCTTCTTTCCCATTAAACAAAACATTAAATTTTGTAGTGAGTGCATGGTAATTCCGATTGATCACAGTGTCTTTCTTTGTGCTACAAGCAAAGACCATTGTAAAAATTACCGCAATACCAATTATTTTTTGACTGTATTTCATAAGACTAAAAACTCCTATTTACAACAGATTTTCTTTAAAAATATTGCAGATAGGAGTGTAAAAATAGGAATAAATTAAGAATCGAAGACTTAAGCAGAAAAATAGCTTTCCAATTCTTTTAACGTTGCTGCAGAGGTTTCAATGTCTTTCACTACAATTCCCTTGTCTAGAACGACAATTCTGTCACAGACTTCTGTTACATGACTAAGGTCATGACTAGAAACTAACAGTGTGATGTCTTTGTTGTCTGTCAACTCTTTTAAGATTTTTTTTAATCGGATTTGTGTCGTTGGATCTAAGTTTGCAAACGGCTCATCTAAGACAACAACCTGAGGGTTTCCCATTAAAGCAGCAGCAATTCCTGCTTTTTTCTGATTCCCTTTGCTTAAATCTCTTAAATACTTTTTCTTCCCAATGATTTCATCATTAAAAAAAACATCAAACTTGGCAATAAACGTAGCAACATCTGCTTTGTTCATTCCACGTAAATCGCCAACAAATTCAAAATATTCTTCGGGCGTTAAATAGCCAATAAGAAAAGATTCATCAATAAAAGACCCTGTAAAGTTTTTCCAGTCTTCACTTGTATTTACTTCAACATTATTATTGGTAATTTTACCTGTAGTGGGTCTAATTAAATCTAATAAAATATTAAACAAAGTTGTTTTTCCTGCTCCATTATTGCCAACCAATCCAAAGCTTTGCCCTTTAGGGATTGTAATTGTTTCAACGTTTAAAACAACGGCTTTTCCATATGTTTTTGAAATACTGTCTATTGTAATCATTGTTTTTTCTTTAATTTTTTGTGATTTTATAATTCTTTCTCAAAGGCGTTAATCATCGCATATTTGTCTTTTATGTATTTTTTTTCAATGAAATTCATCGCATAATTTTTTAACAGAAGACTCAGAATTCCTATGGCGGCAACAACTACAAAGCCAGAATTATAGCCAATAAACTTGTCAAAAAACCAAAACAATAGCATTGGAAATAACATTAGTGGGATAATGATGAGAAACTGTGTTGCACTGGTTCCTTGTGTATTTCCAAGACCTCCTTTTGTTAAATCTATTCTTTTTCTATTAAAGGAGCCTGCGTATAATAAAAACAGGGAATTAAAACCAATGTTAAAAATTGCTCCGGCGGTGATCATTAAAAAGATATCTGTTCCAAAATATAAATATGGGAAACTTAAAATGTATAAAAGTGTGGTCATTCCAACCATTAAAAACCATTTCGATTCTAAAAATTTTCTATATCTAAAACTTTGACTCATTAGCATTTTGTAGTGTGCACTGTCCCAGGCAGGGATAAATTGACCGTAGTTTAGCGTAAATCCTCCTGTTACAAACAAAGAAGCAAACATTAGCATTGGTAATGAGTCTTTATAAGCGTCCATTGTATAAAAAATCAATCCATAAAACAAAAATAAAAACGACATTAAAAAAACGGTTTTAGTTCTTTTATTTCTCCAAATTAAACGAATATCATTCTTTATAAAGGGTGCTACGTCTCCAAATTTTTCTGTCCAAGACAAATCTGCCGTATTGGCTTCTTTTACTTTTTGTGAAACCGCTTCGTCTAGATAAACCAAGCTTCGAAGTTGCTTAAAATTTAGTTGATATAAGACCAAAAGTAAAACCAGTCCTAGTAGGGAATAAATGGGGTCTCGGTAAACGAAATCAAACCCTTTACCAAAGGTGCCTGGAAGATCAAATAACTGATACTGTTGTGTTACAAAAAACCCTATTAAAAGCACAAATAAGACGCCAAATGCGGTCTTGTTTTTGTTGATTAAAAAGTTTAAAAAGTTGACAGACTGAATGAGTAGTATCATCAAAGCACACCATCCTAAAACACCGGGAACAGCATATCCTTCTTTTATTAAAACCAAAGAAAATGGAATGTAAAAGAACAAGCCCATAACATTGAAAAAAGAAAAAGATGATTTTAACAAGACATAATGCACAATGTTGTTTTTATGAATTGGCAGTGTTAAAAAAGGCTGAATGTGCATTACAGGGAGTTGCTGCATTAAATACCTAAAAATCAAATCTCCTATAATTGCATACAATAAAAAAGCGTTGACAAGCACCAAGGGGTCTTGTTCTGGAAAGAATTTTCTCAGTCCGTAAAAAGCCCCGATTCCCATGAATAAAAACATTGCAATAAGATACAGGCCAAAAAAGCCCATAAGTATTTTTATTCCGATGCTTTTTCCAAAAGCAGCCGATCGAAAAAATTGTTTCCATTCTAGTTTTAAAAAGTGTGAAATCATTGTTTAAATTTTAGTTTGGCAATTCATAAGAAGAAAATGCGGATGAGATGTTACATGTTTTTAACTAATTTATATTCTGGATAGGTTTCGGCTAACAATTCTTCTGCTTTTTGAGGGATTAAGAAAGCGGTTATATAAAATAGAATTAACAGGGCTGTTGCCGAAAAAGAAATCAATAGCAACCAATGCGCTGCTAAGTTACTAAACTCAACATTATCAAAGACACTTATTAAAAAGTTGAAAAGTTGAAAAAATCCATAAGTAGCAAAGCCCTGCCTTGTATTACCAATCATCGCTTCCAATAAAAAAACCTTCTCTTGCTTTTGTGTTTTCTTTTTCTGAATTTTTCTTGCTTTGGTTTGCTTGATTAAATCGACTGTAACAATTAGAAACAAAGCCCCTAAAAGGAAGTACTCTGAATACTGAATTTTTAAAACCATAAAAAGAGATAAAAACACTGCCAGCGTAGTCATCACTTTAGGCAAGGTAAACCATTCTCTAAAGAAACGCCATAAAATGGATCGGTACCGTTTGTTCATTTGTTTTTGTTTGGCTTCTATAACATCCATAAAACCAAAAATTCCAAATTTTTTAAAAGATGTGTCCCGTGCATCTTCGAAAGACAGCTGCGGCCTTTCTTTCCAAATTTCTTCGATGTCATTTGCCAAATGATCTACCAATTCCGATTGGACGTCATAATGATATACGAAGTGTTTCCTAGTGAATTTGAAAAGGTCTTCTATTTGAGGGGTCGTTAATTTCATAATTTACACTTTTGATATGACCGCACTGTTTCGTTATGTTTCCTATGAAAATAATGACAAGTATAGGTTACTGATAAACCCGCGAATAAAAACCCTGTGAAAACGGCTTTTAAATTTCCTTCGTCATTAAAATGACTCCCACTAAGTAAAGGGATTATTAGAAAAATGATCGCAAGATATTGTGTCTTTAAAATAAAACGATAGGTGGTTTTTACTTTCGATGTTACCCCTCTTACAATCATAAAAATAAAATAAATTAACGAGAGCGAAGCAATTGAATTGAACAATAAATTTAAAAAATCGATGGTTTTTTCAGAAAAAACAATTGGAAAATTCTTTACGATTAGTACCGGCAAAAAGTAGGCTGAAAGATACACAAAGAAAAAAGGCCTAAACATTTTAACTGCTTTTTCTAACACAATTTTTGTCTGGGAGTATTGAATTCCGAAATAAAGACTACTTGCTTCTTTAAAATGGCTTTCCCATTTTAAAGCAACCATTTTAAAGGCATTTTCAAAAGAAATTCCCTTCGTAGTAATGCGCTCAATATCAGAAACAATATGATCTAAAACCTCCTCTTTTAAATCGATATAATTGAAGTTCTTTTTTTGTAAATACCCTTCAACTTGGCGAACTTGTTCTTTGGTTAACTCCATCTTATTCTAGGCTAAACTTAGGATTTACCAAATGCTGCATTGTTTTTAAAAACTCTCGCATCTCTGCTAATTTATTCACCGTTTCTTTGCTACCACTCTCCGTTAATTTGTAGTACTTCCGAAGGCGGTTTCCAACTTTTGCAACCTCTACATCCAATAATCCCTCTGCCTCAAGTTTGTGTAAGGCAGGATATAAGGCGCCTTCCGTAATTTTCAATTCGCCATTGGTCAAAGCTTTTACATGTTGGGTAATCTCGTAGCCGTACATTTTATCGTTCGTTTCCAACAATTTTAAAATGATGGTCTGTAAAGATCCTTTGTAGAGTTTCTGGTTTCCCATTTTTTGTGTGATTTGATGATCTAATTGGTTGTGTAAATGTCAAATTGATGCACTCCAACTTCGAGTGCTTTTAATTTATCTATGCAACCTGCTTCAAATATACATCATTTTCTAATGCATCAAATACTTAGGTATAAAATTTAACACTAAAAAAATTATAAAAGGAGATTTTTCAGGATGTGTGAATTAAAAATTAGGCAGGAATTTGATTCTTTTCTACAGTGAAAAAATTATTTTTCAACGCCTAAAACAGTTGCAATTATGCGTTCCAATTCTGCTTTTGGTAGTGCGCCGTTAGCCATTTGTGGGGGTCCATCCATAGGGCAAAACAACATGGAAGGAATGCTTTTAATGGCAAAAGCAGCAGCCAATTCTTGTTCTGCTTCTGTATCTATTTTATAGATGGTTATTTTGTCTCCATAGGCCTCAGACAGTTCCTCCAATATAGGGGCTATCATTTTACAAGGGCCACACCAATCTGCATAGAAATCGATCAGTGCGGGCACTTTTCCTTCAAAAGTCCATTCTTGATTATTTTCAAAATTAAATACCTTTTCTAAAAAAGTTGCTTTTGTTAAGTTTTCTGTCATTCTTTATATTTTAGTGTGCTTTTCGTTTTTTTCTATTGGATTCTTCTCGCAAATGTAGGCATCTAATTTGTGAAACAAACATTGTTTTTATGGGGCGCGCATTTTAAATCGCTGCTTTTAGTAAAATAACAATGGTATCGTGAAATTGTTTTTACTTGAAACATGAGATAGCAAACTTCTTAAATACTGCTTATTTAGTGATTTTAATCTTTTGACCGTAGCGATGCCTTGGGCTGGTTCAAAACTCTTTTATGCTAAGAAGACGTTAAAATTTAACGAAAATTAATGCTACATTCTATAATGCGTTTTTTTTTATGCTAAATTTGACTGTTTTCAAAATCTAAAATCATGAAAAAATTAATCCTCCCTGTTCTTTTTGCTAGTACTATTTTAGTTTCTTGTAAGGAAGAAATAAAAAAACAACAAACCAAAGTGAATTATCCGTTAACAACAAAAAAAGCAGTTATAGACACCCTTTTTGGCACCGAAGTAGTTGACAATTATAGGTGGTTAGAAGATGACCGAAGTGAAGCAACTGAAACTTGGGTAAAGGCCGAAAATGAAGTTACTTTCGATTACTTAAGTAAAATCCCCTACCGGGCGCAACTAAAAACACGTTTGACGGAGTTGTGGAATTATGAAAAAGTAGGCACCCCTTTTACCGAAGGAGGGTATACTTATTTTTATAAAAATGACGGTTTACAAAATCAATATGTGATCTATCGAAAAAAAGACGGTGAAGAAACTATTTTTTTAGATCCAAATACTTTTTCGGAAGACGCAACAACCTCCTTGGGTTCATTAAGTTTCTCCAAAGATGGTAAAACAGTTGCCTATTCTATTTCAGAAGGAGGTTCTGATTGGCGTAAAATAATTGTTATGGATGCCGCATCTAAAACAATTAAAGAGGACACCTTGGTGGATGTAAAATTTTCAGGAATTTCCTGGTATAAAAACGAAGGGTTTTACTACTCAAGCTATGACAAACCAAAAGGAAGCGAATTGTCTGCAAAAACAGATCAACACAAATTGTATTACCATCAACTAGGAACACCACAGAAAGATGATGTCGTTGTTTTTGGTGAAAAAGCGTTAGAAAAACATCGATATGTAGGAGGGTCTGTAACCGAAGACAATCGTTATTTGTTAATTTCTGCGTCAACTTCTACCTCTGGCAACAAATTGTATATTAAAGATCTCACAGTTAAAAACAGTCCACTGATTCCAATAATCGACACTTTTGAAAGCGATACTTATGTGGCCCAAAACAGGAAAAGTAAATTGTACCTCGTTACCAATTTAAATGCTCCCAATAAGAAAGTTGTTACAGTGGATGCAAAAAATCCTTCGTCCGAGAACTGGAAAGATTTTATTCCAGAAACAGAGAATGTATTGAGTTTAAATTCTGGCGCTGGATACTTCTTTGCAGAATACATGGTAGATGCTGTTTCAAAAGTGCTTCAATATGATTTTGATGGAAATTTAGTTCGAGAAGTAAAATTGCCTGGTGTAGGTTCATCTGGAGGATTTGGTGGAAAAAAAGATGCCAAAGAATTGTATTTTTCTTTTACAAATTACAATACTCCAAACTCCTCTTACAAATTCAATCCAAAAGACGGAACCTATACGCCCTATTGGAAACCAGCCATCAATTTTAATCCTGAAAATTATCAAAGCAGTCAAGTATTTTATACCTCAAAAGATGGCACCAAAATACCCATGATCATAACCCATAAGAAAGGCGTGGAACTGAACGGAAAAAACCCAACGCTTTTATATGGATATGGTGGTTTTAATATCAGTTTAACCCCTTCGTTTAGCATTGCCAATGCCGTTTGGATGGAACAAGGAGGGGTGTATGCCGTTCCAAGTTTACGAGGTGGCGGAGAATATGGTAAAAAGTGGCATAACGCTGGAACGCAAATGCAAAAGCAAAATGTATTTGACGATTTTATTGCAGCAGCTGAATACCTCATTGAAAAAAAGTATACCTCATCGGCATACTTAGCGATAAGAGGAGGTTCTAATGGAGGGCTTTTGGTAGGCGCAACCATGACCCAAAGACCCAATTTAATGAAGGTAGCGCTCCCTGCAGTCGGCGTTTTAGACATGCTTCGATATCACACCTTTACAGCGGGTGCCGGTTGGGCATATGATTATGGAACTGCTGAAGACAGTAAAGAAATGTTTGAATACTTAAAAGGCTACTCACCAGTACACAATGTAAAAGAAGGGGTAGAATATCCGGCAACGTTAGTAACTACGGGAGATCATGATGATCGAGTAGTTCCGGCGCATAGTTTTAAGTTTGCTGCAGCACTACAAGACAAACAATCTGGAAGCAATCCAACTTTAATTAGAATTGAAACCAATGCCGGACATGGTGCTGGAACCCCTGTTGCCAAGACAATTGAGCAGTATGCTGATATTTTTGGATTTACGCTTTTCAATATGGGTTTTGAGCAATTGCCAAATCCACCAAAAAGCAAGATCAAATCTTAGCCTTGTAACAATACAGTCAACAAATACACTAATAGTGAAACAACAAAAAATTAGATACGATGATAAAACCTAGAAAAACCCTGTTTTTTTCAGCAATCATTTCACTCGGAATCATTGCTTGCCAGCCAGAAAAATCGAACGAAAAAGTCGTGGGCATTGCGCTCGAAAACATGGACAATACAGTAAGACCAAACGATGATTTTTTTAGACATGTAAATGGCGCATGGATTGATAAAACTGAAATTCCAGATGATCAAACTTCTTGGGGTGGATTTAATCAGCTTCGTAAAAAAACAGATGCAGACGTTTTAGAAATTTTAAACAAAGCAATTGAAGAACGTGATTTTCCAAAAGTTAAAGATGCTCAAGGAAATGTAATTGACTCCGATCAAGAAAAAGCGGTCAACTATTACGAGAGTATTATGGATACTGTTTCTAGAAACAAACAAGGAAAAGCTCCTTTAAAACCGTTTCTTTCAAAAGTAGACGCACTAATCACTAAAAAAGACATCCAAGAATACATTACAAATATGGCTCCCTACGGTGGTGGTGGTTTTTATGGTTTTGGTGTGTATAACGATTTGAAAAACAGCAGCCAATATGCTGGTTATTTAGGCGCTGGTGGATTGGGTCTGTCAAGGGATTATTATGTAGATGACAAGGTAAAAAACAAGCTAGAAAAGTACCAAGAGTTTGTTGCTAAAATGCTTGAAGAATTTGGAGATGATGCTAAAACCGCAAAAAGGAATGCCGCAACAATTGTTGCCTTTGAAAAAAGCTTGGCAGAACCGATGATGACCAAAGAACAACAAAGAGATACTCGTAATATGTACAACCCAATGACTGTTGCAGCACTGCAAAAGTTGGCGCCTTCAATAGATTGGAAAGCACATTTAACTGGAGTTGGTGTTACAGATTTAGACAGAGTAATTGTTACCGATCCTGGGTACTTTACAGCTATGAGTGCAATTTTTGACAAGCGTTCTGTAAAAGATATAAAATTATTATTACGTTGGAATACAATTAATACTTCTTTAGGCTTGTTATCTACAGACTTGGAAAAGGCAAATTGGGAATTCTATGCCAAAGAAATGCGTGGTGCTAAAAAACAACGAGCACGAGACGAGCGCGCTTTGGGTAATTTAAATAGTGCTATTGGAGAAGCCCTAGGGAAGTTATATGTGGATGCAAAATTTCCGCCAGAAGCAAAGAAGAAAGCTGAAGAAATGATTGATAACGTAATGTTAGGTTTCGAAAAAAGAATTGCCTCTTTAGCATGGATGAGTGATGAAACTAAAACGAAAGCGTTAGAAAAACTTCATAAATTAACCGTAAAAATTGCCTACCCAGATGTGTGGAAAGATTATTCTGAACTAGAAGTTAAAGGGCTAAAAGCAGGGGGTACTTATTTTGAAAACGCAATAAATGTCACCAAGTGGAATTACAATAAAAATATGGCAAAATTAGGACAGGAAGTTGATCGAACAGAGTGGGGAATGTCTCCACAAACTGTGAACGCTTACTTTAATCCTGTAAACAATGAAATTGTTTTTCCAGCAGCAATTTTACAACCGCCTTTTTACAATTACAAAGCAGATGAAGCTGTAAATTATGGGGGAATAGGAGCTGTTATTGGCCATGAAATCTCTCATAGTTTTGATGATCAAGGAGCTCGTTTTGATGGTGATGGAAACCTTAAAAACTGGTGGACAGCGTCTGATTCTGAAAAATTTAATGTGATTGGTAAAAAATTAGTAAAACAATACAGCGATATTATTGCAATAGACAGCATGCGCTTAAATGGTGAATATACCTTAGGTGAAAATATTGGAGATTTAGGAGGTGTGCAGGCAGCTTATGAGGGGTTACAAATCTTCTTACAAAAGAATGGAAGACCAAAAAATATTGATGGGTATACCCCAGAACAACGCTTCTTCCTTTCTTGGGGAACTATTTGGAGAACTAAAATGCGTGATGAAGCTTTAAAAAACTTAATCATGACAAACACACATGCGCCAGGAATGTACAGAGCCTATATGCCTCTTAAAAATGTAGATGCTTTTTATGATGCATTTGACGTTCAAGAAGGAGATAAAATGTATTTAAAGCCAGAGGATAGGGTTCGAATTTGGTAAAAGCAACGGTCTTTTCAGAAGGGTTGTACTTTAAAGAAATCACCTCATAAAAGTAAAAAACCGATGCATATGCATCGGTTTTTTACTTTTAAACTAGAAGCGCTAAGAATTCGAATTACGGGAAAGAGAAACCGCTTCACTTTTGCGCTTTGCATACAAATGAAAAGTATTATTTTTTATCGTTATCCCTCTCATTAGTAATCACAAGAAACCTTATTTTTGTGTCATGCTACAAGTACAAAACATTTCTTTTGGGTATTCTACAAACAACATTGTCTTGGATGATTTTACGTTCTCACTACGTGAAGGAGAACATTTGTGTGTAATGGGAGAGAGCGGCTGTGGGAAATCGACACTGTTGAAAAGTGTTTATGGCTTACTGGATCTACAAAAAGGAACCATTTTTTGGAAAGAAAAACAAGTTTTTGGCCCTGAATTTCATCTGGTTCCAGGAATGGATTTGTTTAAATATGTAGCCCAGGACTTTGATTTAATGCCTTATATTTCTGTGTCAGAAAACATCAAGAAATTCTTGTCACGTTTTTACCCAGAAGAGAGTGAAAGACGCACCCAAGAGCTCTTAAAGGTTATTGAAATGACTGCTTTTGAGCATGTAATGGTAAAACACTTAAGTGGTGGGCAAAAACAACGTGTAGCCATTGCAAGGGCACTTGCAAAGGAACCTCAACTATTGTTGTTGGATGAGCCTTTTGGGCAAATAGATAATTTTAAAAAAAATAACTTACGTAGGAATTTATTCCATTATTTAAAGAAAAAAAAGATTGCTTGTATTGTTGCTACTCATGATAAAAACGATGCGCTTTCTTTTGCAGACACATTGCTTGTTATACACCAAAAAAAGATGGTGGCCTGTGCGGCACCAAAAGAAATTTATAAAAACCCCGCAACGAAATACATCGCTGCATTGTTTGATGATGTCAACGAAATCACAATCAACAATAGAACCCTTTTAGTATATCCACATCAGCTAAAAATTGGGCCAGAATCAGCATTAAAAGCAACCGTTTTAAGCTCCTACTTTAAAGGCCCTCACTGGTTAATTGAAGCTGAATTTGAAAACCAGAACATCTTTTTTAACCATTTTGAAGAATTAGAGAAAAATAAAACCATCTCTCTTTCATTACAGAGTGCCTAGGGATTTTTTAATCAATTTTTGTAATCCGAAAAGATTTCCCATTAAAAACAACAACCTCTTTCTCTTCTTTTCCTAACAACAATTTTCCAATGGGAGATGATAATGAAATTGCAAAAAAATCAATCCCGCGAACGGTTAACTTTCCTGCGGAAACAGCTAGAAAATAGTTGGCGCTATCTGTATGAATAACACTCCCCAAACGGGCTTTTTTAGAAGTATTTAAAAAATCTATCTTGGCCAATATTGTATTCATTTGAGAAACTCCTACGAGTTGCTGACCTGCCTTTTCCATTTCTAATTGCAACATCGCACGGCCTGTTTCATGCTTATCTCCCGCAGAACTTTTTGTTTCAGTCTGGAGCGCTTTTTGATTCGAAGAAAGAATGTCTTCAATCGTTTCTAAACGATCATTTACATAGGACTTGCACAAATAATATAATTGTTCTTTAAGCTTCATTTTGTAGTGTAAAGACAAATGCGCCAAAATTTCCATGATGAGAAATTGAGCATGATTTTGTAAGTTGTTTTTCTTTAAAATAATACAAAGGGGCACCAATAGAAGATTTTCTTTGGTAAATTGCTTCCGCCAAAATACCTGTCATTGTTTGAAGTTGTTGTTGCACGTTTTTATTGATTGTTTTTGGAAGCCCTATCGCTGTATAAAAAGATTCTTGAGTGGTTGTTTGTTGAGCGATTGTATAACAGTAAAGCGCATTGTATTCTGTGGTGGTATAAAAAGTGTTTTCTTTAAAAACAACAATTCCTTTTGTTTTTGAAACCATGCTACATTCAAATTTTTGAGGTGCAAAAAAACGTTTTTGATGTTGCTGAGTATAACATTTATAGGCCGCTTCTTTCATGCTCCAAAACAACCATACTTGCACAAAAGAATTGGACGCATTTAAAATGCAGTCTCGTTCTTTTTTTGTGAATTGTTTTTCTAAAAACCCCCGGCGCTGCCAATTACTTTGAATTGCTGCTAGGCTTAAATCAACAATATCATTCCCAATCATATTACCGCTTTTTTTCTTGAATAACGGCAACAACTGCTTTTACAGATAACATTTTCTCCATAGAGTCATTGTCTATTTCGATGTTAAACTCATCCTCTACGTCCAGAACAATATCTACTAAATTCGCAGAATTAATCTCTAAGTCGTTTATAAAATCAGTGTCTTCTGTAAGATTCGTGAAAGCTTCCTCATTTTGGACATAGGGCTTCACTAAAGTTGTTAAAATCTCAATTATTTCCTCTTTTTTCATTCTATTCTATTTTTACACTTCGACAAGCTCAGTGTGACATTGTACTTTCAAATTGACTTCCTTTTCCCTAAGTCTCCTCTAAATCCCAATCTATAACAAAAGTTCCTAGTGTCAGGCTGAGCTTGTCGAAGCCTTATTTTGAATATTCCTTAAAGATAACACAAGCATTTACATCTCCAAAACCGAAACTGGCTTTTGCAATAATTTTAATCTTTTTTTCAATTGTATTTTGTAATACTTTTTCAGGAGCAATTAATTCAGAAATTTCTGGATGAATGTCTTCACAATTGATGTTTGGAAATACAAATTGTTCTTTTAGCTGGATTACAGATGCTACCGACTCAATGGCTCCAGCTGCAGCCAAACAATGTCCCACCATGGATTTTAACGAGTTGATGTACGGGAATTGTTTTTTTTTCCTTTGTAGCGCTTTTGTCCAGTTTTCAATTTCTAATGCGTCTTTAGAAGTTGCTGTTAAATGCCCGTTAATCACATCAATCTCATGGGAAGAAATCTGTGCATCTGCCATGGCATTTATAATACATTTTTGTACCGCCTCTGAGTTCGGTGCCGTTAAAGTTCCGCCATTCCGTTGTCCGCCAGAATTGATATTTCCCCCTAAAACCTCTGCATAAATGGTCGCTTTTCGTTCCAAAGCACTCTCTAAAGACTCTAATACCAGAGCTCCAGCGCCACTTCCAGGGACAAATCCAGCTGCAGTTTCACTCATCGGTCGAGAGCCCTTTTCTGGATTTTCATTGTGCTTGTAGCTCATTACGCGCATCGCATCAAACCCTCCCCAAGTATATAAGCTGCTGTCACTAGAGCTGCCAACTAGCATTCGTTTTGCTTTTCCGTTTTTAATACGATCAAACCCCATTAATAAAGCCTCTGTCCCTGTGGTACACGCAGATGAATTTGTGGTAACTTGATTTCCCAATCCTAAAATCCCTCCTAAGTAAGCTGAAATTCCACTCGCCATGGTTTGCACTACTGAAGTGCTTCCTAGACGCCTTACTTGTTGATCGTCAATTTTATATATCGCTTCTCGAAATTTTTCGATCCCAGAGGTTCCTGTTCCAAAAATTAAACCCGAATCGTAATCCAAATTCGAATTCTCACCTTCCTTAAAACCGGCATCTTTCCATGCATCCATTCCTGCAATACACCCATATAAAATAGACGTACTATTAAATCCTCGCAATTGTAACGGAGACAAATAGGCTGCTTTTTTTTCTTCGGAAATAGTTGGAATTCCGCCAATACAGCATGAAAATCCTTTGTCTTTTAAAGACTGATGGAATGTAATTCCAGACGTCCCTGTTTTTATTGCTTTTGTAAAGTCAGCAATGCCAACACCGTTGGGTGCTACAACACCTAAACCTGTAATTACTACTCTATTTTTCATTTTTATTTTGCGATTATCATTCCTGAAATTGTTCCTCTACACACCAATTCATTTTTTGCATTCAACATTTTAACGGCACATTTCAACTTATTGAACCGGTAATATTCTTTTTCTGAAATTACCGTTATTTTTTCGTTTGGCAACACAGGAATAAAGAAGTCAACCTGACTAGAAGTGAGTGCTATTTTGGGTTTTTTATCTGAAGAAATTTCATTTTTTAATAAATAGATCCCCAAACAGACCACTCCAATTTGTGCCATGGTTTCTATTAAGAGAACACCTGGCGTAATTGGGTTTTCTTTAAAATGTCCTTTATAAAAAAAAGCATTTTCTTTGAATGTATAATTCCCTGTAATTCCTGTTTCCGAAACTTCCGTGAGTGCATCCACAAACAAAAAAGGAGATTGATACGGAAGGTTTTTTATAATTTGACTTGCATTCATTTTGTTTTACTTAAAAATTACGCAACAGTTTCAATCTTTTTAAGATCTTGTTCTTTTACCATTCCAATAAAATACGTTGTGCAGAAAACCCTGGGCCAAAACTCAACATAATTCCTCTTTCTCCTTTTACTGGATTTCGATCCATAAAACGTTCTAAAACATACAATACCGTTGCGCTTGACATGTTTCCGTATAAGCGTAATACCTCTTTTGTGTCGTCAATGTTTTTTCCTAAAACACCGAATAAGTCTTCAACCGTTTGTACAATTTTCTTTCCCCCTGGATGAAATATTAAATGATCAATGTCATCAATTGTCATGTTGTTGTTGTTTAAAAAAGGGTGAATGATCGCCGGAAAATGATCGGATATTTTCTTTGGCACCTCTTTGTCTAAAATCATTTGCAAGCCTGTGTTTACGAGCTTAAACCCCATCATACTGGTGGCGTCATAAAAATGATACATGGCTTCATCAATGATTTTTGGCCCCTCGTCTGCCTTATAGGAAGACAAAATAACACTGGAAGCACCATCTCCAAAAATAGCAGCACTTACAATATTTGTCATGGAGTAATCTTCTAACTGAAAGGTGGCTGTTGGCGCTTCTACAGAAATAACGGCCGCTCTTTTGTTTGGGTTGGCTTTTAAAAAGTTTTTGGCATAGATAATTCCCGAAACTCCTGCGGCACAGCCCATTTCTGTGACAGGCAAACGAACAATGTCTTGCTTCATTCCTAAAGAATTAATTAAATAAGCATCTACTGAGGGAATCATAATTCCGGTACAACTGACTGTAATGATATAATCAATTTGGTTGGCTTCTAAACCTACCTTTTCTAGAGATTTTACAAGTGATTGTTCTGCTAATTGAACCACTTCTCTAGTGTAGATGTCGTTTTTTTCTTCAAAAGAAGTGGCGCTAAAAACTTCTTCCGGATCCATAATAGAGTAGCGCTTGTCTACACCTGCTCCTTCAAAAAGTTTGACTACTTTTCTTTGAAAGCGCTCTTCTTGCCCTTGCATCCATAATTTTACAAACGGAATGATGTCTTTCGTTTCTCTATGATATTTTGGAAGTTGTTTTGCAACTGCTATTATTTTTACTGCCATCTATTTTTTTATTATCCATAGAAATCGAAATGCCCATTTCCATGAAATTTGTGTGTTTGCGTTTATTTTCTCTGAAATTCCCTCTAAATCTTTTCGCTTAAAACCCCTTAAAACGGAGGTTAATCCGTCTTCGATAATCATTTTATTATTAATAAAAAGCGACAATAATAAAAATAAATAATAGGCTAGTTTATGCCTGTGTAAGTCATTTACTAAAATTCCAATTTTAGTTTGTTGGAAGGTGTTTGACAAAAACGGAATTAGTTGTGCTTTTTTAAAATGGTGAAGAAATAGTGTTGCTAAAATCACATCAAATTTTCTTCTTTGAAAGGCTTCTGAAAAAATATCTTCTGTCTTAAAATGCACTTCTGGATACTCGACAGACAATTCTATAGCATATTGGATGGCTGTTGGATTTGCATCTACACCCAATAAATTCATACGATACCCATTTTTTCGTCCGAATTTAGCTACATCGCGCAAAATATCTCCATGACCACATCCTATATCTACAATTGACACTTCTTGTTCTTTTGGATGGTTTTTAAGGAGCGCTTTTAACCCATTTACAGTTCCTTTGTTTCCTCCCAACCAACGGTTTATTTTTTCTAGCTTATCTAAAGTATCTCGCAATAAATCGCCACCAATAGAAAAATCATCCATCAACTCTTCTTTGTCTGTTCTTTGTTTTGTGCTGATAAAAAAATCCATTAATTGTTTATTGGTTTTCCGTGTGTTTGCTTGATAATTATCGGTAATAAAAAAGGGGCCTTCTTTAAAAGTTGCAACATCATTGCGGCGATCTTATCTTTTCGAAAAAGAAACGCAATAAAATGCCCCGCTTTTAACCTCCATTTAAATTGCTTATTCCATTGTCCAATATAGCTTTTTTCAAGTTGATTACGAGTCAGCTGAGATCCTTTTAAATATTTTAAAATAAGTTTAGACGCAATTTGTGCAGACTGAATGGCCATGCTCATGCCATTTCCACAAAGAGGGTGTATCATCCCTGCAGAATCTCCGCACATAATCATGTGGTTTTCTACTGGTTTTTTTGTTTCAAAAGAAATTTGACTAATAGAGAGTGGCTTCTCAAAAATAGGGGTGGTTTGTTTCAAAATTTCTTTTAGAAATTTATTTTTAAAAACAACATTCTCCTGAAAATCATTAATGTTTTTATATTTTTTAAACGCAGTATAACTGGTAATGTAGCATACATTGATTGCATTATTTTCTACTTTGGAAACTCCACAATAACCGCCTTTAAAATTATGCAGTGCAACCAACTCATCTGGGAAATCTCCTTTTACATGAGTTTTGACTCCTAAATAAGGTGTTTTTTTTTGAATAAAGGCGCGGTCCATTTTCATGTCTAACAAGGAGCGTTTGCCAAAAGAACCGATACAAATTTTAGCAGTAAAAACGTTGTTTGTTTTTGTTGTAACAACAAAAATATCTTCCTTAAAAACAGTATTTACAACCGTATCTTGCAAAATGAGAACGCCATTTTTCGTTGCTTTTTCTGATAATACGAAATCCAATTGGTGTCTAGAGATTCCAAACCCACCCAATGGAAGTTTGGTTGTAATGCGTTTGTTTTTTGTGGTGGAGAGTTCAAAATTATCAATTTTAACGGCGCCAAAATGAAAGGGATTGATGTCTAAGAATGCCAAATAAGGCAATACCTCGTTGGAGATGTATTCGCCACAAACCTTGTGTTTTGGGTATTGGTTTTTTTCAATCAATAGCACATTTGTCCCAAATTTTGATAAGTGAATTGCATTGCACAAACCCGCCAAGCCTCCACCAATAATGATCACATCAAAAATGCCGTGTGCTTGTTTTGAGCTTGCTGTCATAGGTGCTTCCATCAATCGAGCAATTGTGCTAGTTCTTTCCCTACCAAACTTCCGATCGCAACCCCCATTCCACCCATCCGAATTCCGCAAAATACATTGTTGGAAAGTTGTTTTACAATGGCCTTTTTTTGGTTTCCCACCCCCATAATTCCACTCCATCGATGCTCAATTTCAAAAGAAGTATTTGGCAAAATCGTGTCTTTTAAAATTTTTTCCAACTCCTTTTGAATGCGTTTTGTTTGTCCAAAATTCGTGGTTTCTTCTGTTTCAAAATCGAGGTTTCTTCCTCCGCCAAATAAAATGCGCTCATGAATATTTCTAAAGTAATAATATCCTTTATCTAAATGAAATGTTCCTTTAATGGCTAGGTTTTTGATGGGTTTCGTAATGAGCACTTGCGCTCTTGCAGGTTGAACGTTTTCGTCCAAAAGTTCTTTAGAAAACCCATTTGTAGCAATAAATATTTTTTTTGTTTTAAATGAAATTTTCGTTGTTTTTACAGCAACTTCAGCGCCGTTTTCAGTGAACTTTTCAACGGCAATTCCATTCAGTATTTTTACACCCAATTGCTGTACTTTAGAAAGAAGTTGTTCTGCCATTTGACCCGTATTTATTTGACCTTCAAAATTATTGGTAATGTAGGTGTTGTGTATTTTTTGAAACCCAAACACATTGTTGGAAGTAGAAAAAACATCCGCTTTAAAAATAGGTGTTAACAACCGATTTACTTCTTCTTTTTGCGATATACATTCTTCAAAAAAAACTTCATCTTTACACAACTCAAAACCTTTATTTTGTTGAAAATCGATGTTTTTATCCCCTAAATTGGTTCGTAACAATTGTAATCCTTGCCAGCGTTTGTATACCAAATCAAAAACTTCTTCTGGGCTGTGACTCTGCAAATCATCGATGAGTTCTGAAAGGCTCCCAAAACAAGCAAAACCAGCGTTTTTAGTAGTTGCTCCTTGTGGTAACATTCCTTTTTCAAGAATTAAAACCGTTGCTTTTGGGTGGTTTTTTTTTAACTCTAACGCACAATTTAGCCCTACAATACCACTGCCAACAATGGTAAAATCAATGTTGGTAAACCATGTTTTTAATTCCCAATAACTATACTTCATTTATAACTGTTTTTCAAAACAGATGCTGTTTTGCATTCCTTGGTATTGTCCGTAATTTTCAATGACTTGATACTTGCATTTGGCATAGAATTTTACCGCTGCTACTTGTCGTTTTCCGGTTTCTAAAATACATTTTTTATAGTTCAATTCTTTGGCCCAATTTTCTAGCTCTTGCATTATCTTTTGAGCAATACCGATCCCTCTTTCTTCTGGTAAAACATACATTCGCTTCACCTCTACTGTTGTTGCATCAAACTTTTTCATGGCGGCACAGCCTACTGCGTGCATTTTTTTTGTTGCATCTTTATAAACAACAACAACCTCGTTTAAAACATCAATGCCATTAAATTGATTGTAAAAATCATGTTCCTCTTTGTCTCTAATTTTCAGGTAGACATCCAATGCTTTTACCAAATGAATGAAATCGATGTTTTGTGAATTGGTGCGTTGTATTCTCATCTAAGGGCTTTTTCAAACAAACAGAAGCATTGGAATAATGTGCCGGCAGTCCTTTAGTTTCTTTTAATGTAGCGATTCCTAGAAACTGAAATCCACACTTCCTATAATGCTTTATGAGTCCAGCATTATTTCCAACGGTATCTAAACGAATGTATTTGTACTTGTTTTTTTCCGGATAATTATCAACCCAATTTACAATTTTTTTTACACAGTTGTGCCCTCTGTAAGTATTGTTTGTTGCTATTCTATGAATGTAAATCGCTGGATCTTTGTTTTTTTCTTCCCAGATTAAAGGGTCCGAAAAAGCAACCGCCCAAACACATACGATTTTATTATCTATTAGGGCTTTGAATTGGCGTTTTTCTGCAATTTCTTGATGAATCATCGCTTCAGAGAAGGTTGGCCAGACCACCATTTTCAACTGTGTTTGAAGTGCCCTAGCTTGCTTATAGAGTTTATCAATCTCCTCAAAATCTTCAATGGTACAATTGGTTATCTTCATGCTCTCTTTTTTAATCACTCGTTGTTAAAAAGAATCGCCAAGGGGATCTCTGTTTATTTCTTCAAGATACATCTTTCTAATGAAAGGATTGACTTGTTTTAAAACTCAAATTTCAACTGAACCCAAATTGGGGCTGTTTTTTCGGTATTTAAATTTCCAAAAGAAATGCCTAATAATCTTACGGAATTGATCAATTCATCTTGAAAAAACAATTCTTTTACCACTGGAAAAAATGCACTTTTTGACTGCATAAAATGCGCTTTGGTTTTACTTCTTGTTTGTTGTGTGAAATCTGAATATTTAATTTTTAACGTAATTGTTTTTCCTTTGATATTATGCTTCACCATGCGTCTTTCCAACTCCTCTGCAATCTGTTCTAAACGCGCCAACATAAAAATTTCAGAAGAAATATTTTCGTTAAATGTTCTTTCGGAAGCTACCGATTTTCGAATTCTGTTGGGAACCACCGGGCTGTTGTGAATGCCTCGGACAATGTTGTAATAATGAGACCCTGACTTTCCAAATAACTTCACCAATTCCTCCTGTGTTTTTTTCTTTAAATCATTCCCTGTGAAAATCCCTAAGTTATACATTTTCGCAGCAGTCACTTTACCAACTCCATAAAACTTATTGACAGGCAGTGCTTCTAAAAAGGAAATCACCTCATCAGGATGTACTGTTTTTTGTCCATTGGGTTTGTTTATATCTGAGGCTACTTTTGCAATAAATTTGTTGATTGAAATTCCTGCCGACGCTCGCAAACCCGTATTGTCAAAAATTTTCTGACGAATTTCTCTAGCAATACTATTGGCAGAAGGATTCCCTTTTTTATTTTTAGTAACATCTAAATAGGCTTCATCTAGAGAAAGAGGCTCTACCAAATCTGTGTATTCATAAAAAATTTCTCTGATTTGAGCAGAAAGTTCTTTGTAGCGCGGAAAATCCGATTTCACAAAAATAATATGTGGGCATTTCTGTTTGGCTAAAACTCCGCTCATTGCAGATTTTACTCCAAATTTTCGCGCTTCGTAACTTGCTGCTGAAACAACACCTCTAACTTCGCTTCCACCCACTGCAATTGCTTTTCCTCGTAACTCTGGATTGTCTAATGCTGCCACAGAAGCATAAAAAGCGTCCATATCTACATGAATTATTTTCCGAAAAGGAGGCTGTAATTCCACGGTAATTTTTAAACTAAGTTTTTTAAAATTTTAACTGCTTTTTGAGCATCTTTTGTGGCCACAAAAAGATGGTCATGATAGTATCCTGCGACCACATTGCAGGCTATGTGGCGCGTTGTCAATGCGGAAGAAAATGCCGTAGTGAAACCAACAGCTTCCAGAGAGGAATGAATTTTTAAAGTGATCCAACAGCTCGCAAACTGGTAAGGTAATTGTAAAGCCTGCGCTTTATTTTTTTCTAAAACAACCGTAAGTCCTTCCGCTTCTTTAAACTCAAACAGGGTGTCTTCTCTTCTAATTTTTTCGAAATCTGAAACTGTTACAAAAACATATTCCCCTGGGTTTAAAATAGGTTCTAGCCCTTTAAGTAAGTTGGTTAAGTTCTTTTCGCCACTCATGAATCTGTTTTCTGTTCTTCAAAAATACAAAAACAAAAAGTGTTTATTGACTTAAAAAATCAATACAAATTTTAATGGTTTTTTCGAATGCCTTTGAGCCTTTCTTTTCATTCCAAGGATGTGAAATATTAAAAACATGATTGGCGTTTTCAATAATTTTTAAAACACTTTTTGGATTCCACTCATGTAGACTTTCTCCTTCTCTTTGTGAAACAGAGGTGTCCTTATCTCCGTGAATTATTAAATGAGGAATGGTTATTTGTTTGGCCGCTCTTTGAATGTTTAAACGCTCTTTGTTTTCAATAAAATTTTCATAAAACTGATAAAAGTGAGGCATTTGTTGTTTTGTTCTTCCATTTAAGACGTACTTTACCCCAGTTTTTTTCCATACAGCTAGCTCGCTATTTGTTGACGATCTTGAAGCAAAATCGCACACTGCGGCTAAAGAAATCAAATTCTTTATTCGAGGGTCTTCAGCTGCTTTTATGGTTGCAATTCCACCGCCTCTACTGTGTCCAATAATCGAAATTTGTTTTGAATCAATGCTGTTTTTAAATTGCGCATTGTTGGAAATCCAGTCAAGAACACTTTCTAAGTCATCTAATTCTTTGGTATAATTATTCTTTCCAAAAGCTTCCAAGTCGGGAAAATCGATAGGCTGTAAAAGCGTACCTCCATTGTGTGAAAAATTAAACTTTATAAAAAAGTAACCTGCATCAGCAAACAGTTTTGCCATTCGGTTCCATGCACCCCAATCTTTAAACCCTTTGTAGCCATGACAAAAAACAACTACTTTCTGACGTTGTTGGGTGTTGTTATAAAAAACATCGGTTACAATGGGTTTTTGATGTTTTCCTTGAATCACAAAATTTTTTATACTGTTCATAGGACAATTCATTTATATGCCATTTTTAGCATTGATATAATCGCCACCAAGGCGGTTAGAATACTCAGAACTAGATTGATGTTTTTGGTTATTTTCCCGGTCTTTTCTTGGATTTTGAGTGCATATTTCACATAGAAAAAAAGAATACTAAAAGTACCGACTCCAGTTCCAACCACAAAAGAAACAACGGAAGCAATATCGAAACGAAACCAACTAGATAGGTCTAAAAATACAACAACTCCGCAATAGAAAGGAATGGCAAACATATTTAAAGAGGAAAGTATAAGGCCGGTTATAAAGAATAACTTTTTAAAATTCTTTTGGGTTGACACAACCTGCTTTTCTTTGTTGGATTCTTTATAAAAATACATTGATAAAAGTAGAAAAATAACGATCCCTAATTGCGAAATAACCTCTAATATTGTTGGGTTTTCCAACACATATTTGGACAAATACACGGCTATATAAGTTTGCAAAAGAACCACTGTAGAAACCCCTAAAATGTATTTTTTTGCTTCCTTTGCATTCGTATTCAACCTTTTTTTTAATGCGGTCATGTTGAGCATGCTTGGAGGTATAGAACCTATAAAAGCAACTAAAAAGCCAATTATAAAATGCGTCATCAGATCCATGAAAATATATTTTGGGTAAAGAAACCTTTTAAAAATAAGTTGAACAAAAAAACGCATCAATTATTTTGATGCGTTTCTAGTGTGTGAATTTAAATCCTATTTACACAACTCCTTGCGCCAACATTGCATCTGCAACTTTTACGAAACCAGCAATGTTTGCTCCTTTGATGTAGTCAATAGAACCGTCTTCGTTTTCTCCATATTGAACACATGAATCATGAATATCTTCCATAATATCTTTCAATTTGTCGTCTACTTCTTCTCGCGACCAGCTCAAACGCAATGAGTTTTGACTCATTTCTAAACCTGAGGTTGCAACTCCTCCAGCATTACTTGCTTTCCCTGGAGCAAATAGAATTTTTCCTTTTTGAAATTCCTGAATTGCTTCTGGTGTGGAAGGCATGTTTGCCCCTTCAGAAATGCAGATACATCCATTTGCAACCAATGTTTTTGCTTCCCCACCATTCAACTCATTTTGAGTTGCACAAGGTAAAGCAATATCACAGGGTACAGACCAAGGCCTTTCTCCTGGAAAGTATTTAGCCTTCGGATACTTTTTAATATAGTCACCAATTCTTCCTCTTTGTTCATTCTTAATGTACATTACGTGCTTCAACTTTTCAGTGTTGATACCTTCTTCATCATAAATATATCCTCCAGAATCTGATAATGTTAAAACGGTTGCACCCAATTCAATTGCCTTTTCTGCTGCATATTGTGCCACATTTCCAGCACCTGAAATGACTACTTTTTTCCCATCAAAGGAATCGTTTTTACGCTGTAACATATTTTGTGCAAAATACACGGTTCCGTAACCTGTTGCTTCTGGCCTTATTAATGATCCTCCCCAAGAAGCGCCTTTGCCAGTTAATACTCCTGTAAATTCATTGTTTAATTTTTTATACATCCCAAACATAAAACCAATCTCACGTCCACCAACACCAATATCTCCGGCAGGTACGTCTGTATTTGGGCCAATATGTCTAAATAATTCGCTCATAAAGGCATGACAGAAACGCATAATTTCATTGTCTGATTTTCCTTTAGGATCAAAATCAGAACCTCCTTTTCCACCACCCATTGGCAATGTTGTTAAAGAATTTTTAAAGACTTGCTCAAAAGCTAAAAATTTTAAAATACTTGCATTTACGGTTGGGTGAAAACGCAAGCCCCCTTTGTAGGGCCCTATGGCAGAATTCATTTGGATTCTATACCCTCTATTTACTTGTATCTCTCCACTATCGTCTACCCAAGAAACTCGAAAAGAAATCAATCTTTCTGGTTCTACCATCCTTAATAAGATATTCTTACCATGATAAATATCGTGTTGTACGATATACGGAATTACAGTTTCTGCAACTTCCTGAACGGCTTGTAAAAATTCTGGCTCATGGTTATTTCTCTTGATTACCAGGTCCATAAATTCTTTAATTTTTAATTCCATAATTTTTACTATTGTTTTTTATGAATTCTATAAAATTTACTCGGGACAAATATAGTTAATTTCTGAATTCACAAATCAAAAATTATTTATATTTCACAATCTGTAATTCCTTATTTCAATCGATTTCGAACGCTGTTTTTCTTTTGTCACAAAAAGCATTCTAAAACTCTACAAAAAACACTAAATTTGTGCTTTAATTTTAACAAAAATGTTAGATAAAGTAAAAGAGTTAATTGGTGATGTAAATACCTTTAAAGCGACTTCAAAAGAGGATGTTGAGTCTTTTAGGATTCAATATTTAGGAAGCAAAGGAATTTTGAAAGCGTTGTTTGCTGAGTTTAAAAATGTAGATGGAGCGCTACGGAAAGATTTTGGACAGGCTTTAAATCGTTTAAAAAAAGCTGCCGAAAACAAAGTTGCGGAGCTAAACGACACTTTAGAAAACTCAATAGAGCAAAAACCTTTTTTTGGAGATTTAACACGTCCTTCTGAGCCTATTGAACTCGGGTCTCGTCATCCAATATCTTTGGTAAAAAATAAAATTATTGATGTTTTTAACCGAATTGGTTTTACGGTTTCTGAAGGCCCAGAGATAGAAGATGATTGGCATAACTTTACCGCTTTAAATTTGCCTGAATACCATCCTGCAAGAGACATGCAAGACACTTTTTTTATTGAACAAAATCCCGATATATTACTTAGAACACACACCTCTTCTGTACAAGTTCGTTATATGGAAGAAAACACACCGCCTATTCGAACAATTTCTCCGGGACGTGTTTTTAGAAATGAAGATATTTCTGCACGTTCACATTGTATTTTTCATCAAGTTGAAGGTTTGTATATCGATACCGATGTTTCGTTTGCAGATTTAAAACAAACCCTGCTATACTTTACAAAAGAAATGTTTGGGAAGTCTAAAATTCGTTTACGTCCGTCTTATTTTCCGTTTACAGAACCAAGTGCAGAGGTTGATATCTATTGGGGATTGGAAACAGAAACTGACTACAGAATCACTAAAGGAACAGGGTGGCTAGAAATAATGGGGTGTGGAATGGTAGATCCAAACGTCTTAAAAAACGCAAATATTGATCCTACAAAATACTCCGGATATGCTTTTGGAATGGGTATCGAGCGTATTGCAATGTTGTTGTATCAAATTCCAGACATTCGAATGTTTTATGAAAACGACAAGCGTTTCTTAGAGCAGTTCAAATCGGTGATCTAAGCTGGTAAAATCCCTAGAAATTAATTTTGAAGAAAGACATTCAAATTCCTGAAGTATCTGGTGTAGAGATTGCTGTTGTTTATGAATACAATCCGCTATACAAAACAGATGATTGGAACATTTACATCATCAACAATAAAAAGGTAGCGCTAGAAATGATTGTTATTGTTTCTCAAGGATTTTCTGAAACAAAAACAACATCTTTACTTCGAAAAAAACTAGCGGTATTGCCCGCAAATTCTTTTGCAAAGGTAGAGTTTATTCAACCTGAATTGTTCGTGTTGAACAATCGTTTTCAAGTTTCATTTTTTGAAAACAATCAACTCAAAGACAAAACCTTTCTCTTTGAAAAAAACACCATTAAAGAAAGTGGTTTGCGTATGATTCCTGAAATTAAGAAAAGGGGAATACTCGCGAAATAAGTCTTTTTTTAAAAAAGGTGTTTCAAGAAGGTTTTTAAAAAATCATCTAACAACTCTTTAAAATAACGTTGCTTTTAAAGGTCTTGTATTTTTAAACTCTTTCAAGGAAACGCTATAAAATCCGTTGGTTGGAATTTGATCAAATTCACTAGATAAATACCCTCCAGAGATATACAATTTGTCTTTATAAAAGTGCATCGAAGCTCCAAAAAGGTTTAAATCTATGGCATAACTTCGCAATTCATTTGATGTTGTATTATACATTAGGAGTTGTTGATTTTCAAACAAATAAATAATGTCTTTATGAGTTGTTATTGCTGGCTTACGCATTCCTTTAAACAAATGACCAACGGCTTTCCAAGTGTTTGTTTTTAAATCAAATACTTCTATCTCCGTAAGCTCTTTTTCACGATAACCACCAAACAAATAAAGGTGATTCCCTACAATAATTCCTTGAGATTCTTTGCCTTTGGTCATTTTTGAAAACAAGTACCAATACCCTGTTTTTAAATCATACACGTGTATTTGATCTGAATATTTTTTGATGCCTTGCTTATTTTCTTTAATAGATCCTCCCATTAAAATAATATTATCTTGGTACAGAACTGCTAGTGAATTTACTGCTTGATGCGGATGGGTATCATCAATTTCTAGGGCTTCACTAGAGGGGTTGTAAACTTCAATTTTGTCTTCTAAATAATCTCTCTTTTTGGTTCTTGAGAGTCTTTTTCCTCCTAGCAAATAGAGTTTATTTTCAAAAGAAATGACGTTGTGATTTGCCTTCTTTCTAAACACATTCTCTTTCAATATCCATTGATTTGATTCAAAATCGTATACTTGTAAATCGCCCAAATAGGCATAAAAGTCTTGAAATTTTGGTTTGGTTATTAACTTCATTATTTCTTGCTCACTACTCCCTCTTAATTCACTGATACCTCTTCTTAATTCATCTCTTACATTCGAAGCGTCACCCCCTATAACATATAATTGATTCTTTTTTATGACTGCTGCAAAAGAGTGTGTTGCTTTTGGAAGCACCGGTAGTGTTGTGAAATCTATCTTATACTTCAAGTTCTTTTTAGAAACAAGTGTAATTTCTGACAACGCTTCTTGTTTCTGAAATAGAAGAATTGTCAGAGTGTTCTCACTGGTATTAAAGGTTACTTTTTGGTCTTTGTATTTTATATGGGAAACACTAAATCGGATTTGTTTTCCTTTTTTAAAATTAAAAGAAAACCTCCCTTTTTTATTGGTGACAAGTACTTTTTTTGTGATGAAAATATGCGCATTTTCAATAGGATCTTTTGTGATAGCATCGAGAACAATTCCTGAAATTCGTTGTGAATAAAGGGTGTTGAAAAAGATAAAAAAAAGTATTGTTACTGTTTTTTTCATTATCGATTGGTTTATTCTACCTCTCTTTCATGCGCTTCCAAATCTTTTGTTAAATCCAACTTTCGTAAAGTTGGGTTTACAAGCCCTGTGGTAACAACGGTGATTAGGGTCATTGTTCCGCCAAAAACAACCGCAGTAACCGTGCCCATTAATTTGGCTGTAAGCCCGCTTTCAAATGCACCTAGCTCATTGGATGAGCCAACAAACATAGCGTTTACAGAAGAAACTCTGCCTCGCATATGATCAGGAGTTTTTAGTTGTAAAATGGTTTGTCGGATCACCATAGAAACCCCGTCTGTAACCCCACTAAAAAATAAGGCTAGCACAGAAACCCAAAAGATAGAAGAGAGGCCGAAAACGATGATGCAAATCCCAAAGCCAAAAATAGCTACGAGGAGTTTCATACCGGCATTTTTGCTAATTGGAATGTAAGCGGTTACCAACATGGTTAAAAAAGAACCCACAGAAGGTGCCGCCACCAATATTCCAAAACCTTGAGGACCTACTTTTAAAATATCTTCTGCAAAAACAGCCAGTAATGCAATAGCGCCTCCAAATAAAACCGAAAACATATCTAAAGTTAATGCGCCAAGAATGGCTTTTGTTTTAAAGACAAAATTGACCCCTTCTTTTAAACTTTGCAAGACGGGCTCTCCAATTTTTGGGTTTAAAATTGGTTTTCTTTTTATTTTAAATAAAACAAAAAAGGAAAAGGAAACTAAAGCAAAAATAATACTCAAAGACCAATGTACTCCAATCCAATTGATAGAAAACCCTGCAAAAGGAACCCCTAAAACACGCGCCATTTGCCATAACGAACTATTCCAAGTTGCAGCATTTGGATAGATATTTTTCGGAACAATTAAAGCCACCAATGAAAAAATAATTGGCCCAAAAAAGGCGCGTAAAAAACCACCAAAGAAAACCAACGCGTATATAATATATAAGAGGGTTTGTGTAGATAGTGATTTGCTTATGGCGTCGGAAGTAATCCAAAACAATCCAAAACTAATCAAAGAAAATGCCGCAATACAAAGTGCTAATAGGTTTCTTTTTTCTTGCTGATCTACAATATGCCCTGCGAATAGGGCCATAGATAAAGCTGGAATAATTTCCATTAACCCTATAAGGCCTAAGTATAATGGATCTCCTGTAAGTTCATATACCTTCCACTCAATAACAATAAACTGCATGGACCATCCAAAAATTAATGCAAAGCGAACGACTAAAAAAATATTAAATTCTCTTATTCTTAATGCTGCATAAGGGTCTTTTTTAGACATTGATTAAATGTAGAATTACGCTGATTTTAAATTCATAAGAATTCCAAAAGTTTCATTAATATCTTTTTCTTTTACAACAATCGTCATTTCATTTGTAGTAGAAATAACCTCTTGCAAAGCGATATCTGCCCAGGCCAATTGTTTGAGAATAAAATAATAAATTCCTGATTGTTCTAAATTATTTACGGGAAGTTTAATGGTAATCGACGCCAAATCCAAAACACTGTTGATACAGGTTTCTTTTTCAAAAATAGTTTCTATGTATTTCTGAAGACTTTTACTAGCAACAATATTTGTTTCAAAAATACCTTGTGAAATGGTTAAAAAAGCATCGTTTTTGTCTGCGGTTTTGGTTAAAATTTTTGCGATTTCCTTTAACAGTGTAGTAGTGTTTTTAAAGGTAAAATCACAGAGGTCTGAACGCACAATAAAATCCCCTAAATTGACCGCAATTTTTTTAATATTCTTTCGAATTCTCAACTCGCTTGCTGGAGACAAACGATTAATTGCCATCATTACCGCGCCTACTTTAATGTCTTTTTTTAACGTTTTTGAAACCGCTGGTAAAATAATTCTTGCTAAAGAAGAAACATTGATCAATTTTTCGTGTAAAGCTTCTTCAATAAAAGGTGTTTTTCTAACAGTACTTTCTACAACTTCTTGGATTGTTTTCATTTAAAAAGTTTAATACATGATATAATTGTTCAAAATTAAACAATTAATCCAATGTGTCGGTCAACTTTTTAAATTCTTTTTTAGGATCTTGATGTTTGTATAAAATATTATAAACAGCATCTATAATTGGTGTATCTGTATCTTTTTCTTGTTTAATTTCATAAGCGCTTTTAGTAGCATAATACCCTTCTGCAATCATACTCATTTCCATTTGTGCAGATTTCACAGTATAGCCTTTACCTATCATATTCCCAAAAGTTCTATTTCTACTAAAAAGAGAATACCCCGTAACTAATAAATCGCCTAAATAAGCAGAGTTATTAATATTTCGCTTCATATTATGTACTTTTTTAATGTACCGATTCATTTCGCGAATTGCATTGCTCATTAATACGGATTGAAAATTGTCTCCATAGCCTAAACCATGGGCAATTCCAGCTGCAATTGCATAAATATTTTTCAACATTGCAGCATATTCAGTACCAATAATATCGTCGGAAAGCTTGGTCTTTATGTACCTGCTTTGTAAGCTTTTACTAATCGTCTCGGCTTTTTCAGCATCACTACACGCAATGGTTAAATAGGATAGGCGCTCCATGGCTACTTCTTCTGCATGGCAAGGACCTGTGATAACACCAATATTGTCAACCAACATCCCATAGGTTTCCATAAAATGTTCTCCTACAATTAATCCTGTCTTAGGAACTATTCCTTTAATGGCTGAAAAAACTACTTTCCCTTCAAAAGAATTGTTTGTTTTTGAAAGTTCTTCTATTAAAAAAGCAGACGGTACTGCAAAAATTAAAAATTCGTGCGTCTCTATAATTTTATTAAGGTCATTCGATAAGTCTAATTGCGCTGGATGTAATTCTGCAGAACTTAAATAGTTTGGGTTGTGTTTGTTTTCAAGAATGTGTTCTATTGCAGCAGCGCTTCTCATGTACCATCCAACAGTATCTAGGTTTTCGCACAACATTTTTACAATGGCTGTTGCCCAGCTTCCGCCTCCGATAACCGCAATTTTAGGATGTGAATTCATAGATTGTTTCATTTGAAACGTCAAAAGTAAGAAAAGTATTAAGTTTTATAAGATAGTTCGTTGTTTTATTATATTTGTTGCACACTATCGCTATTTAAAATGAACGTACAAATCATCAATAAATCAAAACATGCAACTCCAAACTACGAAACCAAAGGTGCTGCAGGCATGGATTTACGTGCAAATATTGAAAAAGAAATCACACTAAAACCTTTAGAAAGAGCCATTGTAAAAACAGGGTTGTTTATTGCACTACCTCCTGGTTTTGAAGCCCAAGTTCGCCCAAGAAGTGGTCTTGCTGCAAAAAAAGGAATTACAGTATTAAATTCTCCGGGCACTGTTGATGCAGATTACAGGGGTGAAATAGGTGTTATCTTAGTAAACCTATCTAAAGATGATTTCATTATTAATGATGGGGAAAGAATTGCGCAATTAATTATTGCAA
>Ga0213861_10000099_pt1 | contig 62018 bp, 66 predicted proteins | sample PICome_4_FD_160110 | JGI IMG/M metagenome (GOLD analysis project Ga0213861, IMG submission 160110) | Coastal seawater microbial communities near Pivers Island, North Carolina, United States - PICO131 | ecosystem: Environmental > Aquatic > Marine > Coastal | place: USA: North Carolina... | reverse complement strand
TCTGTAACTTTTGAAGATTTGCTCTTCTATCACGTGCGCCTTGTTTTCCATATCTTAATCGGTCAAACATTTATATATAGAGAGAAAAAATAATTATTCTTACTTGTAAACAATGTGAAAAGTGATGAATGATAATGAATATTATAAACTGATAATTTAGAAGTATTATCTGGATTTCATATAATTCATACTATTATTAAATAGAATGAATTGCTAATATTTTTTTTAAACTAAAACTATGCTTTTGAAAACTAAGTCTATGCTTAGTTGGAGTAGGCAAGACCACCCATACCCGACATCACGCGGAGCACGTTGTAGTTAGTGGCGTAGACGCGCACCTTAGCAGTGCTGGTACCCTCAACAGTGGCGTTCGAGAGGACGAGCTGGAGAGTGGCGTTGTCGATGCGCGAGAAATTGCAAGAACCAGATGGCTGATGTTCCTCAGGCTTGAGGGCAAACGAGTACACGTTGATACCAGTGTCTGGGGTGCGAGTGTGGTGCTGGAATGGCTGGACAAGGTCGAAGTATGAACCTTCACGCTCGGAGAAGCGGTCCTGACCGTTAAGCTGAAGCTTAGCAACCACAACAGGGTTCATACCCCAGCAGTGGAGTTCGAGAGCAGTCTCGGCAAGAACGAAAGTTCCGGCATCAGAAACAGTTACTCCCTCCACCTGGTTACTGTTAAGGTGTGGTTGGGAGTAGTTGCCGTTCCATCCATCTCCTTGAATAGTTGCCTGAGCACCGGCCTGTTCAAAGATGCCATCAACAGTGATGAAAGCCTGTGAGTTACCCTGACCGGTGGCTTGGTCGATTGGACCGGCAACAGAGTTTTCGGTACCGAAGGCGTGGACGGCGTTGGGGAGAGCATCAACGGCATCAGTGTAGTTAAATGGCTGAGCACCGAAGAGCTTGAAGAGTGGGGTACCACACTCGAGCGAAGAGCAGTAGTCGACGTTGCCGTCAGGCTGGACAACCCAGACAAGCTCTTTGCAAGGGTGGTTGAAGTTGAGCTTGATCTTGTTCGAGGACGAACCGACAGATTCATCACCAGTGAACTGGAGCTGTTCGATGAGGTACTCGTGTGGGTTCTGGGCCATGCGGCGGCGCTCGTCGGTGTCAAGGAACACGTAGTCGACGTAGAGCGAAGCAGCAACGAGCGACTGAGCGTAGGCAGCAGTCACCTTCTGGCCATTAGCCTGTCCATCGCAGTTGAGCGATGAGACAGCCCAGAGGCACTCATCAATTGGGCGAAGATCGAGGTTAATCTTGACTTCGTGGTACTGGAGGGCGATGAGTGGAAGGGCAAGACCAGGGTTACGGCAGTACCAGAACTGGAATGGCACGTAAAGAGTGGTCTCAGGCAAGGCGTTGCGTGGAGCACACACCTGGCGTGGGGCATCAGATGAGCAAGGACCATCGACGTTAGCGAAAGCAGGGTCGGTGATGTAGGTCAACTGAGTGGTCTGACCAACCATGGCTCTGTAACCCTTCTCCTGTTCAGCAGAGAGGCAAAGCTGGTTCCAGATGTGCATCCAGTCACCATATTGACGGTCAATACGCTGACCACCAATTTCGACTTCAACCTGAGCGATGAGCTGCTCACCTGGGAAATCGAGCCAGCGGGCAAAGACACCCTGGTCATCGGCACCAGGCTTGGCGTTGGAGTTAGCCATCTGCTGGTTAATTTCAGGAAGTGTCACCTGAAGATATGTGCGGTAGGCAAGATCACCATTACGTGAAATGGTGCATGTGACACGGCGACCGAAATCGGCCTGTCCGTTGAATGTCTGTTCAATTGATTCAACAGCAAAGTTAGTGTGGCGACGGTAGGTAACCTTCCAGAAAGTGATCTGGGGGTTTCCCGTAAGGTAAACGTCCTGGGCGCCATAGGCGACAAGCTGCATTAAACCTCCTCCCATTGTATTATACTATCCCTAAAGAAAAAAATTTTCCGAGTTTTAAATTAATTAAACTTATCTAACAAATTTTTGTAAGATTTTTAGTTCCTTTTTTTTCCTTCATTCTTGTAGGTTATCTATGTTCAGATTCATTTTGATAAATTTCTTCAAATATGAATCCAAAAATACTTCCTTTTTACCTCCGTGATTTTTTGTGAATACATAACACTCTCCGTTTTTTTTAACTTTCCAATCATTTTCCAAGGCATTGTAGATAAATGCCATTTTATGCAATTTAATAATGTCTATTTTCTCTCCATTTTCCAAATCAAATGACGGAACATCCATTTTACTAAAAATAGTATAAGAAAAAATCAGCAATATATCGTATAAAAATAATTTCCTAAATGGCGTTTAAACCGAAACCGGATAAAAAAATTAATTCTGCACCCATCATTACTTTAGACAAAACCCATGAACAAAAAATGGAAGAGTTTTATCATAATGAAATAGTAGTTATTCCTGAATTGGAAGAAAAATGCAGGAAATTGGAAGAAAAAGGAGAATCAAATCAAATTCTAAAAAACAGAATTGAGAAATTTAAAAATGAAAAAAAGAAATACTTATTGCAAAATTCAAAACATATTTTTGATTATTTTGAAAATAAAAAAGATATTTCGTCGGATAATACTAAACCCAAATTGTTGGATAATTTTTTTGGCGTGAATAAAGAGAAGAATAGGGAGGTTTTACAGAAACATAATGAGACCGTTACCACGTACTATAAAAGTATCGACCCACACTATTTGAATATTGATGCTTATTATTATGATAATGAAGTTTGTGAACACTGCGAAAAAGGGGAATTAATTCCTATAGAGTATGAAGGGATTATGGTATGCAATAGTTGTTATAGAAACACTCCTTATATATATCAAAAGGAGAAACCATCGTACAAAGAACCACCTCAGGAAGTGTGTTTTTATGCGTACAAGCGAATTAATCATTTCCGCGAGATTTTGGCACAATTTCAGGCAAAAGAAACAACCCAAATTTCGGATGATTTAATTGATAGAATAAAAATGCAAGTTCAAAAAGAGAGAATTCCTATTGAAGAATTGACAAATCTAAAAACCAAAAGTATTTTGAAGAAGTTGGGATTAAATAAATATTACGAACATATTCCATTCATCAAGGACCGTTTGGGTATAAAACCACCGGTTATGACTCCCGATTTGGAGGATAAACTTTGTTCTCTCTTTTTGGAAATTCAGCGCCCCTATTCTCGCGTGTGTCCTGATAATCGCGTGAATTTTTTGAATTATTACTATACGATTTATAAATTATGCGAAATGTTGGGACAACACCAGTTTTTGCCTTTCTTTCCAATGTTGAAAGATAGAGAAAAGCGAATTGAACAAGATGATATTTGGAAAAAAATTTGCAGAGAATTGAACTGGAAATTTATTACTACTGTTTAAGGTGGGGAGACCCCACACCCCCTTTAGGGGTAAACCCTTAACAACCCATAGGGGATAAACCCTTAACAACCCTTTTTGGTTGGAGACCTATCTGACACTGCCACACCATTTAATAAACATGTTTAATTAGTCTATATTTTACTTTTTCACAGTATTTGTCCCAGTCTTTTCCATATTTGTCCTTGCATTTTTTTTCATCTCTAAAAATGCGATGATTTAATAGTATCGTCAGGTATATAAAATAGACAAACGGTAAAATGCCTTGATTGTATCCAACCGCACTCCATGTCAATGCTGTAAGTAATTCATAGGTGTAGTTGGTATGTCTTGAAAATCCCCAATGTCCACTCAATAATAATTTACTATCCACTGTTTTGCCATCCTTTTCATAAGTTACCGGTAAATATTTGCATTTCTCTCCATCAATCAGTGTATTTTCTTTGTCTCTCTTAAACAATTCTTTTTGATAATCCACTTCATAATTTTTATAGGTGAAATAAAGTCCTAATGCAAATAGTGTTAACGCGGTCAATTCTGAAATTTCAGGTTTATTATTTATCAAATAGTATGTGGTAAAGGTGTACATAGTGGGTATAAATACTAGACATCCCCAGCATAGGTAATACCCTGCTCTATCCAGAGTTATATCCAATGTATTAAAATATCCTGTTTCCCAATAAAAAAATTTACCAATGTAAATACTTTGTAGAAGAACTGTCGTCAATATGGCAAGATTAAAACCATTTTTTCTAAAATAATAAATTGCAAAAAGCAAAATAATAATTTGCCAAGAAATCATCCCAAACCGACAATTTGTAAGTTGTTTTATATCAACACCAAATAATCTTGGATGAAATTTCAATCCCCGTAAAAATAAGAATAGTTCACTGAATTTGTTCTTTTCGTCCTCCTCTTTTCCGTAGTAATCATTTCGACCTGTAAAATAAAGATAAGCAACAAATAATAGTCCGAAAATATTGGAAGTAAGAATAAAAGGTATATAATTTTTAACAAAAATATTTGGCACTTCCTTGAATATTACGGAAACAAACAAAACTAATAAGGTTGTTATTATCCAAAAGTTAAATCCATTATCTGCATAGGTAGGTGTTTGATTGTCAACATTGGTTGGACCAATAAACTTTTTATTAGAAAGAGTTATTGATAAATACCCATACAACAGTAATCCAAAAAACATGATTGTAGAGGTTAAATTTGGATAAATTAATTCACTTACGTTATTTAATTTAATTAAAACCAAAAATAATAAAAGCGGTACCGCCACTATTAGAAATAACGGACCCCAAAGATTTCGGTTTTTTTCATCCATACAAAAAAGTTTAATATATATCTAGGATTTTAATTTGTAATTTATTACTCAAGAAGTGATGCACTTGAAATCCTTGACAAGTGGTTCTAGATCGCGCCTGACCAACAGGAAACTGTGCCACTGATTGCGGATCATCTTGACGTATCGTTCCTTCATCGGTATTGTTTCATCATTGGAGACGCTATACTGCCCTCCTGGAAACGTGCTGGTGTGGTATGTGTATCGTTCCGTTTTTCCTTCACTTTTGTCTCCATACTCCATAAACCCTGCTGGATGAGCAGTGATCGTAAACAGCGTGATGTAGATATCTTTTGTACCGACAATTTTTCCAATTCCCAACCAGTATCTTCCGGTTTCGTTAGGGAATTCAACGTACTCGTTAATTTCCATCATTCCTTCGCGAGGTGAGGTCATTATTGGGGGTCTTTTGTTTGGGTATAAGTTTACCAACAAAAAGTTTTCAATTTTTTACAACTCCAATGTTCGCATTCGTGTCCCTGTAATAAACCCAAAATCATGAACCATTGGTTTCATGGCATTTCGGATTGTTTGGTTTTTGTTATAAACATACCGTAGTTTTCGAATGTATTTCTCTTTCAAAAATTCTTTATGTGTTGTATCAATAGATTTAGCACCACCAAAGAAGGTTATTGAATTTAAAGTCATTGTATCATCAAACACTTTCATAAATCGTTCAAGATATAGATCATCAGTACCTTCAACGATTCCAATTCCCAGTCCGTAAGATGTTGAATCGTGGGGAATTTCAATGTAATATTCTACATTAATCATGTTGCTTTCTTGTTTGGTCATGGTATGTTATTTGCTTTATGGAGTATTGTTATTTAGGTTTCAATTTTACATTTAGTAAATAGATGCTGTTTGGTAGGTTCACTAATATCACTTTTCCAACATAATGTTCGAAGTTAGTTGAAACCATTTACAGTAAGTAATATGATTTTTATTACAAAATAATAATCATAAAGTTTAGATTTTGATTAAACTTTTTCTAAAAGTTTAAATTTTGATTAAACTTTTTCTAAAAGTTTATCGGCGTTTGGTATGGCGCTTGGTATGGCGTTTGGTATGGCGCTTGGTATGACGTTTGGTATGGCGTTTGGTATGGCGTTTGGTATGGCGTCTAGTATGACGTTTAGTATGACGCTTAACTTTGCGCGTTTTTTTACCTCTACGTCCTCCTAGCATTGTAGAACGAATTCCTAATTTACCCAAAAACTCTTTTATTTTTCCAAATCCTGCTAACGAGACATTAATCTCTCTTAGTTGAGAATCGTGAACTTCATTTAATCTCTCCAATGCAACTGTTGATGAGTTATATACGGGTTCTGTCTTATCTTTATCCCAATCATATCCTACAGCTGTAGCATCTTTATTAATGACAACTATTGTTGAATTCGAACCGGTAGGACCTAATAAAACACAAACAGAATTTTCTAACTTACCTGTTTCTTGTAAATATCTGAGTAATCCAATGTATCTATACATTTTTGGTGTAAATTTACCTAATGGACCAAAAACTCCGGTCTCGTTACCATCTGCACAATTAAAACGAATATCAAAAGTATCGAAGTTTTTGCTTTCTAACGCTTGTTTTAAAGGACCAGTCCATCCTTTTACTTTTCCAAGGGGTCCTCCAACACAAATAAACATTCCTCTTTCAGCAGTTGGTAAAAATGATAAACCAGCATTAAAACGAGTAACACAATCATTTGGACCATTTTCTTCTACCATGCTAAACCCTGTCTTCTTTAATGAATTAAAAAACATACTCGTATCTCTTTTATTTTTGTTAGCATCACCTTTATATCTACTTCCGTATTGAGCTACAACGGGGTTCTTTTCAAGACCAAGTGAGTGTTTGTAATCTATAAGACTAGTTTCGTTCTGACTACGATTATCAAACCCTTTTGCACGTGAAGGCACAGATGTATCAGCATCATTGGCGTAAGAATTTGCTATTTTTATCAAAGTGGGAAGAGTTGTTTTGTTTTTAATCTTTTCTTCCTTTGCTACTGAAACAGAGGGATTTACATCAATAGCAATAATTTCTTCTCCACCAGGTGCTAAAAATTTAATTTGTGAATCACCTAAATCCATAATTTTTGGGGCACCATCAACAGTCATAGCAATTCCTATGTCTGCTAATGTGACACCTCCTTTTTTTGCTAATTCAAAAAGGTTAACGACTTGAACCATATTTAGTTATATATTAACTAAATATTTTTCTAAAAGTATACACTTTGATTAAACTTTTGTTAAAAGTTTATTTCTAAAAGTTTTTTTTGATTAAACTTTTTCTAAAAGTTTACGTTTACATGCGTGGGAATCCAACGAGGTTGGCACCAATACCGAAACCGGCACCAGAGCGAGCCTGGGCACCCATCGATGGCACGTAAGTGTCGAGGATGGAGAAAGTGGCGGCAGCAGTAAGGGCAATGAGTGCAACTTCATCAAGGTTAAGTGAGCGCTTAGGGATAGCGTAGGCAGCTAAAGCAACCATAAGACCTTCAACCAGATATTTGACGGCGCGCTTAAGCAATTCTTTGAGATCAAACATATCAGTGAGCATTCTCTTTTATAATAATGATTTAGAAAAAAATATACTTAAAATGAATAATTTAAAAGAAAACTATAAGAAAATGACCGACGACACATATCAACCAAGAATGACTTCGGATGGCAAACAGAACCCTAAATATATTGATTTGCTCGAGGAGGACAAACCCATCGCCAACCAAAAATTTGTCTGTGTTTCTTTTGTCTCACCCGAGAAAATTCTTAAAGACAAACAGATTTTCTATTTTGAGAAATTCCTAAAGGAGTGGGAATTCAGTAAAACAGTTGAGAAATATAGACAATTCATGAATTTCATTTCTTACAAGTACAATCTTAATTTTGATTCCTTAAGTTCTGACCTTGAAGAATTTGTCACAGAGGAGAAAGATATGCTTAAGAATACATCTCTTGAAGATGATTACCATACCTTTGTAGATAACAGTGAGGAAGCATTGCAATCAGCATTTGACAAAGATTATCAGTTTCAAACTTCAGTGCGCTCGGTAAAAATTCGCGGTGTTTTCCCTACACAGGAGGAAGCAGAATTACGTTGTAAAATGTTGCGTGAATTGGACCCTAACCACGATGTTTATGTTGGACCGGTAGGAATGTGGATGCCTTGGGAACCAGAAGCATACAAAACTGGACGTGTGGAATACTTGGAAGATGAACTTAACCAACTTATGCACGAAAAGGCAAAGAATGAGAAGCGGGACAAGAGTGCATTTGAGAAGCGCGTCCGTGATGCTAAGGAGTCTGCAATCAAAGAGAATGTGAAGATTGCAAAGGATAGTGGAAACAAACTCACCCAGAATATTGATGAGAAAGGCAACCTTTATGATATCCGTAATGCTGCGGATGGAGATGTTACATCTGTTGCTGATATTCGCAATGAAATCTTTGAAAACCCAGATGTCGTAACCAATAAAAATTGATTAAATTATTCTTATAAAAATAACTATAAGTATAATTACATATGACCGTTTCAGAAACTCCGAAAAGTAAACACCGATGTTTTGAATGCAGAAAAAAAATTTCACTTGCAATGCGCGGGTCGCCTTGTAAATGTGGACATGAGTTTTGCTGTACTCATCGCCTTCCAGAAACCCACACCTGTGATTTTGACCGACGGAGTGAACATCTTGCAAAATCCGCAAAAACCATTGAGCAAATGAAATGTGTTGCTTCAAAAATAGAAAAAATATAAAATTGCTATTTGTTTCAATTACTTTTAGATGTCTATGTGTAGTATACAATTTATCTCTATTTTTAATGATAATACTTGAAAAGCATATCGACAAGACTTTTAAATTTATTTTGTTGTGAAAAGAATATAAATCCTACTCCCAACTCTGTGCCTCTTATATTTTCATTTTTTAATGATGGTTTATATCCGTATTTTTTTGCTAAAAATCCAAGTATAAATGGAATTCGTGAAACATAACGAGTAATAAGATAATATATAGATGATAGTATGAAGAGATATATAGTTACCTTTAAAATTATGTGATATTTATTTGTTACAATATATGGAAATATTGTATTGTTTAAAAAATTTGCTACTATGAGAGAAATTATGAATGATAATAAAACATATTGGAAAATTTCTAATAATTTGAATAAATAAATAATCATATATACATTGAGTAGATATTTATTCACCTCACCTAGGTAGATTTTTCAATACGAGTCTTCCCACAAATATTTTTTGTTTTACCCAACTTGTATTTCTTATCAATATAACGCATATCCCGTGTAATTTTATTGCAGTCTTTGACATTTCTGTTACGACGATAGATCCGCAAAATATTTAAGCGACCTTTTTTGGCAGTTGCTGCCTTACGTTTCGTCTTCCCCATTTTTTTAAATTCATATTGAATTCCTTCATTGATTGCCATGCGACGACGGCGCGGAGTTTGTGCCAGTTTATAGTGATGTTTTTTTCCAACATAGTCAATTTTTTTTAATTTGGGCAAAAGTCTGCGTGTTTCATTTTTTTTAACCATAATATATATATGGGTAAGAAAATAACTAGAAAGTATAGGAAAAAATACACGCGGAGACCAAGAAGAAAACAACGCAAAACACGTAAAGTAAGAAAAAGCAGAAGACAACGGGGTGGTACATTACCTGCCCCAGTTTTTCCTACAAAAGAAAAATTAATGCAGGATTTAGGTGAATGGAAAACGATACACTGTTTAAAATACAAAAAAGGCAGTGTTATGGTTGTTGAAAATGATTTGGATACTAAAGGCATTATGTCGTGCAGTCTCTTTAAAATTGATACAACCATAAATCCAGATAAATTGTACCAGTACATTATGTATCAAATCAGAGATGAAGTAAAACTCCTCCTTAGTCCTACATATGCTGAACCAGAAATCGGAACAAAACACAAATGTCTCCTGCAACGCGTTCCAGATGGTTCTCTGATTCTTGGGTCAGGTGAGTTACTACGCCGTGATGACACCATTTTTTATTCTTGTATGAGCAGTTTATTTTTCATGTTTATGTTTAAGCGTTTATTTCCAGATTTAAAAACGAAAGAAGAAAGAAATGTTGCAAAAAAAAATTATGAAGAAAACGAAATGATGAAATTTATGCGTTCTGCTCTACCAGATGCAGACGAAAGTAGGATTATTTATGTTAAAGATATAAATAAAGAGGGTGATGTGAGTAAAGGAGCATCTGGTGAGGATGTAAGGACAGGTGATGCGGATGTTCAAATACTAAAACCAGAGACTTTTTGTACTCTTCCCGAGGAAGAAAGACCTGCATGTCTTCGTTATGTTACAAATGAAGATTGTTCAGTTTTGGAAAACCATCCAAAAGATGGATATTGTGAAGCAGGCGTAGACTTTTGCACAAATCTGCAACATGATAGTCCCCCGACTACAGTAATTCCGGAATCAGCATATCATTATGATGTTAAAGTTGATCCAGATAAAGCAAATGCATTTTTACAACAACACGGAAAACGTTTAACAGCAAATAAATTTATGAATATGAAAAGAGCAAAAGACTTAGCAAATGAATTAGGTACTCCACACGAAATTAAGTCTAAAACTCAAGTATGGCCATAAATGTAATTGTAATTATTTGCATAACCATTTTAATGAATCATTGAAATTGTTCTGTAATCTCTCTATGTCTTTTATTTCATTTTTGTTATAGGTAAGATATACATTAACTTTATCTCCATAACTAGTTACCGAATACATTTGGGGTGCATCGCATGGTGTAACAGTACCAATAGCATTGACCACTTTAATCCCCTGTTGTATAGATTTATCTTTGTATGGCAGTATGTAATTGCTAATAATGAAATCTACTGATTTATTTAAATCCTGCAAAAGTTTACACATTTTTTTATTATTCCACGCATAGTAGAGATGCATACATTTGCTAATAATTGCAGTAGCTGGCGTGACTTTGTAAAACTGCATGAAATCGTGGACATCTTTTAATAGTTCTTCTGGCATAGCACCTTCTTTTACTTTATTTGCAATCAGGATATATCCTAATTTATTTTGGTCATTCAAATCATCTGTATTTTTTCGCATATTAAACATTGCTGCTGAAGTTATAGTGTTTTTTTTTAAGTAAATGCTATTGGTACGAGTAATTAATGTATGAATTAGATCATTAATCGAAATATGTGTGCAAGAAAATCTATCGCGGATTGTTTTCAATTCTGAGAGAGAAAAGGTTGCTAGTTCAATTTGTTTATTGTTTGGTTCTATCCAAGGAGCAGGTGGAGATTTGTCTACAAACTTAAATCGCATATAAATCAAGTATAAAATTTTGAAAAAAAGCATAATTCGTGAAATTAATGAAAGGGAACGTCTTTTCTCTCGTGATGGCGATGGTAAATTATTTAACTCATCATTGTCAAAAAAAGTTAATGCTATATTTGCAATGTAGGCACCATCTCCATATGTATGATCGCAAATAAGCATGACACAATTGTCTTTTGTAATATAAACTTGCCATCCTGGTAGTTCTTTTGGAAATGGCACATTAATCAATTCTTCTGTTATTTCCATGTGCGTTTTATCCACAATGATTACCATTTTATCGTAGTCTATTTCACAATCTGTCCATACATGCTTTACAATTCGTGAACCAAAATGCGGATATTTTTTTACAATTTCTTTCATTTTGTGCTTCATAAAAACTTTGCTTTTTTCGATATTAATTGCTTCACATTGCATCGTGGTTACTATTTTATGCCCTATTGCATTATTCATAAAGAGGTCATAAAAAATGGAGGTGGTAGCGCTTATTTTGGCACGTTGCAAAAAAGATTTATTTCCTGAACCTGAACCTAGTATCATTATTAAAAGAATAGTTTTATTATTTTGCTATCTGAACCAATAACATTTTGCAGGTTTTTCACAAATTCAAAGTAACAATCCTCAAAAGAGACACTTGGGTAATTAATATCATTGTGTTTAGGACAACGTTTAAATACCAGTTGTTTATGAGAAAACCGCGTTAAATTCCTATCAAACGTGTAAGTAAACATAATATTTCTGTATATCATCCTAAAAAAATCATACCAAGAGTCAGACCATTTCCACCAATGATAAATCATTCTTATAACATGAAGAATAAATGTTGCAAATAAGTGAAACCAACTGCGTTTATACTCTAATTTATGTGGAAATAGGCGTTTATTATTAACAATAAGAGGATTCACCAGAAAATACTCGTATGCCCTTTCCTTCATAATTTCAGTGCTCTCAGGCGAAAACCATGTTTTTACATTCCCAGTCAAACAACAATGCCTTATTTCTAGTTCTTTTTTTTCAGTATCTTTCTCAATCACCATTAAACAGTCTTCAGCAACAATATCTACTGGCACAGTATTTTTGAACTTGTCTTTACTATGGCGAACCAAGGACAAAATTCCAGACCCCATACCTAAAAATATATAACTCATCGTTTGTAATTTTCCCCAACCGGCATAAGGTGCTTCAAGAGCAGGAATAATTATAGAGGGTCTTAAAATAACAAGGCGTTTTTCTCTCTTCTCTTCACGCAATAATACTTCTGCTAATTGTTTGGAATAGACATATGTATTCTCATAATTCCCAATGAAGGATTGCTTATTTTCTAGAATATTAGAGAGAGTAGTAGAGGACATCCCCTTTTCCAGAATTTCCTCCGGAATCTCACCGCTTTGCATGCGGTGGAAATTCACATAAGCAGTAGAAATATAAAGATAAAGTTCACCATTTGCGCATTCTTGAAATTTTTTCATCCAGTTGAGTGCAGTAACAGTATTATTGAGTGTTGCCTTTCTCAGTTCTCGCTTCATATGGACGTCTGCTAGCGCATTCACCAAAATGGTGGTATTTTTTTTGATGTATGCGTCGTCTTTTTCAGAAATGGCAATATTGCGATGGTCGTCGTAGGAAACCTGAACTGTTTTAATGCGATTTTTGAATTCCTTATAGTCAAGACGGATAGAATCAAACATTTCCTGTACCCGTTGTTCAATGGATTTGTTGTCTTTGGTGCGAATTACCAGAATTAGTTTGTGTTTAGTTTCTCTCAAGAGTTTGTAGAGGAGTGCTTCCCCTACAAAACCGGTACATCCTACTAATAATATAGCCATGTGGGTTATATTGAAAGTAGATTTCTTTCCGGAAATGATACCGCAAGAAAATTGAAAGTGATTAAGTAATATAATCAGAATTAATTTTCGTTCACTCAGTGAAAAGCAAATCATGTCTCATGTCAATGATATCTTCGGTATACAAAGTAGTACTCCCATTCTTGCAAATGCAGGAGGTATTGACGAAGTGGGATTCCGGAATATGTTCCAATTTATGGGGGTTACTTTATCAAATGCTATTAAGGAATTATTGGATAATGCAAAAGATGCAAATGCATCAAGATTTCTCATAAAAGCAGACCGTAATCTAAAGGCAATAATTTTGGCTGACAATGGGGTTGGTATGTCTTTACAAGAACTTGAGAATGCATTCCTTATGTATAAAGAAAAAGATAGTTCAGAAAAAAATAAGTCGGGAAAGTGTGGATTTGGTCTAAAAGTTGCAATTGATATTGCTTCGCAACACAAACGAACAACAATAATGACAAGGAAAAAAGGAGATAAGTATTTCTCTTCACGTATCGACTGTTCTCCTGGAAATACTATATCTGGAAAATATCCAATTATGGAAATGAATGAATTTGAAAAAAAACTTTTCAAAGAAATTTTGCCAGAAGATGCAGGTACCGTTATTTGTATTGATGAAAATGACCAATTGCATGAAGTTATACTTAAACAGTTTAATCACTCCGAAGATGCTGATTCGGAGGACAGTAATAAGATTTATGGTTATGAACTTGACGTATCTGAGAGATTTGGTTATATTTATGGCGATGTTCCAAATTTTGAAATTTCATTTCAGGATTACGATTCATTGGATGCAAAGACATTACCCATGTATAATCCTTATACCCGTCCTAGAAGTGATTATCTTCTTAATCCCGAACGGTATGATATACATGTAGGGTTTAATCAAAAAGATGGTAGTATGGTTGCATATACTTATTTAGAAGAAGATAAAAAATATTTGTCATTCACAATGAAAAAAAAATGTCCATCAAAACCTGCTTTCAGTTTAGACAATCCAATGAAAAATGCTAGGCATTTTCCAAGAGAGAAAGTAATGACATTTGAATTTTCAGTTGCATACCAACAAGCAATTGACAGTTATTTTAATAAACAAGAACTTCCCACGTTTACAGGTATTACACCTGTTGGTAATTATGACATTGCAATTTTAGGTAAAGACATAATTGACGAGAGAAATAATAAGATGTCTCTTAAACGTGCAGATGTTAGAATTGGTGAAATTCCTTATGGAAAATCAGAACAAGCATGTGGAGGAGGTTCTCAAATGAATAAGTTTAAAAAAATTCATATGAATTCTCAACTTTCCTATGACCCGTCGCCAAGTCATAAGGACAAACAAGATACTACAATGCTTGTTCAAATGAATAAGCATCAATATAGTCCAGATATTAATAAAATCAAACCTGTGGTTCGGTTGTGTGAATATTTGCGTGATAAATATGCAGAAAAAGGTTGGAATAAAATGGATGAAATAGTTAAACAAAATAAACCATCATCTGAACCAGAATCGGAACATGAACCAGAATCGGAACATGAACCAGATAATGAACCAGAATCGGAACATGAACCAGAATCGGAACATGAACCAGAATCGGAACATGAACCAGAACATGAACCAGAATCCGAACATGAACCAGAATCAGAACATGAACCTGACCCGGAACATGAACCTGACCCGGAACATGAACCTGACCCGGAACATGAACCTGACCCGGAACATGAACCGGAAATGGTAGTAGAAGTAGATGATTCTATTATAAAAAGAATTCTATATGACGATTGTAAAAATAATCCTACTAAAGTTAAATATCTGATTAATAAATTACAGGAATTTGTGTAATTTATAAATAATGTATCAGTATGAAAAATACTATAAAAAATTTTTTTTACCACTTCGATTTGCGTACACTAATCTTTTGTGCACTCTTCTTCCGTCCTGAATCTGGATTATAGGGTTCATCGTCCTCATCATCAGAAACAATATTCTTGGACAAATCCCAGAATTCTTTAGACCCTAATTTGAAATCGCCATGTTTTGCTGCCTTATACCAGAAAACCTGGTCCTGCAACTTATTCGATTTGGAATTATTATCAATCACTAAGCATTCATAATTTTCTGTGCATTGGTCCATTACCTGGGCAAAAGACTCAAAATTTGGAAACATACCGGCATAATTCTCCCAGATTTTCTTTCTGTTATTGATGTAAGGTTCGCGCAAAATAAATACATAATCAATATTCGTTCTCAAATTAGGTGGAATACCAAGAGGATACTGCATCGTAATGATAAGCATAATCTTCCAGTGACGCCCATTCATAAAAAGCATTCGCATCATTTTATCTTTGGTCCAAGTTGAATCAAACAAACAATCATCAAGAATGACAAATGCCCGAGGGTCAATTTTTGATGGACGGCGGTAGGCATCCTGCTCTTTCTTTATTTGTTTTAGCACTGCTTTTTGCCGTTTTAAGATATTTTCAACAATGGCAGTGTTGTATTCATCGTGGATGAACAGTTTAGGCACGTGAGAAGAGTAAAATCCATTACCTGCTTCTGTACCGGAAATCACTGTCCCAATGGGAATATTCTGATGATAGAAAAGAAGGTCCCTCACCAAGAAAGATTTTCCCGTATCACGCCGCCCAATAAGGACGATAACAGGACCCGCATTTTTAGTAGGGTCAAAACGGATATTTTTCATATCAAATTTTTTCAACTCTAATGTCATTTCTTATATTTATTATAATATTTAAGGTTTATGTTAAAAACGTATTTAAATTAGTTTAAAGTTAAAAATCTTTGTATTCTAAAGATTTAATGTCCTTCTCTATTCAAAGTATCAAAAATGAAACGGAATTTGATGATAAACTCTCTTTCAGATTAAAGACACATCAAACACATATTCCAATTTACAAAAAATTTTTTGAAGAAAATGATAGTAATGTTCTCAATTATAATAATCAAATAAAAAAGGTGCATAGCACTAATGAACACAATGTATTTACAGGAGAAACGGCAGACGGAAATAAAATACCCATGTTTGCAAAATTTTGTCCTCTTATGGACCCAATTAAAGTAATGATTGGAAAAGAAACAGTAGATAATGTATCACTTCCCAAAACGACTGAAGATAGTAGTCAACCCTTTGGGGATGTTAATAATTCTGCCTATGTGGACAGTTTTTTTTCTTACTTGACATCTAAAATGCTTCATCAACATGGATTTATCCATGGACTAGATTGTTACGGGTCATATCTGGGTGTTCAAAAGGATTTTCGTGTCGATATTCAAGAAGATGTAGAGTATCTCTTTGATTCAGAATATTTTTTAGAAAATCGAGATAAATTTAAGGTATCCGATGAGATTTATGAGCAATTTGAACCCTCTCAGTCATGCAAATTTAAGAGAAGATTAACAATTGGTGATGATAACGAGGAAATTAAACTTGATGTTGACAGTTTAGAAACACTTGATGATAAGGCAATTCCCAATTCTCCATTTGATTTTAAGGATTGCTATAATGAGGATAGTGATCTAGTATATATAAAAGATTCAAGTAAAAGTGCCACTCCATCTCATCATTCCACAAATTCATCCGGAACTTGTTCATCACGAACTTCAGCAACAACTAAAGAAGATACTGAAGATGCATTCAGTGATTGTGATGAATCGCTTATTGATGACGAATGTGATTATTCAAGCAGTGAGGAAGAAGAAGAAGAAGATACTCCTATTTATGCTACAGTAGAAAATTTCCCAGTAAATATGGTGTTTTTGGAAGGTTGTAAAGAAACCTTAGATGATTATATGCTTAATAATGATATCAAAGAAAAAGAGTGGAGTGCCATTTTGATGCAGATTATTATCTCTCTCATTGTATTGCAAGAAAAGTTTTATTTCATTCACAATGACTTGCATACAAGTAATATAATGTATGTACCAACTGACAAACAATTTTTGCACTATAAATATGGAGAAAGGCATTATAAGGTCCCCACATTTGGAAAAATCTGGAAAATCATTGATTTCGGTCGTGCTGTTTACAAATTCAAAGGGAAGATTATGTTCAGTGATAGTTTTAGTGAAAAGGGAGATGCCTCCACTCAATACAATTGCGAACCCTATTTGAATGAGAAGAAGAAAATTGTTCCGCCTAATTTCAGTTTTGATTTGTGTCGTTTGGCATGTTCCCTTTTTGATTTTTTCGATGAGGTAGACGATTTAGATTCTATTCGTGATTTAATTGAGAATTGGGTAAAAGACGATAAGGGGCGTAATATTTTATACAAGAAAAATGGTGATGAGCGCTATCCTGATTTCAAACTATACAAAATGATTACTCGTTCCGTACATCATATTTTACCTAAGGACCAACTAGAAAACCCACTTTTTTCACAATATTCCATATCAAGAAAGAAAATTAAGAAAAATCAAGTAATATTAAATATTAATGACATACCATCCTATGTGGTCTAATACCATCCTATGTGGTCTAATACCATCCTATATGGTCTAAAATTCTGGTTTTGTTATGAATGCTACGGTATTTCCTCCAGTCTGTTTAACAGCAATACTAGCAAGTCCTAAAAAGTCAATAGAATAACTTCCAACCAAAACAGATAAAAATACCAAACAAGAATCTTGAGCAATTACTTTAAGGGTTTTCTTATCTTCAATAAACCGGTTGAATGTAAGTGTTGCAATGAAGTATATAATAGAAACAATAATACTAAATATGATATTTGTCTGCATATTTAGTATTGGATTAAATAAGATTCGTGAACTTTTTACGAATTTAAAGAGTCTCAATGTCTAACTGAATATTTGCATCCTCATTTGATATTTTCAGTGAGTCTTCGTTATCATCTTCACCTTCTGCTTCCTCCAACATACGACGGACATGGTTTTCATCACTAATCTTCTCAAGTGTCTCAAAATCCTTTGGGGCAACTATATTTTCTAGTGTATTATCACTATTTTGTGCTTCATCAATATTTGAAAAAGAGAGTTGTTTTTGAGGTGCAGTAATGCTTGCAATGTCACGATTAGTTGCCTCTACGAGAGATGTAGGAGATCCTGAAATGAGCGAATCGACATTCACCATTGTTGGTCCCGATTCATTAGTATTGGAACTAGTAGTAATGGCATCTGTTGTAGTTTCCTCATTTGTAGTTGTAGTTTCCTCATTTGTAGTTGTTTCGTTAACTGAAACATTTTCGCCATTATCTTCTTGTGCAACTTTCTCTGTGGAAATAACAGTTTCTACATTTTCCTCCACAGTTTCATCCAAATATGCTTTTAAGATAGTTTCAACTGGTATGCTGTCACGGACTGCTTCCATTATACATTCCCTTATAAGCACCTCAAGTTCGCGGTTATTGCGCTGAACATCCAATGGAGGTATATTTTCCTCATATAAATATACATTAGTGTATAGTTTGCGTGCAAGTAGAATATAAATTTTGTGGATAAAGTTACCTAATTTGGGAATATCAATATCAATTGCTTTATGTTTCATCCCAACACGGATACAAGTAAGTGCCTTTAGTTGAATAACATGGACACATGTAATTAAATCTTCTAAATAGTCACAACCGCTATCCTTTTTTATTTTTTCCACTTCTGCATTAACAATCTCTTCATTCCACTTTGGAACTCTGCTTAAAAAGTTTTGAAATGTCATTAAGTATTTCTCTTCTTCCTCATTTTCAGTGCAAAGTTTATATGCTTCTTGATAAATACTGTTACAACCATTCACTATACAAGGTGTTAATGTGGAAATAAGGCGACTTACCCACTCGTTATTTGACTCCTGCAAACTAGTAATATTATAATCGTCCATTTTATGTAATTAATGACAATATTTCTAAATTATCTTTATTACGAAATATAATGAATAAAATATAGTACATCAAAAGTTTTTCATTTTTATAATGATTTTTAATAGCATAATAAAACATTTTTACATTGTATGAAGTTTTATAATGACTAATTATATCGTTACATGAATATCCTTTATTATACATATCATCAACTATTTCAAATAAATCTAAATTTTCATCAGAACATTTTGTAATAATACGATTAAACTGCGAACTTCTATTTTTTGAAAATTTCACAAATTCATTACTCTGATTGAACGATTTTAAATAAATATGTAAATTTGTAGGTTTATCATTAATTATAGGAAAATATATATAAATATCGCAGAAACGAGATAAAATTGGTCGCAGCAATTGTTGTTTACTTTCAACGATTACAAAAAATCGTGTTGTTGAGGAAAACACCTCGATGCATCTTCTAAGAGCAGATTGTGCATCAACAGTCAATCTATCAGCGTTATAAAGTAAAATAGTCTTGAATTTATTTTTAGAAAAGGTATGACTCTTTGCAAATTGTTTAATATCCTCACGAATAAATTGAATGCCTTTCCCAAGTGCACAATTAATACTCATCACATTTTGTTTATATTCACTTTTATTGGGATAAATTTTATCAATGTAATCATTGACTAAAGTTTTTTTCCCTGATCCGTGTGGACCATAAAAAAGTATATGAGGTACATTATTATTTTTTAAAAATGTATCTAGTTTATTTTTTATGGTTGTATGAATATCTAGTTTTACTGTCATTATAGTAAATTTTGTCTTATCTTTATATAAATGAATAAACAATTTAAGTCACTTCTACAATTTTATATTGTTATCTTTGTTGTTTCATTTATTTCGGATATAGTATTGAATGACCTTTCAAAAACTAACTTTTCTGAAATTATTACTGCAATAAAACCGTATTTTGCCAATAAAACTATTGTTGAGTCAGGCGTATATGCCGGTCTAACTATTGTTAGCGCACTTATACCGACTATGTTTGTTTTCAGATTATTTATGGGGCAAGGAAAATGGGTACCTCACTCATTCCGTAGTCTTCTTACAATGTTGATTATTGCATACCCAATTGGTTATATATTTGATATCATTATTGACAAATTCAAAGTTTTTGGAAACGATTTGGATGCCTACTATAAAATGGCGGGCGCAGGTTTATGGGGTGCGGTATCGTTCGAATTCGCAATTTTTGTTACGTATCTTATTGTAAATGTCCTGTTCCGATGTTGAAGAATTAAAACTGGAAATAAAAGAGATGAGAGAACAATTAAACCGTATTGAAAAACTCTTAATAAATAGTGTCGGTGAAAATTGTGAAAAAATGGGAAATCATATCGATTTTGTTGAATCAGTCTATGATACAGTTAAACATCCATTAACGTATATTTGTAATAAGATAAACGGTACATCTAATTCAATAACTCTTCCTCATTCATCAGACTCGTCATCTGAATCCTCAATTGAAAAATAAGGATGCTTTAGTAAGTCTCTTGCAGAGAAACGTTTTTTATTGTCCCAACCTAAACAGCATTGTAAAATCATTTGTTTTAAAATAATATCTGGATGTTTCCATTCAAAAGTGTTTGGATACAAATATTTACCTCTTTCACATTTAAAAGAACGTAATTCTTTACTTTTTTTAACAAAATATTCATTATTTGAATAATAACAATCCATATCTTTTGGGGGATATCCCAAAATATGTGTATAGTAAAGCACCAAATCTTTAGTTGATCTTGCTGGAATAAGGGGTCTTCTTGTTGCTAACTCGTATAAGATACAACCGTAACTCCAAATATCAATTTTAGTCGTTGTTTTTAACCCAAAAACTACATCTGGTGAACGATAATAGCGCGATTGTACATAATCCTTTCTCATATTTGGTTGTTCAATGAAACTAGAACCTAAATCGATAATTTTCAAATGTTTATTTTTAACCAGTATATTTTCTGGTTTTAAATCCATATGAATAATTTCAAAACTGTGCAAAAAATCCAAACCTTTAATTATTTGATAAGAGAAGGATTTTAAATCGTAATTATCAATCATATTTTTCTTATAATAATTATATAAATCTATACCATAATTGTCAAATACAAGAAAACGGTTCTTACGAAATTCAAATGCCTTCAATAATTTGATAACATGAGGTGAATAATTTTTTGATCTAAACAATAAACTGTAAATTTCTATTTCTACTCTAACTTGCTTATTAAATCGACGTTCATTACGAATTACTTTTACTGCAACATCGGAATTATATTTATGGTCTTTGCAGAGGTAGACATTACTGAACGCTCCCTTACCCAATGAATATAAAACCTCATATCTATAATCAAATGTATCACCATCACTCACTTGTAATCTATTATTAGAATCATAAAACGGTGTTTGGCATCTATTAATATAGTTAAAATAATAAACAGGAGACTTACGGGTTTCCAATTCTTCTTTTTCAGTCTTACTAAGTATAGTTGAACATTCTTCATTATTAATTATATCAAAACCATATACATAATCATCATTTTTCATTATGTATATTAATACATAGATTTTTATATCAATAGAGCAAGACCTCCCATAATTGCGGTGTTATATAAAAATGGCATTCTATGTTCTGAACGCGTTGGAGGAAAATGATAAAGTAGCGTTGCTAACAGTGTAAAAATTAAAAGTGCTGTAGCACCGTGTCGTACATATTGACCGGTGTTCATTGCAGAGTAAACCATCATAGGTGGTATACAAACCTCTAATAATATGACTAATGCAATAACAAGAGAGAAAAAGGAAGCAGGTAAATAACTTGTTAAAAATGGTATGCGTTTCATCAATCCTTTTGCGGTGTCTGTAAAATTCCTAATTTTATTTAATCCTGCCATAAAGAAAATTAGGGTGAGTGCTGCCACTGAAAAAACAAATTTTTGCATGTTTATATTGTTGCTTTATTTTTTTTTTGCATAAATTATGCCCAACTAATAAATTATGCCCAACTATTTAGACTTTGGGTATATGGGTTGCTCTTAAAAGCATCAAGTAAGTCTGGATTAATCCTATCTGTACCAATCTTTTTGTTATCGTATTCTTGAGTTCCGTGTAATTTGCCGTACTGCTCAACATTTGGAGTAGATTGTTGGTTTGCACTTGGACCAGCAAAGTATTCCTCACTGCAAACTTTACCATTGTGGTATTTTTGGTTAATTTCTCCGTTAAACATATTCATATTACCGTGAATACTTGCTTCTGCTTGTTGCTTATTGTTGTTGTTCCGTTGACGCAAATAATTATCAACCAAATGTAATCCTGAAGAATTACCACCTGCACTATAATCACCGTAGTTGGTTGTATCACGCTGAACATATGTTGCTTGTTGCTCTGAAACTTTATATGCACCACCAGATTCTTGATTTTGAACATTAAGATGGAAAGGTGAGCATTCAGTTGTTTGTTTCATTGTAACCTTAGCAATATTGTTAGGGTCAACAACGTACTCACCTCCAGCACCACTCTTTTCCACATTAAGATGGAAAGGCGAGTCTTCGGTCATCTGCTTAAGTGTTGTCTTTGCTGCCTGGTTAGGGTCGTAGACGTATTCTCCTCCACCACCACTCTTTTGAACATTACCATTAAGACGAATATTTCCAACAACATTTTCTTTACGTGATGGACGAAGGACATCCATAAGAGGTGCAATAACTGCACCCATTAAACCGCCAACTTTGCCATAATTGGTATCTTGTCTCACAGTAGCACGATTATTTGGTAAAACGCCGTATCCTAAACGTCCATAATCTCCATCACTTGCAGGTTGGGCAATACCTCCGGTATGTGCTTTTCCCATTAATTCGCCAAACGTATGTGGGTGTCGCGGGTCACGATAATTTTCTGGTGCTTTCCCCGCTAATTTATCAGCACGTCCAGCAACACCTCCATATTCCACAGTAGTATCAAGACGATTTTGATGTTTTAATTCTTCTATACCACGAGCAGTCTGTGCTTTTTCAAGACCTGTAGTGGTTAAATAACGCTCAGGACTATTTATAAAGTAGGTGTCTGGACGGTTTTTGTCAACTACACCTAAACTTCCTCGTTCTTTCACGTAAGAATCAGCAGGACCCTCATGACCATTTAATCCGTAAGTTACCTTTGGGTTTGTTAATGTACGTAATTCATTTACGTTTTTAGGTAACCATGCATTTCTGTCCTCCATTCCTGAATTGAAACCACCACTTCCCTCTGTGGTAAACCCTTTACCTAAACCAGGACCTACACGTTCTTCTTGCCATGGTTTTGTATTATTCATTGCCATTGATGGATTCACACGACTTTGGTAGAAATCACTATTATTAGGTGCACCATGTGCCCATTGAATATTGTCTTCAGGACGGAAAAGAGGTGCTTGCTCCTTCTTATGAATTATTTGCGACCCAGTACCTGATAAATTATCGAGGAGAAATTCTGCCTGATTATTATCGGGACCACGGCCACGAATTTTACCTCCAAAAAAAGGAACCATATTATTGTGGGTAAAATCATTTTTAGGAGGCGCAGGAATATCAAATTGTACCTTCTTCTTATATTGTTCCTGAGTCTTATATTTAGTTGTTGCCTGTTTTGCAGACGGATAACTACGTTCGGCATCTTTAGTTTCTACTAAAGATGTATCAATTCCTTTAGGTTTGGGAAGTGATTTCATCTGAAATTTTTTTTCTTCTCTCTTTTCTTGGTTAGCAATGGTGTATAACCCACCTAAACCAACTAATCCTAGGATTGCTGCGTCCATCTTATTATTATACTACAGACAGATTATTTATTATTTAATTACACTTTTTCATAAAATGATTATAATCGTTTTTTTGTTCGACCCGCGAACTTACTCCTCCATACATAGCAGGTGATTTGTTAACATGGTTTTGAGGATTCGTTAACGGAAACTCCCATCTCATATTACTTTGGTCTAAAAGTGTCCACGCTGGATTTTCTGCTCGTGTTTCCTGTGTGTTCGGTTCAATTGTACCATAATTCAAGCGTTCATTTGGCATACTCATTTGCTCATAGTTATTTAATGGAGTGCAATCACGCGTCAAAGAGCGTGTAAGTCCCATTAAATCACTCTCTGTGTTTATGGTATTAGTGCGTAAATTTGCACCCCATTTTTGAAGACGAATATGTGGGTCTTCTACAAAACCTACATTTGCTCCTGGTCCAGGAGTAGCTATTTGATATCGACCCATATCGGTCATCTGTTGTAATTCTTTCTTTATGCGACAAGGTTCATTACGGATACTTGTAAGTGCCATTATTATATAATAGCAATATTTTTATTTTTGTGGAACGGGAAAGGCACGCTCATTCCATCTTACTTCTAAAGGTTCCGGCATAATGACTTCCTTAGGATGCTCAAAGAATGACAACATAGGTAAGTATTTAAATTGTGGACAGAATTTTTTGCGTTCTCCTTCACATTGTCCTAATTTTTTATCAATATTAAACATCCAACTTTCTGTATCAATTGGATTATGAGATAATTGGTCGCGCCAGATGCGACTGGGGGGGACTGTTCCTGCATTGGATATGGCAGGAGTGAATGCCATACCTCCCGAACCGTAAGGATTTAATCTCCATTCTTGATTGTCCTTATTTTGTTTTTGCTCTAAACAATAATCACTTGGTGTATTTCTATTAGAAGTTGAAACTGGTCCAAATTCCATATAGGGTAAATAAGGTTTGTTGCTCATGGTATTTATTATTATATTACACAGATAATTTAATTTGATGATTTTCTAATAGAGCAACTAATTCTGCAAAATGGTCGTATGAGAATAAAATAATAAGTCCCATTTCTAAATCTTCCATACCCATAGATTGAGAAGCAGTGCGCATTTTTTCCTGAAACTCGGGAATATCTTTCACTTTTTCAAAAAGTTCGTGGGTTTTTTCCATAATAGATTGTTCATCGTATTCTGGGAGAGAGAAATACTGTAATAAAGTATTCCGGTACTCTTCGTCGTTCTCGTATGTAACTTCTAAGTCAGACATAATATATTTAAATCATCAGCTATGCATTTAAATATATTAATAATTACATTCTAAGGGATTCGTCATTTTTGGCAATCTCACGTGAAGGTATACCACCGCGAATCCAACCTTCCATAGCAACACCCTCCACATGATGAACTGGATTGGTTATGGTCTGGGCAAGAGAAGGAACAAGTGGTGTGGTAGAATATGGAATATGTGACTGTTCCGTAGTCTGGAGAACACTTTTCTTATTCGATTGACGGTCCCCCTGTTGAAGTTTTGATTCTAGTTCCGGATGGCACGCACCGCGTCCTAAATATGGAACAGTGGCGAATGGTCTCTGGTATAAACTGATGCGACATTTTGGTCTATTCCATCCTTGGTCAATGAGAAGTTGTGAGTTATCATCAACATTACATCCTCCAACACCAACCTGATGAGAACCTGTAAAATTAATATTGGGTTGCGAAAGTGCTAAAGCAAGTCCATTGCGCATAGTGCAGTCAGCAGAAAAATAATTCTGCAACATATATGTTCCTGCTTCCACATTTTGCACATTGCGTTGACTCATAGCACAACTGTCATCACCAATGCGCGATAAGTTATTGAATTTATAATCACTAAATGTGGACATTTCCCTTCTATACTATTATAAATATTATTTTTTTAGTGCTTATAAATTAATTCTCTTGTAGGTAAGACCTACTTTTTGAAGACAGGCAACATCATCACCAGATTTACATGATGGCATATCACCATAACAAAATTTAGCAAATGCATTCTGGTCGTTTGGAATTTGTGTTGCAGGATTACTGTTAAACGGAATCATTGAATTATGAAATTCAACACTATCGCCTAAATCTTTGAATAATTTATCTTTCATATCCGGAAAATCAGGGTGTTGGTCCTGTACCATCTGCTGAGTATCTCTATTTATCTCTCGCGCAGTTGGTGGACTAAATGCGGGGGGTGCCGGAGGACGATTGGGATCGTCGTGAATTTCTGTCAAAAGAACATTGCTCATTGGATTTTTGGCATTGGGTTTATAAAATGTACTATTTGATGGAGGAATTATATCTTGCATTGTAAATCCTTCCTTTTGATTCAGTGCCGATTTTTGCTGATGTAAAAATATAATAACCCCTAGAGTTATTGCTCCCACAATAAGAATGTGTGAGTTTTTAGTGTAAAGGAATCCAAGTAAGGAAAGCAAAATAATGAGGCGTGAAATTGCGTTTAGTTTACGTTCAAAACTCATATCCTCATTGGGCCATAATTCAAAATCCTTTACTAAGATGCTAGGATGTTGAAACCAAAAATTTCCACTCATTTATATTTAGGTATTATTTTTTTTTACCCTTTTTTGCCTTGCTTCGCTTTACAGTTGAACCATCACTAAATGATTTGCCATCAAAATTAGTGTTTGAACCCTGTGCTTGGACCTGCTGTGCTTGGACCTGCTGTGTCTGCTGTGCTTGTGCTTGGACCTGCTGTGCTTGGACCTGCGTAGCAGCAATTAACTCCTGCATTGCTGCTGCCTCTGCATTACGTTTCTCTTCCAATTTACGCTGAAGACGTGCTTTTGTTCCAGTCGTTCTCATATTCTGATTAAATTGTTGCTTCATCATTCCTTTTTTATTCTTTGGCACATTCATATTCTTCATCAATTCTTCAATATTGGGCATTCCAGGCATATTTTTCATTTTACTCATTAAATCTCCTGCCTCCTTCATCAAATCACTCTCCTTGATATCTCCACTCTTCATCTTAGCATCCAATTTAGAACTGATATTATTCACTAAACCCATGAGTTTTCCTGGATTCTTAAACAACTTTTTAAACATATCCCCTACATCGCCTTCTTCATTCAAATCCATCTCAAAATCCTTTGCTGTATCTTCTGCAATTTCTGCTGCTAACTTACCTAATTTACCATCCAAAAGACCATTCAAATGCTTATGAACTGAATCAGGATCTGGAAGGTCATCCAAATTAATGCCTTCACCAGGAGTACTCTGATTTCCCGTATCTTTTCCAATATTATCAAATAATCCCTTCATTTGCTCGACTGTTTCCTCAATTTTACTCTTCAGTTCATCTTCGTTAATTGCCTCAAATAGTTTTGCCGTATCTCCAAAACTTTCTTGGGATTGAATCGTTTCTAACACGGAAAACATTATAAGTTGCAAATACTTCCACAGCGTTTCACGTGTTGATTCTGAAATATCGTCCATCTTCCAAATCTCTGCAAAATCTACGCCAGGGAGGAACTCTGTGTTCTTTTCCTCATCGGCAAACATTTCATCATTCTTATAAAGGATATCAAAAAATCGTTGCGGAAATACAGATTTAACATGTGTGAATAAATCGTCTATAGGTGCAGTTTCTGTTTCAGCAACAGCCAAGACAAATTGGTCTACATTGTCACGATATTCCGGAAACGTGGTGAAAAAATCACGCAAGAAGTCGCGCGCAATCTGCCGGAATTCCTTCGGTATGACTTCTGTATTGGAAGAGGTTCGCTTTTCACTTTCAGGTGATGCTGTCGCCATTTTGTTTTAATACTCTTAATTTCTATTTAAGTAATATAACTTGCATAATTTTGTTAAATTCTGTACGTACTTCATTGATTTTTCTTGGTCCTCAATTGGCATTTGCTGAATAGGTTCACGGATCTTATCAATTCCATTTAATACTTCGTCATTACCGTCCATCCCTGCCACATCCTGAGAATATTCTTTTGTAATGAAAAAATTTATATCTCCTGTTTCTATTTGCTGTTCGTAAACTTGAACAATACTAGAATACCATACATTTATAATGAGTTTTGGATTTGTCTTTCGCATCATTCTCAGTGCATTAGCAGTAGTTTGAATTTCTACGCGGTCACTAAAATAACTAGCAATATCATCAACAAATTCTATGAAATGCTTGTTAAACGCCTTCTGAATATCCATTATATATATAAGTAGTTCTTTTTTTATTGTTTAAGTTGATTACGCTGAAGTTCGTATTGTTGCATTTGACCGTCGTCCACTTTATCTGCTGAATAATTATCAGGTGGGGTTTCTATGTTCATCATAGAACCATTATTAAAATTAACATAGTTATGCATTTGGCGCAAACCACCTTGTCCCTTTGCTAATAAATCATCTGCTGCCATATCCAAAAAACTGTATTGATCAGATGTAATTCCACTTGGTGAGAAAGAAGCAAAAGTGAATGCGTCAGGTTCACCCTGATTCAAAGTTGCCTTATTTTGAATTTGCTTCTCTTTTGGTTGTAAATGCTGATATATTTGGTCCCCAAATAATACATGAAATCCGTTATTTACTAACATTAAGGCAGGAACCTTAGTCACTGTAGGTGGCAATAAAACTTGCTGTCCATTTTTAATAAGTAATTGAATACTACCATCTGGCATAGTAACTCGCTTATCAATACAGAGAAAGTGTAATTCCTCCTTGAGATGGCTACGACTCAATATTTGTAGTAGTTTTTTACAATTATCGCAATAATTACTGTAGTAGAGGATGTTATTACTCATTATTCTCTCCTAAGACTTAATCATTTGTTTTTAAACATAAAAATTGATTTATGAATAATATATATATATTTAGTAAGAAAGATGGCGCCTCGCATTTCCAAGAAGCAAGAGAAGAACGATACACTCACTTTCACTTTGAGTGAAACAAATGTTAGTGTTGCAAATGCATTGCGACGCACGCTTATTACTGATATTCCATCTGTGGTATTTCATACATTCCCAAACAGTGAAAATAAATGTACGATTACTAAAAATACGACACGGTTTAACAATGAAATTATCAAACATAGGTTGAGTTGTGTTCCTATTCATATAACGGATTTGTCTATTCCACTTGATAATTATCTCCTTGTTGTTGACAAAAAGAATGAAAGTGGCATTATTGAATATGTCACAACTGAAGATTTTCAAATCAAGGATATCAAAACCGACAAGTTTCTTTCCAAGGGCGACCGAGATGCAATTTTCCCTAAAAATGCAATGACCGGTCATTATATTGAATTTCTGCGTCTGCGTCCAAAACTTGCGTCAAATGTTGAAGGTGAAGCATTGGTGTTGACAAGTAAATTCAGTGTTTCCATTGCAAAGCATAATTCTGCTTATAACCAGACATCTACATGTCTTTATAAGAATACAATGGATGCCGTGGGAGCAAATGATGAATGGGCAAAGAAGGAAAAAGCACTTAAGGCAGATGGTATGAAAGCAGCAGATATTGCATTTGAAAAAAAGAATTGGTACCTACTCGAAGCTAATAGAATTTTCATCCCTGATAGTTTTGACTATGCTATTAAGAGTGTTGGCATTTATGAAAATAAAGAGTTGATTAAGAAGGCATGTGATGTGTTGATTAATTCATTCACTCATGTTAAACAAGCAGTTGAAACCGATGACTCCACTGTAGTAAGTGTTAAACCAAGTAAAACAACCATTGCAAATTGCTTTGATGTAACTCTTCATGGTTATGACTATACCGTAGGAAAGGTTATGGAATATTTCTTGTATGTTAGACACTATGAAGGTGATAAAATGTTGTCCTATTGTGGTTTCATTAAGGAGCACCCTCACGATACTCACAGTATTCTGCGTCTTGGTTATAAAAATCAGAGTGATACTGCTGTTGTAAAGCAGTTTTTGGGAGAAGCACTAGCATCAGCAATTACCACATTTGTGGAAATTAACGATGAATTCTAATTCTAATTGTCTGTCAATAAAGATAAAATTGTATCGGGTGTTACTGAAATAGTATCTATTCCTTCTTTTATTAAAAATTCGTAGAATTCTTTACTGTTGGACGGTTGTTGTCCACAGAATCCCACTTTTTTTCCATATTTATGATACGATTCAATTGTCATTTGTATCATACGCCTGAAACTAATATTTTTGTCATCGTTCAAATATGCTACGTATTCCGAATCTCTATCTACACCTAAGGTTAACTGCATTAAATCATTTCCGCCGATTGAAACTCCATCTATAAATGGCGCAAACTGGTCTGCTTCAATGACATTTGACGGAATTTCACACATCAAGTAAATCTTCAAGTTTTTTTCTCCCCTCACTAATCCCTCACTTGCCATGATGGATGTCACTTTATCACATTCTTCTGGTGTTCTACAGAAAGGAATCATCACTACAATATTATCCATATGCATCGTTTCGCGGGCATACTTGAGTGCTTTGCACTCCATGCGAAACGCCTGTTCGTAACTTGCTGAATAATAACGTGAGGCACCTCGCCAACCGATCATTGGATTCTCTTCTACCGGTTCAAACTCTTCCCCGCCTTCCAAATGCTTATACTCGTTTGTTTTAAAATCTGATAAACGCACAATGACTTCCTTGGGATAGAATGCAGAAGCAATCTTGGCAATACCCTGTGAAAGAATAGAAACAAAATGTTTCTCTCCCGGTTCTCCTAATCGAAGTAATGCTAATGGATGTATTTTGATATGATTGTTGATAATAAATTCCATACGCGCTAACCCTACACCGTTATTTGGTAAGAGAGAACTAGCAAAGGCATTTTCGGGTGAACCCACATTGAACATAAGTTTTTGCAGGTCAGATGAATATTCTTTAACATCTAAATTCACAGTCTTTACATCATACTTTAATAGACCACGATAAATATTTCCGGTCTCACCCTCAGCAGATGAAAGGGTTACGCGTGATTCGTCTCGCAAAACTTCTGTACCGTTTGTTGTACCAATAACAGCATTGATTTGATGTTCTCGGGCAACAATTGCAGCATGACATGTGCGACCACCTTTATTCGTAATGATTCCCCCCGATATTTTCATTATTGGTTCCCAATCGGGTGTTGTCATATTTGTTAATAGAATATCTCCTTCTTTAAAGTCTGCCTTCTCCACATCATCAATATTTTTAATATAAACTACTCTGCCACTTGTAATTTTATTTCCCACTGCAACTCCAGTTAAGAGCAGTTCTTTTTTTTCAGTTGAGGCAAAACTGTATTTTTCCAACTTAATTTTTCCATCAATTGCCGATGAATGCACTGTCTCTGCGCGTACTTGTAGGACGTAGAGTTTATTGTTGAATCCATCATATGCCCATTCCATATCAATTCCTAAATTAGATTTATGAAGATTTTGATAATAATTTTCCAAATAGAGAACGGTCTTCCCCAATTCTTTTATTTGCGCATCGGAGAGAGAAAAGTCGGCAAGTTCTTCATCCGTAGTTCGCGTTTCTTCAACCCCTCCTTCAGGCGTAAAGACCACTTTTGAATCTTTTTTCCCTAAAGTTTTTGTAATGATAGGGTCACTGCCATCAATTTTAAGAACACGTTTATCGACAATGAATTCATCCGGTGTTACTAAACCGCCAACAACGGATTCTCCTAACCCAAAAGAAGAATTAATTACGATTGCTTTTGAATATCCTGATTCTGTGTCAAGAGAGAAAGCAACGCCTGCTGAACTCAAATCACTGCGAATCATTTGTTGCACGGATATTGCCATCTTCACTTGGGAATAGGAAATATTGTTACTCATGCGATAAGAAATAGCGTTAGCATTGAAGAGTGATGCAAAACATTTGAGCACGGCATCTTTCAGTTGATCAAATGAGCGTATATTCAAATAAGTGTCTTGTTGTCCTGCGAAAGATGCATTTGGCAGGTCTTCAGCAATGGCAGAGGAACGGACAGCCAATTCCACTGGGGTAGGCATCTCTCTATAGAATTTTTTTAAGAGGTCTTCTTGTTCCTTTGTAAATCTGCATTCTTTAATTTTACTTTTGAGAATATCAGACAATTTATTTAAATCAGTGAGAGAAGGAGATTGGGCTACAGTTTCAGTGTAGAAGGATTCTATAAATAAATTAATAGAATTATTGCGTAAAATGTCATCATAGAATTCGGTTGTGATAGCAAAACCATCTGCACTATTTATTTGAGGAATACGATGCAACTCGCCTAAAGAGGAACTTTTGCCTCCTACCAAATTAGTATTTTGAAATGTACACTCTTGAAACCAGAGAATTTTAGACATATACATTTAGTAATATAAAAAATTGAATTTAAAATAAGAACAACAATATATAATAACTGCTATCAAGATGATTATCCCTATCAAGTGTTTCACGTGCGGAGAGGTACTTGCCGACAAGTATCGCTATTACCAAGAGCAAGTTAGAAAAATGAAAGTCCAAAAAGGTATTAAAGTAGACAAGGTTCTCTATTTGACAGAGGACTTTGCTGACAAAACTCCAGAGGGTGAGGTTATGGACCAACTCCACCTCACCAAGATGTGTTGTCGTAGACATATGCTGACCCACGTTGATATAGAATAAAATATTTACCTAGTGTATATGAAACATGAATTAGCAAAAGTTGGACCTCCCTGGGAAGGAGGTGATATTGAGAAGTGGCCAGGTGTTGGAGGAAAAGCTGGGGAGACTAATCATTTAGCACAAAATTTGAATCCCGGTTTGCCTGACCCTGAAAACACTAATTCAAACAGTGAAAATCAAAAAATGAGCGGTGGAAAGAGAAGTCGTCGCCACCGTAGGCGGTCACACAAGAAACGTCGTCATACTAAGAGCAAACGTCGTCATACTAAGAGCAAACGTCGTCATACTAAGAGCAAACGTCGTCATACTAGAAAAACACGTAAATATCGTGGTGGTTCAAAACATGGAGGTACGTTGATTCCACAATCTTTGCTAAATTTAGGAAGAAATATTCAATATAATGCCGAAAGCACGTGGAGTTCATTTACTGGCGCTCAGCAACCAGTAAATCCAAGTCCTTTAGATCAACCGATTGGAATGTAATTCTATACATTTTTTTTTGTAAATATAGTATATAAATACTATGATGAAAACAATACAAAATTTGTGCACTCCAGCACACATCTATTTTCTCATTTCAGTTGTTTCTCTTTTAATAATAGCACTTCAAAATTTAGGAAATGTCAACAAATATTGTGTTGGTAATTATGAATGCATGGTAACAAGTACACTCGGTGTTTTTATTGTCAAATTCCTTTACATCGTGTTCTGGACTTGGGTACTTAACACACTTTGCCGTGCCGGTTACAAACGTCTTTCATGGTTCATCTTCCTTCTCCCATTTATCGCAATGTTCATCCTCATTGCCCTTATGTTTTTAAATATTCATTAATTTAAGGAAAAGTTATTATATACTTATATTAATGAACTCTGACGTTGTTTGGAACATTATTGACACGTACTTTAATGATAATCCTTATGCATTAGTATCCCATCACTTAGATTCTTATAATCAGTTCTTCAAAACAGGATTACGACAAATTTTTAAGGAAAAAAATCCAATACGAATACTTAAACAACAAGATGAAGCAACTAAAGAATTTAACCTGGAATGTGAACTTTATTTAGGTGGAAAAGACGGTTCTAAAATCTATTATGGTAAACCTATGATTTACGATGACAACTATACCCATTTTATGTACCCTAATGAGGCGCGGTTGCGAAATATGACGTATGCCTTTACAGTGCATTTTGATGTCGATGTGGAATTTAAGATTGTTGATGATGAAACTGTTAATCACAGTATCACCCTTGAAAAAATCTTCCTCGGTCGATTTCCAATTATGTTGCAATCAGATATGTGTATTTTGCAAAACTTAGACCCTAAGGTACGGTTTGAAATGGGTGAATGCATAAATGACCCAGGAGGGTACTTTATTATTGATGGTAAAGAGAAAGTCATTGTGTGTCAAGAAAAGTTTGGCGATAATATGCTTTATATTCGTGACAACTACAGTGACCTCTATAATTATTCGGTTGAAGTGAAATCATATTCGGAAGATGCCTCCAAACCTAAACGTACCACAGCTGTCCGTATGGTTGCCCCTATCCCTACACAAACCAACAATCAAATTGTTGTCACTATTCCCAATGTGCGCAAACCAGTTCCACTTTTTATTGTCATGAGGGCATTGGGTATTCTCTCTGACAAAGAAATCATACAGACATGTTTGCTTGATATGGATAAGCATTCCTCATACATGGATCTTTTTATTCCAAGTATCCATGATGCAAGTGTAGTTTTTACTCAAGAAACTGCTCTTAAATATATTGCTACGTTCACGAAGGGAAAAACTATTCCTCATGTATTGGAAATCTTATCCGATTACTTTTTGCCTCACGTGGGTGAAATGAATTTCCGTGATAAAGCATTTTTCATTGGTAATATGGTATTTACATTGCTGCGTACTTCGCGTAAAGAGCAGGCACCAACTGACCGCGACAATTTTAAATATAAGCGCGTGGAAGTGGTTGGTTCTCTCTTGTATGATTTATTCAAGGAGTATTACACAATTTTGCAACACAAAGTGTACCAACGCATTGATAAAGAATATTACTATCACGAAGGACAATATCAGGGCATGCAATTCATTAATTTGATTGAGAATAATTACAAAGAGTTTTTCAAGGAGCGAGATGTGGACACCGGATTCCGTAAAGCATTCAAAGGAAATTGGGGTGCCGAGGCACATACGAAGAAACCGGGCGTAGTGCAGGATTTGAATCGTCTTTCTTTCAACTCTGCATTAGCACAGCGGAGAAAAATCAATTTGCCATTAGATGATAGTGCCAAGGTTATCGGTCCTCGTTTACTTCACACTTCTCAGTGGGGAATTATTGACCCTTTAGATACACCAGATGGTGGCAATGTGGGTTTACACAAGCATATGAGTATTGCTGCAAAAATAACAACTCATTATACTCCAAAACCGCTTTTGGATTTATTACGGTCTGAAGGACATATGCGATTTTTAAGTGAATGTAAACCCGAATATATGTCTGCCAACACTAAAGTGTTTGTGAATGGTGCTTGGGTAGGTATTGCCCCGAATCCAATTGGGATGGGAGAGCGATTTAAGTTGTTGCGCCGGATTTCAGCAATTCCAATTTACACCAGTTATGCGTGGGATAAACAAACAAACGAAATTGAGATATATACGGACGCAGGTCGTTTGTGTCGCCCAATATTCTATTTAAATCATGACAAATCTCTTTCTCTCACACAGGTATTAGAACGAAAAGAATATTCATGGGAAGAGTTAACAACAGGATTTACAAAAAAACGCGATGATAATTTTTCGTCATCGGCAAATAAGGTCTACACATTAGAAGCACTTTATGGTGAAGAAAAAGAAGCAAATTTGATAAAAAACAAAGCAGCCATTGAGTATATTGATTCCTCCGAGGAAAATGTTGCGTATATCTCATCCACCATTAAACCTACCTTTGAAAATACGGATTACACCCATTGTGATATTCATCCTTCACTTATACTTGGTGTTATGGGAAACCAGATTATTTTCCCAGAAAATAACCAGTTGCCTCGTAATCAATTCTCGTGTGGACAGAGTAAGCAAGGTGCATCTTGGTACCATACCAACTACCAGAATCGCATTGATAAAATGGGTGTTGTTTTGAATTATGGTCAAGTACCATTGGTTAAAAGTAGATATTTGCACTATATCAATAAGGAAACACAACCTTACGGTGAAAATCCTATTGTTGCAATTATGTGTTATGGTGGATACAATGTTGAAGACTCTATCCTATTTAATGAGGGTTCAGTAAAGCGTGGAATGTTCCGCACTACATATCTTAACAGTTATGAGGCACGTGAAGAGGCAGCAAATGTGGGCGGTGGTTCTGTGGATTCGGTTTTTACAGATATCCAAAATGAAAATGTCATTGGCACAAAACCTGGTTTTGATTATAGTCATCTTAACAAGTATGGGTTAATTGAAGAGAATACGGAATTGAATGACAAAATTGCCGTCATTGGCAAAGCAACAATGGATTTGGAAGACCCAAGTGTGAAAATTGATGCTTCTGTGTATCCCAAGAAGGGGCAACTTGGATTTGTGGATAAATCATTTATGACTGAAGGTGAGGAGGGTCGCCGGATCGCAAAAGTTCGTATTCGCGAAGAACGCGTTCCTGCTGTGGGAGACAAATTTTGCTCTCGTTGTGGACAGAAAGGCACTGTTGGTTTAGTCATTCCAGAAGAAAATATGCCTTTCACCGCAAACGGTCTTCGTCCAGATATTATTATAAATCCACATGCCTTACCAAGTCGTATGACTATTGGGCAATTAGTGGAAGTGTTGGTCAGTAAAGCAGGCGTGCACTATGGTGCTTTTGGAGATTGCACTGCATTCTTGAATGAGGGACCGAAGCATGTGCAGTTTGGTAAATTGTTAACCGAAATAGGTTACAACAAAACAGGAAATGAGATTTTATACAATGGTATGACGGGTGAACAGTTAGAAACATCCATATATATGGGACCAACCTATTACATGCGTTTGAAGCATATGGTAAAAGATAAAATTAATTATCGTGCTCGCGGTCCACGCACAGTACTTACCCGACAGACAGTCCAAGGTCGTGCTAATGACGGTGGTTTGCGTGTAGGTGAGATGGAACGCGATGGTGTTATTGCTCACGGAGCAGCGAAGTTTTTGGAGGAGTCAATGATGGAACGTGGTGATGAATATTTTATGGCAGTATGCAACCAGAGTGGAACAATTGCCATTTATAATGAAAGCAAGAATCTGTTCTTGAGTCCAATGGCAGATGGTCCTATTAAATTTAATGGCGAAGTGGATGAGAATTTAAGTATTGTTGATATTTCTCGTTTTGGTCGTGATTTTAGTGTGGTAAGAGTGCCTTATTCTTTCAAATTACTTATGCAGGAGTTGTTAACAATGAATGTTGCAATTCGTGTTATTACAGAAGATAATATAGACCAGTTGACAAGTATGTCCTACTCTAACAACATTTCACTTTTATTGAAGAATGAAAAGATTACACCAAAGATGATACAAGAAGAAAATGAGAAAGAGAGAGTGCAAAAAGATTTAGTTGATAAACCAGGCGTTGGTGGCATTGAAGCATTACCTACAGATGTTGACCAACCGCGAGGCTATGGCGAACCGCGAGGCTATGACCAACCGCGAGCCTATGGACAACCAGTTGATTATGGAGCACCACTTTATGTGGGAGATATTGAATATCGTATTGGAGACCGAGTTAATTTTTCGCGAGACACCTTAGCTAGCACTAGAGTTTGGGATATTTCTGCTATTGATACTTCAACTGGAGAATATACACTTACTACACGTGATTTGGTAAAACTACCAGACTTTGTTGTATTAAGTGATGATGGTAATGTAGCAACAGTAGTTGCAAATAAATTAGAGATTTCAAGTGCAACAAGTGGTTATGGTTATGGTTATGCACCACATTCCCCAGGTTATCAACCAACATCTCCACCATATGCACCACATTCCCCAGGTTATCAACCAACATCTCCTCCATATGCACCACATTCCCCAGGTTATCAACCAACATCTCCACCATATGCACCAACATCTCCTCCAACTACCAAACCTATTCCCAAGTATGGTGCTGTTCCTCCAACGGGAGTATATGGACCAGGACCGCAAACACCGCCTGCTCCATCTGCTACATCTGCTACATCTGCACCTGCTCCTGCACCTGCACCTGCACCTGCTACGCCTGATTCATACGACTATGGTCCAGGACCAGCAGGCGAACATGAATCTATAGAAGATTGGAGAAAACGTACAGGATTACCTCCAGGTTCACCAATTGATAAATATCTTCCTCCTAGAAGCGGTGAAACAACCGCAGAATGGAAACAACGAACTGGAAATTATAATGATGGAAGTGAATCACCCATTGACCAATATTTACCCCCAAAAAGCGACGAAAAACCAGCAAAAGGAGGAGCAAAAAATGAAATTACAATTTTAACAAATATTGAGGAAGAATCACCTGAAAAGGAAGAAGAAAATAATGAACAGTCAGGAGGTGGTGAAAAAAAAGAAATCAAGATTACATTATAAACAAAATTGATTTAAATTAATATTTATAATATGATATTAATTTAACAATGGCATCCAACTTCGAGTATGGTATTATTTCCCGTCTCTATAACTCGCGAAAAACTGTGCTTTCACATTTGGGAGTACAAGGGTATGATATTAGTACCTATCAAAACTTTAGTATAAATGAAGTCAATATTATGGTGCAAAATAAGCAACAAGATATGCTTATTAAACATCCTGAAACTGGTAATAAGGTTTATGTGTGCTATCATGTTGAAAAGGCACTCCGTCCCCAAGGTGTTCATGATATGATTGATGATTTGTTTCACCTTGAAAAAATGCTAACAAGTGCTGATACTCTAATGATTATTGTCAAAGATTCGCCGAATGAGACGCTTAGAAATCTCTTCTTGAATATTTATGCAAATGATAATATCTTTATCAATGTAATGTATTTGGACCAGTTGCAGTTTAATGTATTGGAGCATTCTATGGTTCCTCAACATACGCGTCTTACAAAGGCACAATCTGACGAAGTGCGCCGAAAGTATAATATTCGTAAAGATGACCAAATTCCGCAAATTTCCAGATTTGACCCCCCTGCCCAAGCAATTGGGTTGCGTCCAGGTGATATTTGTCATATTGTGAGACCAAGTAAAACATCTATCACTCTTGAAAATTATCGTATCTGTATTAATAAGGGTAGAGGAAAGTATTAAAAAATAAATTAATCTCCGTATAGTATAATATGGAAACTAATTTCGATGAATTTTCTTATTATCTAGATAATTATAAAAATTTATTTGTTGCTGAAGGTATTTCCCCAACCGACCAAAATAAGAACTTATTAGAAAATGCTATAACCAAAATAAACGCAACTTTTAATGAATTGATGGTTGAGAAACACAGATTGAAAAGAGAAAATCGTAGATTACGCAAAGAGATTCTATATAAAAATAACATTATTAAGAAGACTAAGAAAAAACATAAGGTATTGGAAGGCGAATCTACGCGATTGATAAATAGTGATCGAGGTGCAGTAAAACAAAACCTAAACTTTGCCCGTGTTTTTAAAAATAAACGCATTAAACTTTTTTTAAAAGTGTGCCTAATAGCACTAATTTTATTCTTCTTATATATAAATGACGATATCGTTCAAGCAATTAGAAGCAAAATTTCAAAGAAACCTCAATGAATATAAAAGCACTTATCAGGACTATATGGTCGAATTGAATAACAGTCGTGGAACATATTGGAACACCGAAGAAAATGTCACTGTATCTAACAGGGAAGAAAGTTCAATGATTCCATTTTTAACTAAACCAAATATTTCTAAAAGCAAATGCTTGCATGAATGCTCTAGTGACCCAAGATGTCAATATGTTCTCTTCTCAGATAGCGGTAATGGAGAATGTGCTGCAAATCAATGTTTAAAATGGACAAAAGAGGCAGGTGGCATTATTAAGGCAAATTCAAAACCTCAGTTTTTCAATATTTTTGTTGGTAATTCAAATTCAAATAAAAAAACAATAACGCTTCCAGATACAGGAATTACTGTTTATTCTACACCTATTAATGCCCAAGACCCATCCTGGGGAAATACATTTGATATAACTGTTTCTGGAAGTCAACTTTCAGTTAGACGAACTGACCAAAATATTGGTTGGGGACAACAATTGCAATTGCAAGGCGTGAAAGATGGCAGTGGATTTAAAGAATATACAATTAATGTTGGGTCTTCCTCATCAAATCCTGCTGTGGTAACATTACCTGCTACTGGACTAACTGTAAGTCCAACTCCAATAAATCCTCAGAATCCTGATTGGAATAATACATTTAATGTAAGTGTTTCGGGAGATCAACTAACTGTAACACGAACTGATATGAACAGTGGATGGGGACAAAAATTGCAACTGAGAGCAGTAGAAGGTAATAATGCAGGTTTTATGATGGAAAATAAAGGATGTGCGTCAGGTCAAGGACCCAGTAGCACAAATTATGTATATTCCGGTTGGGAAAAACCTTCCTGGAAAGATTCCAATAACATTTCATTTATGGGTAATCCAACCGATGCTAATCCAGCAGAATGGACGGATATTGGGTCAGCAAGCAATTTAGTTGCGTGTAAAGATATGTCTATAAGATCTGAAAAAGGTCCCTTTTCTTCGGTTGTTTTTGTAAATCAGCAAAATAAGTGTTATGGTGGCGTACCAAATGCAAAGCAATCATCAATAAAGATGGAAGGCGTATATAGTTCAGTACCACCCATGGGCAGTACAAATATGGGAGGTTCTTCGGCAATGGTCTATATGAATAAGTTAAAAACGTTAAATAATGCATTAAAGAACGATTTGATGAAAATGCGTGAATTACTTAGTAAACAACGGTCTGGAAATAATGATACTTCTAAACTGATAGAAAAAACACAAAATAATATTCATAGTGATTATGATAAACTGAATAAAGACCGCGTAAAATTAGATGAAATGCAGAGTGAATTGAATAGTTTGGATGTAAAATTAGGTCTACTTAGCACTACAACAACGCGGGAAAAAATGATGTATATGGGTTCAGCAGCAGCGTTGTTAGTTATTATTTTTGCTTTTATCTATAGAAAATCTTCTTAAGGTAATATAGTAGTAATTATGTCATTTGCTAATTTCTATGTGGGAGAGACAGAAATTAACAAGAAATTTAAAGGGTGCTATAAAAAAACTGCACCTCAAAAAGGGACGGTGGGAACATTAAGTGGAGAATGGATACCAAACCCTCATCCGAATATCAAACCTATAGAAAACACGGATATTCCCGGATTATGGGTATTTGCATTCAATGATGGTAAATATATAAAGATGGTTGGCATGCAATATGGAGAGGGTGCTGTTCCAAAACGAGTAGATGGTAGAGCAATGAGAGTAAGGGGAAATAATGGAGAAATAAATAGTAATACTATACCCCAGTTATGGTCTAATGCTTCGATTAAGGATATTTCAGAAGAAAAATACACCTTAACTGTCTCTAATAATTCTCCACTTCAGAGTGTGAATCAATGTATGGAACAAACTGCCCAATCAGGTACATCAATTTTCAGTATAACAAACATGAATAGTAATGGTCTTGCTCAGTGTGCTAGTGGCAAGGATGTCGAAACACCATCGGGTGCTTTATTACAGAATGTAGATGAACCGCAATGCTTAAAAAATCCACAAGCAGAATCAGTGTTCACGGTTGAAACGTCACAGGGTAATTCAGATACATTAGGAAAAACTTATTTAGGGAAAAAAGAAAAGGGAAATAAGAAAATGATTTTTCACGAATATCCTGATTCTATGTTGTCAATGGGTAAACAATATATGAAACACGGAGATTTTGATTCTCCTGATAATAATTTAACCGACGCTGATATTACCAACGCATCAAGTGAACAATGTAAACAATATTGCATAAATCGGGGACAAGATTGCAAAGGATTTGTTTATGATAAGGCGAACAATACATGCTCATTAAAAAATGAAATTTATCCAACGTCAAAGAGAGAAATAAATAATACCAAAGATATTTATACGCGAATGCCTTCCATTAAAAATAATGGGTCATGTCCTGATGGAATTGAAGCAGTGAATACAGGATTTTTAAATAAAAATGGGTTTCTCTCTAGCGACCAGATGTCACTTGATTTTCAGTGTGAAACAGAGGCAAATGTTAGCAAAGAAATAAATAGTTTGGATGCTTCTTACAAAACATTGACTGATGAGGTAATAGGTCTCCGTAAAGAGAATAATAATATTTTGAAAGGATTCCAAGAAGTAAGAAATGATGTTGAAGATAAATCGAATGACTATAACGATATTCAAAAGCAAATTAAAAAGCATAAGAATAATCCAACCGTAGGCAAATTACTTATGGATTCACAACAATTGCAAACCACGTTTTCAATGCGAAACACGGGTTTAGTATTAGGTTTAATACTTCTCTCTATCTTTTTACTTAGAGTATTAAGGAAATAAAATCTATATACATTTTATATACGATGGATCAGCAAATGATTGAATCGATTACTGAGATGCAAAATAGAGAGAAGCAACTCCACAATAAATTTCACAATAATACTCCAGAATTGAAGCGCCGTTCTTTGGCAGAAATGCACGAACTTATGCGTCTACGCGTGGAAATGTTTAATAAGTTGAAATCAGGATATGCACGCGATGTTGAAATATCTTCCGAAGATTTGGAACAGCAGATGTCTACGCTCTACATTGTTGAAAATGAATTAGAACAGGCACGTGAAGAACTCAAAAAACTCAACGAGCAGTATGTTGATAAGATGCGAATGGTTGAAATTTCAACCTATTTTTCTGAAAAGTATAGGGCATATAATGGTCTTTTTAAATTAATATTTATTTGGATGATTCCAATTTTTTTATTACTTTTTATTGGTCATAGAAATCCTATTCCAGAAAGATTTATGAATAAGGATAATTCAAATACGATATTTTTAGTGTTAATTCTACTTGTAACATTTTTTGCTTTATATCAAATATTGAATTTAGCATATGATTTGAAACTTCGCAATAATATGAATTTTAATGAATATGATTTTGGTGGAAGTTTTGATTATGATAAGGCAGTATCCAAATACAGCAGTGATAATTTAGGAGTAGCTGCATTCGATGAAAGAGAATTAAAAGAAGTGGAAAAAGAGTTTAATTTAGGTTGCATTGACTCTACTTGTTGTGCCGATGGTACACTATATGATGCAGTGAAGAAACAGTGCGTCTCTGCGACAAAAGTACATCAAGAAAATACACAAAAGGCAGTTTTAGCGAAAGATTCAATGAGTAGAAGTAATGATCAAGTTCACAATACTAAATCAACAACCCCTGTAGAAGCGTTCTCTTCACATAATGTGCCGTTTTCATCTGTTTAATTAATATCTCATAAGTATGTAAGTATATAAATTAAATAATGGGAAATCAACCATCGCAACCCATAGAGCAATGTGACGCAGAATGTCAACGTCAGAAAAGATTAACCCAATTAAAAGACACATATGATGACGCGATTGCCGATGAAACAAAGGATACTGAAGAGGCGCGTCAAGCACGAAAACAATACTACAAATATGAGTTAGGAGACCAAGGTTATTATGATAAAGAAAGTAAAATATTATCAAATATTGCAGATAAAGAGAATGAAAGATTTATGGAGATACATAGCAAAATTATTAAGGAAATTAAAGAACATGAACAAATTATGAGAGATAATAAAATTGCTATTAAAAATATGGATGAATTATTGGGAAAATATCGTAAGTCTAATCTTAAGATAGAGGATGGATTAGATAAGCAGGAAGATGTCTTGGAAACATCGCGCAGAAAGGTATGGTATACCAATCAGCGTATGGACAAAGTAGAATTTTATGAACATTATATAACACTCATTGTTAAATTTTTACTGACCATTGCAATCATATTTTTCTTATACGATAAAAAATATGGTTCATTGACAGTGGTCATTGTATTTTACCTTTTAATCATGCATTTCTTGTGAACATTGAAGGAATTGCATTTGAATTCTTGAGGCACAATTTGTATAACACATTTTGCCTTTTTTCCGTAGAGTGGTTCGGTGCAACCTTTTTCTTTGGCACCGCGTTTTTTACGCGTTTTATTGACCTTCCAAATTTTCTGCTTCATTTTTTCGTCTGAAAGGCACCGTGACCTAAAGTGTTCGTAGCGTTCGCGGACATCACAGAAGGATAAATTGGATTTTTTGTCAAGCATTTTGTTCACTGTTTCGTGGAGTTGGTAAACATAGCGAGAGAAGGTGTCACGATTTTTCATGTGACATTCCTTAAGTGGACACTGCTTGAAATTGTTTTTCAAGTTGATGCGGCAATATTTGCAGGGAAGCGTTTTTTCCAAAAGCAGAATTTGTTCCTTATATGCTTTCTTTTGTTCTGGTGTGGGATGCCATGGGTAGTTGAAACTGAGCGTATGCAAATAGTGCCAGAGACTGGGTCCCCAAACCGCAGTTAACATACCATCTCCACTCTGGAAATCCCGTTTTTTGAAGGTACGTCCTTTTTTTTTACTATTATTATGCTTATTGCGATGCTTATTGCCATGCTTATGCTTATTGCCATGCTTATTCTTATGGGTTTTTCCCATTATAATATAACTATTACATTATAGTGAGATTATAATTATAAATTTATTTAGGTATAACTTGCATCGAGGGTTAAACTAAGATCCAACCCCTCGAACCCTCCACTAACCGTAAATTGTGCACTGCCATTATCCTCGTCGACCGTCTCCATCTCGTCGCACCCGGATTGGCTGCTGTCATTATTTGCTACAACTGTTCCAATGGCTATGGCGCTACTGTAGGTAACTCCTGCTGTGGCTGGAGTTGGATTGCCATTACCATCCGTGGGAGCACTAATAAGTGCTCCTCCAACAGAATATGCCACCGACATTAAACCTTCGCCTGTTTCCGAATTTCCATTTGTTTTATGAAGACTAAATGCTTGCGCAGCTGGTACAGAAGAGTCTGCCGCATAAGTATTGGCCCCTGATATCTCGGTTACCTGGTCTAGAGAATAGTTTGCGAAGATTCCTGTAGACTTAACTCCAAATAGTTGCCCATCTGTGATCGCGGCGCCCCCCCAGTTATAGGTTGGCACTACTACATTTATGTCGCCACCGCCAACGTTAAAATCATACAAATTTCCAGTTGTAAGGGTATCATCTCCGGTTCCTCCACCAGCAGTTTGATCTGTATAACTTACTTGCTTACCATTTGTATCTGGTGCTACGCCTCTAACTGTAGCAGCGTCGGGGTTGTTTAAAGGAGGTAAAGATTTAACTGATATCCCCACGGTGCCGCCCCCTCCCGCAGCATAAGTGGTTCCCATCATTGCATCTATTGAAGCATAAAGTAATACGTCGGCTGCTGGTTCCCACGTTATATCCACACTGATCTCCGCGCCACTCTGCATGTTATATTTTTTCGTGGTCGTGCCCCGCACCTGGACATTAATCCAAGTTCGGTGCCATCCACCTTGATACGTTCCTAATCCTATTGTATCTGAATCATTCACAGCGCTGGGCGCCTCGCCAACATCAGTCGGGGCAGCTCCATTATCAAAAAACTTCGGTTTGCCGGCGGCGGTGACGTCACCATCGTATGTAATTTTTGCTCCTAAAATTAACTCCGTGTTAGCCGTGTTGTAAACTTCACTAAAGGAAATTGAACCCCCATTCGTCCCTGCTGTTCCAGACATCGCATAACCATAATTTGTCACCAATGGCGAACTAAAGTTCATGGCAGTAATTTTAATAGCTGGTTGTACGTTGTCTGTACCGACCGGTAAAATTCCGCCAATTATAGGGTTCACTACATTTGTTCCTGTAATAAGAACTGTATTTCCATTTTTACTTACAAGTGGCGGGAAGTTTGGAAGTTGATTAAAAGTCCCGAGATTCTGGGCGGTGGCGTTGGACGATACGTTAGTACCATCTCTTAAAATTTGAACAGGTTGTTGCCCATCGTTGTCGTCTGAAACGGCACTAACATTAAATCCAATAGTTGATGAAGTTGGTCCTGGTCCTCTTCCCATTGTTGTTATACTATTCCTTAAGAAAAAAATTTTAAAGTTTAGAAATATATTCAAAATATTCTGAATCTGTATGAAAATTTTTTCGTAAAACGCATCGCATCACACCCTTTTTATCCCTAAACCACATTTTTCCCTAATTATTAAAATTCGTATTCTTCTCTCTAAATAATTTCAAAAGATATGTATAATGATGGAAACACTCAAGAAATTACGCTCCTATCTTTCTTGGAAACTCTTCTTTATCATGGTAGCAATTGTCATTCTCATTGTAGCCATTGTTTTTGTTTACAAAAAATACTTGGTTCCCAAAATGAATCCCACCTATGCTCCAAATAAGGAGTTCATTGAAAAAAGTGATGAAGCATCAGATGCAGAACTTCTTATTTTCACAGTAGACTGGTGTCCTTATTGCAAAAAAGCGATGCCCATTTGGAAGAAATTTAAAGAAGAATACGATGGAAAAACAATTAATGGATATAATTTAAATTTTAGAACCATTAATTGCACAGATGAGAACGATGCCGAAGTTAAGGACATGCTCAACAAATATAGTGTGGATGGATACCCAACAATTAAACTTCTTAAAGACGGTGATGCAATCACATATGATGCTAAACCAGAATTCAATACCTTACAACAATTTCTTCAAACGGTTTTAGAGAAGTAAATTTACTTTGCTGACTCCCTTAATTCCTTTTTTTTGTATTCATAGTAAACTGAGGCATAACGCTTTCCTTCATTTAAAAGATGTTTTCTCTCCTCAGAGGAGACAATTGACTCCTTGAGCGTGTCAAATGCCATGCCTTTACTATAAATTAACAGTTCATTGGGAATCGTAATATTATGTTCCCTATGAATAACAATATGTTGAATTAGTTTTTTAATAATACAGAACACATAGTCTGTAATATTCGATTCTAGTGTAATATTGTCTTTTTCTGCCTGTTCAGAAATAAGTTTTATCCCGAATAATTCATCTAGATTTACACTATCTCCTACTCTCTCAATAAAACAATGCAGTGGATAATTGGCAAAAACTCCGCCGTCCATATAACACTTGTCACCATCGATAATTGGTTGAAATAATGGTGGTATAGAACAACTCTTATAGATAACATCCATCACGCGGTCATCTGGACAATTTATATGTGTCATTTCAACCAATTCCAGTTTATTTATTTCAGTTGCATATACCGTAAATTCAATATTAGTCATTTCATAAAGTTCTCTCATTGTAATATTTATGTCTACTCCACACGATTTCATAATTGGTTCCATAATCTGCTCAATTACACGGACATCAAATAATCCTCTGCTTTGAAAGGTCTTAAATACAACGTCTGGTGTAACATTGAATACTTTATCCCAGGGGCGATTGATAAGGTAATTTTCAATGACTTGGTCATCATCTATACCCATCATAAAGGTTAGTGCTAATAAAGAACCGGCAGATGTTGCATCTATGCTTTGTAACTTGCTAAAATTTAGGTATCCCTTCTTACGTAAATAAGATATGGCACCAAACATCACAAGAATGTTATGTCCACCACCCGAGAAAACCATATGTTTAATTTCCTTTAAATCCATGATAATTTAATACCACTGTTGTATTTAATATTAGTTTTTCAACGAAATAATTTATCCATTTATTATAGTACTAATTAATGTCAAATATATTTTCCCTTGGTGATATGGATAATTTCAATGAAAAAATCGATTTGGATGAACTGTATGAGAAAAAGCGAGAACATGATTTAAGCAAATTGGAAATCTTCAATAAATTGCTCAATCGTATTCATACCAAGATTAAAATGACTTCACGTCAACACATTGACAACCAGTTTTGTTGGTTTGTAATACCGGAGATGATGTTAGGAATACCTCGCTATAATCACGCAGAGTGTGTTGCATACTTAGTGGATAAATTACAGAACAATGGGTTTCATGTTAAATATACACATCCTAATCTGCTGCTTATATCGTGGAAGCACTGGATTCCCGGATATGTTAGAACAGAAATAAAAAAGAAAACTAACATTGCCATTGATGGATATGGAAATGTTATAAAAGACAAAAAAGAAGACAATGAACCAAAATTATTGATGTCTTCTGGAGAATCTAGAGAGAAAGAGTCTAGTAAACCGGATGAGAAAAAATCTATAGGCATATACAGTTTAGATTTATTCAAAAATTTAAAAGATTAAAATCAAATTCTTTCCATAGTTGCTTCTGCTGGTGCCGATGCTGGTGCCGATGCTGGTGCTTCTGCTGATGCTTCTGCCGATGCTGGTACTTCATTGCTAGTAGGAACAAACATTGCCGGGTTTTGTAAACCTTGTTTTAAGGCATCAATCTTCTTTTGCATTGTTATCTTAATTTGCTCTTGAATAATTTGTTCAAAGATTTCAAGACCTTTAATAAAGTCCGTCTCACATGCGACATAGAGTTTTATAATAAGTTGCTGTGTTTCTCTCACCAATTTGTTTAGTAAATCATCGGTAATTTTTGGATTAATAGTAATTTCGGGTTTTTTAGTCTGTGGATTGACGGCAAACACAAAGAGTTGGTCAAGGATGGCAATAAGAGCATCCTTATTTGTATTTGCATCCTGCATCATTTTTTTCACGTGATTTGCATAATCAACAAATAGTTTTTGTTTAACAGTACCTTCGTATTCTTGCAAGTACTGATTATTGGGTGCAGCTTGACATCCTTGTAAAGAACTAAAATCACGTAAAGGTACTTGAGAGAATTTTTGGATACTTTCAGGCATATCCTGTTTTCCAGTAAATGTTTTATAAAGGATTGCGAGGTCCTTTTTGTATTCTTCGCGCATACCATCGCTCATGCCAGTAAATTTTCCATTTTGATAATCATAAACATCATTATAGAGTCGGTCAAGTTGAGTTATTCCCGGTTCATTAATCAATGTATCCAAAACCTTCTGTTGGGTTCTCTCAGTCTCTTTCTTATTCAGATTCATTTGACAGAAGTTCGGTTTGATTTTTATGGGTTGCGTAGGGTCCGTCATACTCAAATCCCTCCCATTTACCAGTGCGTTTACTCTCTCATTACATAAGTTTACTTTGTTAATTCGTACGTCTGTACCCTTTGGAATTTTATTTCTTTCGCTAAAATTGACAGTATGTGATGTGCCAAATTTATCCTTAAATGTATATGTAGGATTTATTGTTGTTACAATCGCAGCAAAAATGTGGGCAACTTTCACATAGTATTTTGCAATACCAATACACATTCGTTTTTTTGCTACAGGATTTTTCACGTCAATCTTGTCTAAATCACTCTTCCTAAGATAAAGTAAATTGTCGGATGCCATTTCATTCACCTCCACGCCCTTTTTTATTTTTGTTGCTAAATATTGGACATCCATTTTGGTTAAATATTTGTTTAGTACATTGCTTGTGACTAAAATTAAATCGTCACAATATTTTTCGCTTTTTAATGACTCCATATCATTAAAGGATTGTGTTAAAATATAATGACTGGCAATAAAATTCACAACCTGACTTAAGTCTTTCCCTTTTTCTGCTTGTTTTGCAGTTTGTCCTTGAGCGTTCCCCATTATATATAATATTATATTTAAAAATTGATTTAGAAACAAAGTATCAACAATAAATTAATACACCCTTGAATTCATGACTACTTCAAAAAGTTCATCATTTGCAGAACGCTCAAAGATTAAATTTACGGTGAATGATAAACGTAAGTTATGGAAGCAGTTTGATGAGGCAGTGGGGGAGGATATTGATTGTGTTTATAATAAAGAGGGGGACAGAGACGCATGTGATTTATGCGGATTTCCACTTTTACTAAATGACGTTCATTACTTAACGTGCTCCAATACTAAATGTGGAATTATGTATAAGGACCAATTGGATTTTAATGCAGAGTGGCGATACTATGGTGCAGATGATAATAGTGCGTCTGATCCAACACGATGTGGCATGCCCGTTAATCCACTACTTAAACAATCGTCATTTGGATGCAAAGTGATGTGTAATTTTCGTTCTAACTACGAGATGCAGAAAATTCGACGTTATACAGAGTGGCAAGCAATGCCCTATAAGGAAAAATCTCAATATGATGAATTTCAGCGTATTGCAGCAATGGCAAATCAAGCAGGAATTCCAAAGATTATTATTGATGAGGCAATGCGATATCACAAGAAAGTTTCGGAACAAAAAACTTTTCGCGGATTGAACCGTGATGGTATTATTGCAGCTTCCATTTACATTGCTTGTCGCGTGAACCATAATCCACGGACAGCAAAGGAGATTGCTACAATGTTTCATCTAGACGATGCCAGTGCTACAAAGGGTTGTAAAAATGCAACCTTAATCATTAATGAGATGGAATCTGAAATGACAAATCTAGATAAAACGTCGCTTTGCAAGACAAAACCAGAGTCATTCATTAACCGTTATTGTAGTAAACTGAACATGAATCCTGAGTTGACCAAGTTATGTCTCTTTATCTCAGTAAAAATCGACAAGAATAACTGGATTGCAGAGAATACCCCTCACGCAATTGCCGCAGGAATTGTGTATTTCATTTCACACGTATTCAAGTTGAATATTTCAAAACAAGATGTGAATCGTATTAGCAGTATAAGTGAAGTAACAATTAATAAATGTTTCAAAAAACTCCACGATAAGAAAATGGAACTAGTTCCGTCAGTTATTGCAAAAAAATATGGGATTAAATAAATAGTAGTAACTTATAAAATTTATAATGGTGATTCCAAGTATTATTTTTATTATTCCGTATAGAGAGAGAGAAGAACAGAGACATGTTTTTGAAAGGTATATGAAATACATTTTAGAAGATTATAAGAAACACGAATATGAAATTTATTTTATTGAGCAGTGTGATAATCGTGATTTTAATCGAGGTGCCTTAAAGAATGTAGGGTTTTTAACAATGAAGGAGAAATATCCCAATGATTACAAGAACATCACTTTTGTTTTCAATGATGTTGATACATTTCCATATAAGAAAGGACTACTTCCCTATAAAACAAAAAAGGGGATTATTAAGCATTTTTTTGGATTTGAATATACATTAGGCGGAATTTTTTCAATATGTGGTGCAGACTTTGAACGTATTGGTGGATTTCCAAATTTTTGGACGTGGGGATACGAAGATAACATTATCTATAATAAAGCAGTAAAGTGCCCTGGTATTTTTATAGACCGCTCTACTTTTTTCCAAATTTTTGACCATAAAATTGTTCATATGACAGATAGTTTAAAACGAACAATAAATGTTAACCAAGTTGATGATAAAGACCCGGTTATTGAAAAAAATAACACACTGAATTGTATTGCAAATATTAAATATTCATTTCATGGAACAACAATAAAAGTCACAGCGTTTGATGTTTATTTACCCTATGAAGAAAAAATAAACAAATTTGAAATTAAATTAACCGATAATCCAAAATACGTACAAAACATGAAGAAACAATTTGTTATGGAAAAAGCAGGAAAAACGCGAAATATGAGATTTACTTAGTTAAATTAGATAAATGGTTTGTTAGTTTTACTCTTTCCTCGTCTGCTTTTTCATATGCTGTTTGTTTTAATTTTTTTAAGTTATATTTAGTTGTATCGTAACGGGGTGGTCCTCCAGCATTTTCTGCATAAAATTTTTTTAATGGATAAATATAGTTAGGTGTGTAAACCTTATTTATCCAATCATCGCACCCCCAGTTAAAAATATATTCTGGAAACAAAAACCCGAAAATTTCATAGTGTTTTCTTGAAAAAAAAACTTGAGTTAGTAATTCAGGATGATTATTAATTGGACCCGTGATTCCAATATCTCTGTGCATTTTAAGAGTTTTGACCGATTGTTCTACCCATCCTTCATTTTTAAAAATTATATCGTCCCCACATTGATAAAAGTAGTCTATTTTTGTGTTTTCTAATTTAAATGCTTTTTCTAGGAGAATATTCCACATATGTGTCAAATGACTGGGATAAACAGTGTTATTAAATTCTATAAAATGAAATGAATAATCAATATACTTATTTTTTATTTTTTCTTGTATTTTCATATCTTTATAAAAATTATCATTATAGTCATATCCAATAAAAAAATGATATGTGTTACCATCTTCAGGTTCAAATGTTGATAATGTGCATTTGGAAAGTATACTTTCATCAAAGGAGTTCCATTTATTTCCTTTAGTTGTTGTTGGAATTAAAAATGCTATTTTCATTCTTCACTAACTGGTATATATTTAAAAGATTTTATATGGATATTTGGCGCATCATTTGATTTTATATTTTTAATTAAACCATGGTTATCTGTATTATAATTTGGTCTAACTATAAAATAACTATATCCAGGTAACTGAGGTTTTGGATGTGTACTTAATGATTTATATACATTTTTACCATTTACACTTAGAGAAATGTAGTTTGTATTCCAATTAAGTGTGTAGTTATTATATTCACTACGGTTGAATGTTTTATTTGTTATTTTTATTGGAATAAGTACTTCCTTTTTTTCAGTTTCAGATAAATCCGATTTAATAAATAAACTTAGTTCGTTTTTTTTCTCCGAGTTAAATCCTAAAGCAATTTCCTCCCAAAATCCACTGTTTGGATATTTTGGGTCTTTTCTAGGTAAAACCATAGAAAATGTCAAAAAACTTACACAATTTGCACGTAATTTAGTTTTCATCCTAACATTGTATGTTCCATGGAATACGCGATTTTCACTCCTTAATGCTCCTGCACAAAATGTAGTATTCCAGTTTGGAATATTTAATTCTTCATATTTCTTACCTATGCTTCTGCTTGCTACTTGATTTTGAATTTGACTACAATATCCGCATTCTTGGATTTTATCATAGTCATCACACTGACATTTGTCTTTTGTTGTATTGGACTTGTCAATATTTCCTTTTAAATATGTAAAATAATTTATATTTGGTAACCTCCCAATATAAGATTCAACACGACCTCCTTTTTTATTAAAAGTTACAAGTTCATGATTAAATAAATATGCACGATGACTATCAGACTGATGCTGTAATGTACCAGATTTTTCTGGTTGACGCGTCCAAGAGTCTTCGTTCATGATAGAATCTATTTGTTTTACATGCCTCTGCATTTTTTTTTTAAAACGCTCTCCTTTTTTTTTATCTTTTTCATCTAAACCATTCTTTACTGAAATGGTTTCTCTAATAGATTTACTAGTTGTTTCTCTAATTACAGTTGGTCTTTTAAGAGGATTATTATTATTTTCTCTGATAATTTGGCATTCTTCTACTTTTGCTAATTTTTTTGTTTGATTTGCTAATTCGGCAATTTTTTTTGTTTGATTTGCTGATTCTTTTGCTTCTTCTGCAAATGTTTGTGCTTCATTTGCTAATATTTTTGCCTTTTTAGCAGATTCTTTTGCTTCTTCTGTGGATTCTTTAATTCGTTCTTCAAGATATTTTATAAGTCTTTCCTCAGTATTCTCATTTATTGAACGTAATATATCTTCACTAATAAAATTATTACTTTCTTGAATAATTTTATCAGCATCGATTAATCGTGGTTGTGCTTCCAATGCCTGCTGTGCTTCCAATGCTTGCTGTGCTTCCAATGCCTGTTGTGCTTCCAATGCCTGTTGTGCTTCTAATGCTTGCTGTGCTTCCAATGCCTGTTGTGCTTCCAATGCTTGCTGTGCTTCTAATGCTTCCTGTGCTTCTAATGCCTGCTGTGCTTCTAATGCCTGCTGTGCTTTAAATAAATAATCAAACTCTTCATTTTTAGGCACGAAAGTATCTGCTTTAAAGGTTTCTATTATTTCCTCATTTGAAGGGATTGATTTATCTTGCAATTCTTTATTAACTGTAATCTCAATATCTTGAACCTGTTCCTGATTATAATCATTAATTGCTTGTTCAGTAACTTCTTGTACTATTTTTTGTAAAACATCATCTTCATTGTTATCAGTTTGTCTTCCAATTAACACATTTAGTTTATCATCTTTTGCTATTTCAATGACTTCTAAGTCCATTTAAAATATTTAAAGTCATTAAAATGCACTATCAAACGAAAATACATTTTTCGTTTTGGTTTTCGTTGCAAGAGCATACTCTCCAACACGTTTTTCAAAGAAATTAGTCTTACCTTCTAAACTTATAAGTTCCATAAATGAAAATGGATTGGGTGTATTGTAATATTTTGATGTCCCTAATTGAACTAATAATCTATCGGCAACAAATTCAATATATTGTCCCATTAAAGTAGAATTCATACCAATTAATCTACAAGGCAATGCATCCGTAATAAATTCTTTCTCAATTTTAACTGCTTCAGTAATAATTTCATAAATACGCTCTTGTGTTAACTTCTTATCTAATTTTGAATATAGCAGTACTGCAAACTCAGTATGCAATGCTTCATCTCTACTAATCAATTCATTTGAAAACGTTAATCCAGGCATTAATCCACGTTTTTTTAACCAGTAAATACTACAAAACGCACCACTAAAAAAAATTCCTTCCACAGCAGCAAACGCTATCAAACGCTCGGCAAAAGAGTCGCGGTCGCTCTTCATCCATTTCATGGCCCACTCGCCCTTCTTTTTAATGCAATTAAAGTTCTCTAATGCATGAAATAAATTTTCTTTATCATCCTTTTTCTTAATATAGGTATCAATCAACAAACTGTACATTTCTGAATGAATATTCTCCATTGCAATCTGGAACCCGTAAAATGCTCTTACTTCGCTATTTTTCACATCATCCATGAACCTTATTGCTAAATTTTCTAATACAATTCCATCAGATGCTGCAAAAAACGCCAAAATCATAGAAATAAAATGTTTTTCGTCATCATTTAGGGTCGCCCAATCTTTCAAATCTTTTGATAAATCTACTTCCTCTGCTCTCCAAAAAGATTCAAGCGCTTTTTTGTACATTTGCCATACATCATCGTATTTAATTGGGAACATTACAAACCGGTTATCGTCTTGAAGCATTGGTTCACTATCCATATGGTGTGGCATCCTAAATATTATTAGGTTTAGATTTTATATTTTTTCAATATTTATATTATAGGTTGCTATGTCTCTCAATGAATTAGAATTATTACAGAACCAACTTGAAGATGCTATTTATGATGAAAAAAATAACTTAGTTGACAGTGTGGAACAATTAGAGGATGAGAGAGAAACAAATGAGTTTTTGATTGAGATTGCAAAAGATTATAAAAAATATCATAACACATTACTTGAACAGAAGCAAAGGCAACAAGAACAATTAGTACATATACTAGATTATTTGGATAATCTTTTAGAAACCCAAGCAGTAACAGAATATACTTTATCACATACCAAAAATGAACAGAAGAGGTTGGTAAAAGAAATAAAACAATTACAAAAGGATATGGACAATATTATTCTAGATTAAATATATATGAGCGAAATGGTATATAAGATGTCTGACGTATTAAGTTTATCCGACGATTTCCAAAATAAGTTCTCTGTTTTAACAAATTTGGAACCTGGAGAAAAATTAACTGTTTATGAAGGGCGATTGCATAAAGATTCTAATTCTCTTTATCTTCAACCCATAACACGATGGTGGGAGGGACAAGGTCGCGAAAGAAATTTGAACTTTATAGAAAATGAAGTAGATGCATATGTCAGTTTTTTAAATTTTGTTAGAGGTGCATATTACAGTTCTAAATGTGCTTATCGTGAAAAAAGTCAATTACTCAATGTTTATAGAGAGCACTATCAAGTTATAGAAAATATAGTAAAGGGACTATTAGTCTTGACAACCACCTACCAAGATTCTCCTAATATTGAAACATCATTGGGTAAGATAACTAAGAAATTAAATAATATTCCAAAAATAAATTAATTCTATATATATAATAAATGGCGTGTACATCGTCCACAGCACCGATCAATATTTCTAGTAAAGACTATACTGATGATTGTTCTCTTAAGTGTTTATTTAAATATAATTATCCGCGAACACCAGTAGTTACAATACGTAATGAAGGCAATCATTTAGCACTCACTTACGATAAAGTAAAAGTTGATTTTAACAACAATGAACTTCGTACCGAAGGAATAAGAATTTATACCCCATCACTCCATACCTTCAATGGAGCAAGAGCAGATGGTGAAATCGTAATTTCTCATATGGATATGGGAATAAGTTTATTAGTTTGTATACCAATTGTCATATCATCATCAAAAACCGATGCATCAAAAAACCTAGAGTACATTATTGAACAATCTGCAAGTAGAAATCCCAATGTAGGCGAGAAATCACTTGTATCGATAAAGAATTTTACGTTGAACTCATTTATACCAAAGAAAGCACCATTATTTTCTTATCAAGCAACATTGCCTTATGCGCCTTGTAACGGAGACCACCAATATATTGTATTTATGCCAGAGAGGTCACCTGTTTTTATTTCTTCAAAGACTATGACTGTATTAAAAAAAATTATTATTCCTCATGACTCTGTTATAAAACCCTCAACTGAATATTTTTTCAATAAGAGAGGTGCTATTTATAACAATCCAAACTCTGATGATGGTGATGATGATATTTATATTGAATGTAATCCTACGGGCGCAGATGGAGAACTAATTGCTGTACCTCCTAGTACTAGTAAGAAATTCGATAAACCTCCAATCGATTTTAATAATCCTGTTGTAATTATTGTTTTAAGTATAATAGGAGGAATACTTCTCATCTTAATTTTAAGTATAATTGGACAATTTTTCTATAGGCGACGTAATGCGGGGGCAGCAAACCCCGGAACAGCTGGAGCTGATTAGTTAAACATATTAACGGTTAATTAAAGTGAATATGTTTTTATAAGTCTGAGGCATTTAAGTCACTCTCCATTACTGGTTTGTAAGAGGCAGTCGTCTTGCTTTGGTGGAGAACCCAAGGGGCCATCTTTTTCACAACTTGTTCCTCAAGTGTTACCGGGAATTGATTTTCAGCAGTTAATTCTGGCATACGCTTATCCTTTGGTAATTTACGTTCTGTTCCACGAACGTGTGATTTGTGTGAACGCTCATATAATTCGTATGCCGAAATTAAATAAATTACTGTAACAATTGGGTTCGTGTAGCGGGAAAGCATAACAACAGATGCCAAAAGGACGAAGATTCCAATTGGTGTTGTGACTAAACCTGCTACTTCATGTGGTGGATGAATATCTCCTAAAATATAGAGAATACCTACAATTGCAAGGACTAATTGAGGGAGATTCTTACGTGTAAATAACTTTTCAACATTCATCATCATTTATATACTATATATAAAAAATAAATTGATATGAATCTATATTTTTAATAGAATGTAACACTCCTATGGCATATTTAGGAAAGAAAGGATACACGATTAAAAAATCGTCTCTTTCAAACAATGAACTGATGAATATTCGTAAAAAATTAACTGTACGCCCTTATGTTCCTAATTCCCCTGTCAAGGGTGACGATTTTGAGGTTTATCGTGAATCAACTAGTAAACTTTATTTACCACGTTATATTGGAATAGATTTGTATGGGAAACCTACTGAATGTAAATTACCTGAACCAGAAAAAATTGGACTGCAATTTACAGGAGATTTGCGCGATTATCAAAAGAAAATCGTTGGATCATTTATGGATAAATCGCCAGATGGTGGAGGACTGTTAGAAATTCCTTGTGGAAGAGGCAAAACCGTAATGGCACTAAAAATTTTAGCAGAATTAGGTGTTAAAACACTCGTCATTGTTCACAAAGGATTTCTACTCAGTCAGTGGATAGAACGTATTGAACAATTCTTGCCGGGGGCGCGCGTCGGCAGAATTCAAGGTCAAGTTATGGATATTGAAGACAAAGATATTGTTATTGGAATGTTGCAATCCCTCTCAATGAAAGATTATCCTGATACGATGTTTGAAAGTTTTGGATTAACAATTGTTGATGAGGTACATCATATTGCAGCAGAGGTCTTTGTGCGGTCACTTTTCAAAATTGTCACTAAATATATGTTGGGTCTTTCGGCAACTATGCAGCGCAAGGATGGTCTCTCTAAAGTCTTCAAGATGTTTTTGGGAGAGGTGATTTATAAAGAAAAACCAAATATGGAACATAATGTTTTAGTGAGAGCAATTGAATTTCAAAGCAATGATGAGGATTTCAATGAAATTGTGTATGATTACAGGGGAAATCCACAATACAGTACAATGATTTCGAAACTCTGTGGATTTTACGACCGGAGCAAGTTCATTTTGAAAGTGTTGAAGGAGACATTCTTGGCAGATACAAGTCAGCAAATTATTATTCTTGCTCACAATAAGAATTTGCTTACGTATCTTTACAAGGCAATTGACGAGGATGATTATGCCACAGTAGGATATTATGTTGGGGGTATGAAAGAGAAGGCACTGAAGGAAAGTGAAAGCAAGAATATTATTATTGCTACTTATTCTATGGCATCTGAAGCGTTGGATATTAAAACACTGACTACGTTACTGATGGCTACGCCAAAAACTGATGTGGTGCAATCTGTGGGGAGAATTCTACGGACCAAACATTCTCAACCCGTTGTCATTGATATTGTAGATAAACACGAACTATTTCAGCGTCAATGGACAAAACGAAAGACTTATTATCACAAGCAAAACTATGAAATTAAAAAAACGACTAATGTGGGTTATGAACGCAACGAATGGCAACAGTTAGAGAAAAAAAAGAAAAAGGAAGAGATTGTTTTAATAGGAAAGTGTTTAATATAAAAATTGATTCATAAAAAATTACTTTTTTTACTTGATATACGCACTTGAATCATGAACTCTACCAGAATCACTCAATTCTACCAAACTCCATACTTTCTTAACAGGATGATTGGCATCATTAAAGATGCTAATGTTATTTTGCGAAATGAGCGTACGCCTGAAATGCAAATTGACATTAAGACGGATTCTAATGGACGTCAATCCAAAGTCACTTCTGGCGACATTAAATCTAATGACTTTATTATGGAAAAACTGCGTGAAATTAACGCTGACCTGGAAGCAGAGGATATTGGACATTACAATATTATCAGTGAAGAGATTGCAGAGGAACCCTATGAAACGCGAAATAGTTCGCACATTGCAGGAAGTTGGTGTGTTGACCCATTGGATGGCACTGCGGATTACTGCAATTTTGACCTAGAAAATCCATCGTATACCTGCAATATTGGTCTTATTGTGAATGGAGACCCTGTATTCGGTATTTTCAGTGTACCCGAAAGTGGCGTTATTTATTATGGCATTCGTGACGTTGGCAGTTTCAAGATTAATGATGAAATGTCAATTACTTATGATGAGTCGGGTTGTCCTTTTCCAGGACTCAAACTAGAGATTCCAAAGAAAGACCTCACTAAGTCGGGTATTCGTGTTGCAACATCGGCATCCCATATGAATCATGAGACAAAGACATTTATTGACACGCATTTGAACGATGTCTTCTGTGTTCAGTTTGCAAGCAGTCTCAAGTTGGGAGCAGTAGCAGACGGTACGGTAGATATTTATCCACGTTGTGGTCCTACATATGAATGGGATACGTGTGCTGCTGATGCTGTTGTCCGGTATGCAGGTGGGGGCGTTTACATCTATGACCCTAATCTACCACCATCTCAATTCACAAGAATGCTGAAATATAACAAACCTAATCTGCATAACCCATATTTCGTTGTATACTAACTATACTATTACACTAATAAATATAAAACTATTTTTTTTGATATATTAAATGTCTTCTATATCAAAAAATGAACTTTTTGAGAAATCTTGGAAACGCGCAGTAAATGGAGGACAAGCAGGATTTATTGCGATGAGTGGACAAGTTTTTTCGATGATGTGGATAAGAACAATTATAAATCATCAATACCGTAACGGTGATTTATTTCTCTCAACTGCGCGTCAATTATATAAAGAAGGTGGTATTCCTCGGTTTTATCGCGGACTGCCATTTGCACTTATGCAAGCACCGTTATCAAGATTTGGCGATACAGCAATGAATATGGGAATGATGACCCTTTTGGAAGATACTTCGCTAGGGACTGCCGAAAAAACATTTGCTGGTTCAGTGGGTGCAGGTTTGTGGCGAATGTGTATTCTACCAATTGATACGTGTAAATCCACGATGCAAGTCAATGGCAAAGACGGTCTTAAACAGATGCGGTTGAAGATGGGAAAACACGGTCCTGGAGTTCTTTATCATGGAGCATTAGCAAGTGGTGTTTCAACAATGGTAGGACATTTTCCATGGTTTTTTACATATAACTATTTGAACGAGAGATTTCCAAGAAATCCAGACTCAACACATACCGAAAAAATATGCAGAAGTGGGGCAATTGGTTTTGCTTCTTCCAGTATTTCCGATGTCTCTTCTAATATGTTCCGCGTTATTAAAATAAATCGGCAAACTAACCTACAGACCCAAGGTTATGGTGAATTGATGCGTGAAATAGTTGCGAAACAGGGAGTTGTTGGATTATTGACCCGTGGTCTCTCTACCAAAATTTTATCAAACGGAATTCAAGGGATGGTGTTTACAATTTTATTTGATTATCTTCGTCGTCAATAAATAATATAACTTTAATATAGAGAGAAAGATGATAACAACAGGAAAACCAAAAATTTGGTTTTTTGATGATGGTATTCATAATGCTCCATCAAAAGACAATGATGAGATTCATTTTGAATTAATAAGCAGTTCAGGACCTCCAAAACCATATGGAAAGGTATCTAAATATTTTTATGACAAAGCACCTGGATCAAAATATGTTACCGTGAATGTGGATGATGAATACCTGGACCCTTTATCCGGAATTCAGGAAACAGAAATATTCAAATTAAAGGATGCGATGGGAAAGGGTGAAGTCTTAGCAGCAGTATTTGATTGGGACCGTACTTTAACAATGATTGAGGGAATAAGTGCGCCTCCTAATCCTATTACACATTCTGTAAGTCAATACAAGAATGATTTAGTACAAAAATACAGTTCAATGGAAGGTATAGAAAAAATGTCTGATAAAGATATTGCTCACTATTATTTACACAATCCTGCGGATGGTAATACAGAAAAAGATGTAGCAAAACGCCCTCACTTAATTGCAACAATGCTTCGTGATTTACAAACGATGGGAGTTCCCATCTTTATATTAACAAACAATCATGCAGGGAAATTTATTGATGGAGTGCAAGATCAACGTGGATTGTTAGTGGATATGTTAAAACATATTGGTGTAGACATTCCAAAAGACCATATTATTTTTAACTATGCGCGAAATAAAGAGAAAATGATTATGGATACAATTTTACCGATGATTAAAGCAGAACGAAGAAAGGGTGGAAGAAGAACACGTAGAAAGCGCGTGCGTTTTCAAATCAAAGGTAAAACGCATAGAAGAAAGAAGCGTGGCACACATACAAAGAAACGGGGTACAAAGAAACGGGGTACAAAGAAACGGGGTACAAAGAAACGGGGTACAAAGAAACGGGGTACAAAGAAACGTAATAGAAAAAATTGAAATAATATTATAAGTTTTTAATAATACAAACCACACACTCAATACGATGTCGTCTCCACATTCACCAAGCAAAAAAAATACCCGACAAAAACTAGAAAACTATATTGAAATTATAGAAGAATTGGACCGAACAATTCGCCTAGGCATTGGCGTTTTAAAAGGAACTCCGGATATTATTTTGCAACGGTTTACTTTGCATGTTGGAAGACCGTCCGAATTAGATGAGGAAGATGCAAATATGGGGTTCCTTGAAAAAAACGTTATTGCTTCTGTTCGCTTAGAATATGCTTTGCGCGAACTATCCAAAGATGAAAACATTCCGTGGGAAACACGGTATATGGATCTATTAAAGCATAATTATAATTCATCTCCTCTGATACGACGACAATTGCATCCGTTTCTGAAAGATTTTGTCGTACCACTATCCTCAAAATATTGTCTTGACGAAGAAGACCGTGAGTACCGTGAGGAATACTACAGAAAGCGAAACAAGTATTCTATGATGTACGATAGCGATTCTGATGAGGAGGAGCAGTATGAATAATTATTTTATACAAAAAAATTTTATATTTTGAATAAAATTATACTTTATACACTAGGTTCAATGATTTTTTCTGCAATAAATTCCGTTTCTTTTGCAGTAAGGTCGTGAGTTTCCCAAATCTCTCCGGTGCGGGGACGAACCAACATAAGTTTTGTGTTTGTGATATACCAGACCAATCCTTCTTTAAAGGTATGGAATACGTGAGGACGCATTTTTTCATTGAATGTTCCTACACAGCAAAATCCTGGGTTTGAATACCGGCGTCCGGTTGTTTCATCAAATATTGAGTCACCAAATCCAAGCACTTCATAGCAAATCTCTGACGAGTACATATGATTGATTTCTGTATCCCAAACTGCCTTTAGTTGTGAACCTTCGGGTAGGACAGGACATTCATTCTTTTTTGCTATATCGTAGAAGTTGTCCAACAGGACAACCATTTGTATGGCACCTTTCCAATCAAAACCTGCGAGAACCTTTTTCCAGAGAATTTCAACATGATTAC
>Ga0213861_10000096_pt1 | contig 62495 bp, 64 predicted proteins | sample PICome_4_FD_160110 | JGI IMG/M metagenome (GOLD analysis project Ga0213861, IMG submission 160110) | Coastal seawater microbial communities near Pivers Island, North Carolina, United States - PICO131 | ecosystem: Environmental > Aquatic > Marine > Coastal | place: USA: North Carolina... | reverse complement strand
TTCTTGTATTAGGAGCAATTGCCGGATTAACTGCTTTAGCAATACATGCAGTAACCTTTATCACTGTTAAGGAGCCCGAAAATGATCTAGGTATTGAGCGAGTAGGAGGAAGCCTAGCTGAAGCAGCTCAAGCTGTTGCTAAAAATGGACCTTTTTGGCTTGTATTTAGTGCAACCCTAATTGTTGGAATAACCACCATTTTTTTTGGTAATAACTTAATTTACTATACAAAATATGCCTTAAACCTTCATGAACACCAAGGAACAATCTTATTCACAAGTGGTATTATTGCTTTTTTGAGTATTCCTATTTGGTGGGTCATTTCAAACAGAATAGGAAAAAAATTGACTTGGTTGATATCTAGTTCTGTCACACTCATAGCCTTGATATCATTTTATCTTTATCCTATTTCACAACTAGACGAACTCCTGGTTTTAGTAGGGTTCATAGGCTTTGGATCTGGTGCTGGTGGTATTTTATTTTGGTCTATGCTCCCAGATACTATCGAATATGGTGAAGTTCATACAGGGGTAAGAAGTGAATCATCTTTATATGGGTTCATGACTTTCGCTCAAAAGGGCTCAATAGCCTTTGCAATTATTATTCTTGGCTTAGTGCTTGATGCAATTGGCTTTCAGGCAAATGAGATTCAAACAGAAAGTACAATAGCTGACATGAAGGCCATCATGACTTTGATTCCAATTGTTGGGATTGCTTCAAGTTTAATTATCATTTATTTTTATCCGATAGACGCAAAAATGCATAAAGAATTACTTAGACAATTAAAAGAGGAGAGATAATGAAACCTATTAGATGGGGGATCTTGGGCACTGGAGCAATTGCAAAGGCTTTTGCAGAGGCATTAAAAGAAACTGAAGGGAAGTTAGTAGCAGTAGCAAGTAATATAGAATCTAGGGCCATGGAATTTTGTGATCTCTATGACTGTAGTCCAATTCTAGGATATCAAAATCTAATTTCTCATCCAGAAATAGATGCAGTCTATATTGCAACGCCCCATCCAAGTCACTTTGAGCTATCTGCCGAGTGCTTAAGAAATCAAAAAGCAGTTTTATGCGAAAAACCCCTATCCATGAATGCTACTGAAACTATGGCTCTGATCGATCTTTCTAGAAAGAATAACACTCTTTTAATGGAAGCATTTATGTACAAGATTCATCCCCAAACTAATGAGATTATTAATTTAGTCAGCAAACGTCTTAAAGGACCTTTAAATATTCAAGCTGAGTTTTGCTTTTCAGTTGAAGTGCCCGAAACACACAGACTGGTCAATAAAGAACTGGGCGGTGGTTCAATCCTAGATATAGGTTGCTATCCGGCTTCAATCTCTCGATATATTGTGGGTTCAGTAAATAATAAAGCATTCATGAATCCGATTTCTTTAGCAGGAGAAGGGGAATTAAATGCTCAAGGTGTAGATTTAAATGCATCAGCATCTTTAAAATTTGAAGATGGCTCTATTGCAGAAATAAAATCAGCTACTAATTCTGTTTCTGAGAGTAATGTCACAATTTCAGATAATAATTTAACCATTATTGTTAATCAGCCCTGGCACTGTGGAGAATTCACAGACAGGGAATCTGAAATAAAAATTATAGATAATGAAGGCTCTAAAGAAATCATAGAAGTGAAAACTGATAAAGGTTTATATGCACTTCAAATTGATCATTTTTCTGAGTTATATAGAAATGAGTCAATAGAGTCATCTCTAATTCCTCACAATGACTCTCATGGCAATATGATTTTATTAGATACTTGGAGAAAAGATCTTAAGGTTATTTATGATGCCGATAGAGGAGAGCATAGACAAGTCCCTATTATTCCTTCAAATACTCCTAAATCACTTCCAAGCCTAACTATTCCTGGAATTAATAAGGAACTATCAAGAGTGGTGTTTGGTTGTGATAACCAGTCTGATAGTAATCATGCATTTGCCATGTTTGATCATTTCTTTCAACAAGGCGGAAATGTATTTGACACTGCTTATATTTATAATGATGGAAAAAGTGATTCCTATTTAGGCAGTTGGGTTAATTCACGGGCCTTAAGAGATGAGGTAGTCATTCTTGGAAAGGGCGCTCATACACCAGATTGTTTGCCAGAAAAAATTAGACCTCAATTAAATGAAACGCTTTCCAGAATGTCTGTTGCTCATCTCGATATTTATTGCTTACATAGAGATAATGAAGATATTCCAGTAGAGGAATTTATTGATACTCTTAATGAACTAAAAAATGAAGGTCTCATTTCTATATTTGGAGCTTCAAACTGGTCTCTTGACAGGTTCAAAGCAGCTAATGACTATGCACTCTCTTCAGGGAAAGAAGCATTTACGGTTTTAAGTAATAATTTTAGCTTAGCTCAAATGAATAATCCGGTTTGGCCCGGATGTTTTAGCTGTTCCGAAGAAGATTACGTAACGTATCTCACTGAAAATCAAATATCAATATTTCCATGGTCGAGCCAAGCGCGGGGTTTCTTTCTCGATTCTCAAGAATTTACAGGATTAACGCATGTTGCCGACCCCAATACTGAAGAACAAAAGAGAGTTTGGGGAAGTGAGGATAATCTTGAGCGTAGATCTCGATGTTTTGAACTCGCAACAAAAAAGGCAGTAGATCCTATACAGTTAGCATTAGCCTTTGTTTTGAATCAAAAATTTCCTTCTTTTCCCTTAATAGGACCTAGAAACTTTTTTGAAACTGAAAGTTCTTTGCATGCTATAAATATAGATTTATCTGATGAAGAAATATCTTGGCTGAATCTTAAATCTTAAACTTGTAAATAAAACTTTTCTAATATTAATTTTATTGATATTCTTTCGATAGACGTCCCACATTCAATTTAACACGAGGGGAATTGAATTCGTGGATTATTATTACCCTCTACAGGAGGTGATCACTATTAGTATTTATTATAGAAGAGGAACAACAGGAGTATCCTTCTGACACGGGTTACCCCCGGTTCCGGCTAACAGTTTTAACGGTTAGTTGAAAAGTAGTTGAGATACGCTTTTCGGAATCCCTGCTTTCGAGTGGGGATTTTTTTTAGCTACGAGCTCCCTCGCTATCGAATATTCTTAGGTAAGATAATTGTTCTACATTAGAAGTATTATTGACTTTGATGTAGTCACCTTCTTCAGCTAAAACAATATCACCGGCAGAGATAACAAGTTCAGCCTTGTGTTCTATCCCGAAACTTGGGTTAGTTCCATGCCCGCCTTCATGATTAGAATATTCAATCACTTCCATTTGCCCAGTACCTGTAAGGAATACATAGACAACTTCTGACTCAACAAGTCTGTGTCCGCCAGTAGATTCACCTGCTTGTATCACAGTCTTTCCTGCAACAAGTTTTCTTAAGAGATCATTAGTCCATGCAGAATATGCATCACTAGATTTAGAAAGATTATCTCCAACAGAGTAGTTTTCGTATTTTTTTGCCATATTATTTTATTTAAAAAAATTATTTTAACATTAGTTCGTCTTTACTGTTCGGTATCTTACATAATAAGATCTTTTTATGGGAGAGATAAAATGAAAGTAAGAAAATTTTGGGGTTGGGGATATGAGGATGAACTTCTCTCAGAAGAAGAAGAAAATAGTATTGATAAAAGAATAGCCAGTACTTTTCAACTTGATTCTGTTGAAAGAATTGATATTCCAAAAGTGAATGATATTGAATTATCGAAATCTAAACTTATACCACCCAAAGGATTAGAAGACATTCTCTCTGATAACAAACTCGAAAGATTGAATCATACTTATGGTAAGTCTTTTCCAGATTCTGCCAGATCTATTCTGGGTAAGTTTCCATTTCCTCCAGATTTAGTTGCTTTTCCAAGCTCTGAAGATGAAATTTCAAATATTTTAGACTGGGCATCATCAAGTGATGTGGCTGTGATTCCCTACGGAGGAGGTTCTAGCGTTTGTGGGGGAGTCGAAACAGATGTAGGGGGAGACTTTAAGGGTGTTATTTCCTTAGATATGAAAAACCTTGATCAAATTATAGAGATAGATAAAGAAAGCAGGACTGCTCTCATCCAAGGTGGAATATTTGGTCCTGACCTAGAGTCAAAATTAAAAGAGCACGAATTAACTATGAGACATTACCCTCAAAGCTTTGAGTTTTCTACGCTAGGAGGATGGATAGCTACAAGATCTGGAGGCCACTATGCGACCCTGTATACTCATATTGACGATTTTGTTGAGTCTTTGACTATGTTAACGCCTTCAGGCTCATTTGAAACAAGACGTTTACCTGGTTCTGGAGCTGGTCCTAGTCCCGATAGATTTGCTATTGGATCAGAGGGAATAATGGGGATTATTACATCAGCCTCGATGCGACTTCAGGATAGACCCACATTCAGAGCATCATCAACAGTTGAATTTGAAGACTATCAAGATGCTCTGAACGCATTAAGACAAATCAGCCAATCAGGACTATTTCCAGCAAATTGTCGACTCCTGGACTCTAGTGAGGCTCTTTTGAATGGAGTAGGTGATGGTTCTAGGCATTTATTGATTCTCTCTTTTGAGTCTGCAGATCATGATAAGTCGCATGCTCTAGAAAGGGCTTTGGAGATAGCTGCAGAAAACAAAGGGCTATATGAGGATCCTCAAACACAATCTAAAGATGCACACAGGTCAGGTTCATCTGGAAATTGGCGTAGTAGTTTTATTAAGGCGCCTTATCTTAGAGAAAGTTTTACTAGAAGAGGGATTATTCAAGATACTTTTGAAACTGCCATCACCTGGGATAAAAGTTTTGAGTTTATAAAAGATGTTAAAGAAGAAACGGCAAGGATCATTAAGAGAATAACAGGAAAATCGTCTTTAGTTACATGTCGTATTACTCATAGTTATCCTGATGGCTTAGCTCCTTATTTTACTTTCGGTGCTTATGCGACTCCTAAGACCATGATAGATATTTGGAAAGAGATTAAATTAGCTACTAATGAATTGTGCAATTCTAAAGGCGGAACTGTCACTCATCATCATGCAGTAGGAAGGGACCATAGGCCAAATGGTTATGATAAACAACGCCCAGAATTGTTTAATAGAGTATTAGTCTCCGCTAAATCAACTCTAGATCCTAAAGGCATAATGAACCCAGGAGTACTTATTGATCCTAAAGATAAAACGATCAAAAATTGGATGACCTAAAAGTAGGAAATTTTTTTTAATTACGGCATAATTAACTACAAAAGAGAGAGGGTATATGTCAAAACAAGCTACTTTTACAGAAATGTTAAACGGAACTGCTGAAGATTATGCAATTATAGGGAGAGAAGGTTCAGAGCATGCAACCCATCTTCCAGATAGGATTCTAGAGCATCTCGCGATTTTAAAAGGTGATCATGGTGGGTTTGCTGTTGATCGTTTTACACATTGTTTGCAAACAGCTACTAGGGCATATAAGGATGGTAAGGATGAAGAGTATATTGTCTGCGCTCTTCTTCATGACATAGGCGACACGATTGCCTCTGCAAACCATGCCGATCTGGCAGCTACCATGCTTCAACCTTTTGTATCTGAAGAAAACTATTGGATTGTTAAACACCATGGAATTTTTCAGGGTTATTACTTCTTTGATTATCTCGGTTTAGATAAAAATATGAGAGATGAGTATAGAGACAGTCCTTATTGGCATGCTTGTGCTGAATTCTGTGCCAAATATGATCAAAATTCTTTCGATCCTAATTATGAAAATATGGACATAGAGGAATTTATACCCATGGTAAGAAATGTTTTTGCTAAGCCTAAGAATTCAATCTATAAAAAAAGAGATTACGCTTAAATAACATCATTCTATGGAAAGAATTGAGTCCTTAATAAAGGAGCTTACTCTTGAAGAGAAAGTTTCTATACTTTCTGGTTCCTCTGCTTGGCACACAACTGCCATCCCTAGACTAAACATCCCTAGAGTCAAAATGACTGATGGCCCTATAGGCGCCAGAGGAGACTCTGTTTCTGGAGCTACATCTGCATGCTTTCCTAGTGCTTCTTGTCTTTCTTCTTCTTGGGATTCTGAGAATGTTGAAAGTATTGCTAGGGCAATAGGTATTGAGGCTAAGAGTAAAGACGCAGACGTGCTTCTCGGCCCAACTATTAATCTTCATAGACATCCTTTGGGCGGAAGACATTTTGAATGTTATTCTGAAGATCCTATGCTTACTGGAGAACTTGCAAGTAGCTATGTCAAAGGTGTTCAGTCAGTGGGTGTATCAGCCTGTTTAAAACATTTCATAGGAAATGATACTGAATTTCAAAGGCATTTTGTGAGTTCTAATATAGACGAACGAACACTCAGAGAGCTTTATCTTTTACCTTTCGAGATGGGTGTGAAAGCAGGTTCTTTATCTGTTATGTCGGCATATAATCAACTCAATAACATTTATTGCTCTTCACACGAAGAATTACTAACCACAATCTTGAAAGAAGAATGGAATTTTCCAGGTTATGTTGTGAGTGACTGGGGGGCTGCTCAAGATACCATAGGCAATGCTAATGGAGGACTAGATTGTGAGATGCCTGGTCCAGCCAGAAGTTGGGGTGAAAATTTAGTTAAAGCGGTCACTAATGGAAAAGTTAATGAAGAGCTAATTGATGATAAGGTTAGAAGAATTCTTAGAGTTGCAGAATTTACAGGTAGGTTGGATAACCCAATAGAAAGACCAGAAGAAAGTAATGACTTAGAGGAAGATAGATTGCTTATAAGAAAGGCCGGTTCGGAAGGCATGGTCTTACTTAAAAATGAAAAGGTTTTACCCTTCAATAAGCAGAATATTAAAAAACTTGCAGTGATTGGCCCAAATGCACTGAAAGGACAATATTTAGGTGGAGGTAGTGCATCACTCAATCCACATTATGTAGTACATCCACTTGAAGGTATTCAGTCAGCTTTAGGCAATGATGTAGAAATTAATTATGCCAAAGGTTGTCATACCTATAAATTCCTTCCTGCCATACCCACCAATCTCTTTAAAGGGAGTGAAGGTTTTAAGGTTGAATTTTACGATGGACAAGAATTTGAAGGTTCTCCAATTGAAACAAAAGTTTTAAAAGGAAATAAGTTCTGGGCAATGGGTGGCTTCGGTTTAGATATAGTAGCTCAATCTAAACGACCTTCATTAAGTGTTAGATTTACTGCAGAATTACAACCTAAATTCTCTGGTGAGTATGATTTTGAGATTTTTAGTATTGGACCTTCTAGGCTATCTATCAATAGTGAGAGGCTAATAGATAACTGGACATCACAAGAACCGGGTGAAGCTTTCTTTGGTATGGGATCAGCCCCTAAAAGAGGAAAAGTAAATTTTGATGAAGGGCAATCTTATCATTTGGAAGTTGAATATAAATGGGAAGGAAGATTCCCTGCTGTTCAAATTGGCATGCAGGCACCTGACCAGTTAGATTTAATGCAAGAAGCATCAAATTTAGCTCAAGAATCAGATGCAGTGATTCTTGTTGTCGGTACTAATTCAGATTGGGAAACTGAAGGTAATGATAGATCTTCATTAGAATTACCGCTTAACCAGAATGAACTTATCCAAAAAGTGTGTAGCCTTAATAAAAATACAGTAGTTGTTCTTAATACTGGCTCTCCATGTGAAATGCCTTGGGTTGATGAAGCAAATTCAATATTACAATGCTGGTTTCCTGGACAGGAATTTGGCAACTCGTTAGCTGATATTCTATTTGGAAAAACTAACCCTTCAGGTAAATTGCCTACAACTTTTCCTAAAACCTTGCCGGATACTCCAGCATACTCATCCTATCCCGGAAAAGATCTACAGATGGATTATGAAGAAGGTTTGTATATTGGTTACAGATGGTACGACAAAGAAAATATTGAGCCATTATTCTCTTTTGGGCATGGTCTTTCGTATACCTCGTTTGAATATTCCAATCTAAGAGCAATTCCCCCTAAGGGCGAATCATCTGTTGCTGCATTTGAATTGGATATAAAAAATTCCGGTGATATAGAAGGTAAGGAAATCATTCAGTGTTATATAGGCGTTTCTAATTCTCAAATAGATAGGCCCATAAAGGAATTAAAGAAATTTGAGAAAATTCATCTTAATTCAGGCGAATCAAAGAAAATCAAGTTTGAGTTAACAGAAAGAGATTTATCCTTTTGGAATATTGAGACCCATTCTTGGCAGATAGAACCTGCAGAATACGTTTTCGAAGTTGGTGCTTCAGCGACAGATATAAGAGAGCAGGCCACAGTCTGGCTAGGTTAATTAGACCTTCTTAGGGGCTCCTTTCTCTTCAACTTCTTGATCATGATACTTTTTAGTTTCTACCATTTCTGGTATTAATTTATCCAGCTGATCCAATGTCCACATATCATCAGTTGTAAAAGACTGAATGATTGCAGGCTGCTGCATAATGCCTAAAATGCCACCTTGTGAGTGAATGATTTGAGAAGTAATCTCATTAGCTTCTTCCGTACAAAGCCAAGCCACAACAGGAGCTATTTGTCCTGGCCCTTGAGTCCAATCATTTTCATCATATTTTCTTCCTGCAGCCTCCATGAGATCAATAGTTAATCGCGTGGCCGCTCCCGGAGAGATTGTATTCACAGTACATTTATATTTTGCAACTTCTAATGCTAAAGATCTTGTAAAACCAGCTATACCTTCTTTAGCTGCGCCGTAATTCACTTGTCCAAAATTTCCAAATAAACCAGATACAGAAGACATATTAATGATGCGACAACCTAATACATTATTATCTCTGATATATCTCACCAAAGGTCTTGTACAGTTGTAGTGTCCTTTTAAGTGCACTTCCATGATCACATCCCAATCAGATTCTTCCATGTTATATAAAGTTCTATCCCTCAATACACCCGCATTATTGATTAGTATATCCGCACGTCCAAATGCATCTATTGCGGTGTTAAATATATTTTGTCCACCTTCAACTGTACCAACTGAATCATAGTTAGCAGCTGCATCTGAACCTATAGCTTTTATCTCCTCAACTACTTGATCAGCAACTTTTCCTTCTCCACTTCCATCTCTGTCACCTCCTAAGTCATTAACAACTATCCTTGCACCTTCAGAAGCTAAATATAAACAAATCTCTCTGCCGATGCCTCTTCCTGCACCTGTAACTATTGCAACTTTATCTTTTAATCTTTCCATAAAACTCTCCTTTTAATATTCTACTTTTATTTAAATCAAATATAGATATTTATTTCTCCTTTTTTTAGGTATTTATTTAAGTTCTTTTGATGTATAAATGAATCTCTATCTGGGAGAAAAGAATTTTATGGAAGAAAGAAATTTAAAGGCACAGTCTGCATCTACAGGAACTATGTGGACTTACGGTTTCGGTTCCATAGGGGTGGGAATAAAAAATAACCTTCTGGGAACTTGGTTATTATTTTATTACAACGCTGTTTTAGGTTTAGAGGCGTGGTTGGTGACCGTAGCTATTGGTATAGCATTGATGATTGATGCCATATCTGATCCCTTTGTAGGAGTTTGGTCAGACAGAGTCAGAACAAGATGGGGAAGAAGGCATCCTTTTATGTATGGTGCTGTAATACCATTTGCTCTTTGCTATTATCTGATTTTACAAGACCCGGGCGATATTTCTGATTCTGCTCTATTTACTAGACTTCTTGTTCTCATGATTTTAATGCGAATTGCAATGACTTTTTATGAAGTGCCTAGAGGTGCCTTGGCACCTGAATTAACGAAAGACTATGACCAGAGAAATATAATAGCAGGTATTGGTATGGCCTTAGGTTGGGTAGGTGGTGCAGGAATTTCATTTATCCATATGGAATACTTTTTGGTAGATAGTTTTTCTAATGGAGCTGGATATCAATTATTGGCTTTTTGGGGAGGCCTGGGTATTTTCATAAGTACTGTTATAACTACAATCGGCACCCATAGTCGGATACCTTATTTACATGTTCCTCCTGCAAGATCTTTTAAAATAAGAACTTTTTTTGGAGAAGCAAAAGAAACATTATCTAATAGATCATGGCTAGTTTTATTTGCCTCCGGATGTGTTTATGCCCTAGTAGTAGGAACAGACACAGGTGCGGGAACTTATTACAATACTTATTTTTGGGAATGGAAACCAAATCAAGTATCTTCTTTTGCTGCCTTTCAAGCTATCAGTGTTGTTTTTACAGCTCTTTTTGCACCTAGAATTGCAATTGGTAGAAGCAAGAAAAAGATCGCTGTTGGAATTTTTCTAACTTCCATAGTAGTGGGTCCCTTACCTATGGTCCTTAAGCTTCTTGAACCAATTGTCGGCACTCCTCTTTTGCCGTCTAATGGAACAGATTTATTATGGTGGATTTTACTTCTTCATAGCTGTGCACTGGTTTCCATAGGCTCTCTAGGATTTATCTTTATTAGCTCTATGGCTATGGAGATAGTTGAAGATGTGGAAAAAGCTACAGGACGAAGAGAAGAAGGATTGTTGGGAACAGTTAGTTCTATGATACAGAAATTAATAGGAGCGGGTGGAGTTCTAATAGCCGGTCTTATTATTACCTGGGCCGGTTTTGACAATCCAGGTGTCACAGAGGAAATGAAGAGTGGAGAGATTATAAATAGATTCGCCATAGCCCATGTTGCAATAGGTTTCTTTTTGCCAATAATTTCAACATTACTAATTTTAAAATATGACATCGATCGAAAAGGTCATTTAGATAATGTTAATGATCTTGGATATGTTGAGAAGAACTAATGTTCTTCTTTCCAATTTCGGATGATAATGATAGCAACTCCAAACCTTATGTTTGTTATTCCTTAATTGGTCTTTGTTGTTTTATTTTTTTATGGCAAAGCACACTGCCTATAAATCTTAATCAAAATGCTATATATAACTTTGGAGTCATCCCTGCAGCTGTTTTAGGGGATCAGCAAGGCTTAATACATCCATATTTAACAATTTTTACTTCTATGTTTATGCATGGAGGATGGATGCATCTTATAGGCAATATGGTTTTCTTATGGATATTTGGAGACAATATTGAAGATAGTATGGGTCATAAGAAATTCTTAATTTTTTACATCTTATGCGGGGTATTTGCTGCTCTTTTACAATCCGGAATTAATCCACAATCTGATATACCCATGATTGGTGCAAGCGGAGCAATAGCAGGAATTCTAGGTGCTTATCTGTTGCTTCACCCGAAAGCTAATGTCAATGTACTACTATGGCTTTTTATCTTCATCACAGTAATTAAAGTTCCTGCCTTCATAGTTTTATCTGTTTGGATCGTAAGTCAATTTTTTAGCGCATCTTTTGCTTCAACAGGAGGAGTGGCTTACTTTGCACATATCGGAGGCTTTATAGCAGGTGGTTTATTAATCTACTTCTTCAAGTATCCTCACATATCACTATTTCAACAGGGCAACTCACAATCTTTTGAATCAAGTAATTTTTCTATAAATGACCTATTGAATTCAAAAAAAGACAGAGATTTCATGCAAGAATTTATCGACACAGCCAATAAAAAAGATAAAAATTAGTATATGCGCTATATCTATGGTTTGTTCGGAACAATCTTTATTATTTTTGGCATTTATACAGCAGGTATCTATCTAGATCTTTATGGAAAACTTGAGGGACCAGGAGATTCTGTTGATTCAGAACTTCCTAGATCCTTAGTGTTACAAAAATCAGTTGCCCAGGAATCATTTAATAAAGAGAAGCAGATTCTATTTGGAGATACTCATGTTCATACTACTTATTCCACAGATGCATTCTTGTGGAGTTTGCCTATTTTAAATGGAGAAGGACCGCATCCAATTTCTGACGCTTGTGACTTTGCGAGATTTTGTGCCAATCTAGACTTTTGGGTATCTACAGATCATGCAGAGGCATTAACCCCTAGGAAATGGAAATCTATTAAGGATGCGATCAGGCAATGCAATGAACCGGCAGATCCGCAAGACCCAGATCTTGTAACATTTCTTGGTTTCGAGTGGACACAAGTGGGTTCTATTGCTGAAGACCACTATGGACATAAGAATGTAATGTTTAGAGATATTGAAGAAAATAAGGTACCAAAACGACCTATAGGAGCAGGTGGTATAGCCACAAGCGGCATGCGAGGTACTTTACCTGAACAATCTAAACAGTTAAGACCAGTTGCCTTACTCGACTTTGAAAATAGACATAGATATTTTAACTTTATAGCCTTTTCGGATGAACTTGGAAACTCACAAGTTTGTCCGGAAGGTATTCCATCGAGTCAGTTAAGTGATGATTGTTATGAATCCGCTGATACGCCTAAAGATTTATTTACTAAGCTTAGAGATCTGAATTATCCGGCAATAGTTATTCCTCACGGCAACACTTGGGGCTTTTATACACCTCCTGCTTCTAGTTTAGATAAACAACTTATTTCTGAATTCAATGATGATAATTTACAAATATTATTTGAAGTAATGTCTGGTCATGGTAATTCAGAGGAATATAGACCTTGGAGGGCATTAATAGAGGATAATCAAGGCGAACTTTCTTGCCCTAAGCCTAGCAAGAATTATTTGCCAAGTTGTTGGAGAGCGGGACAGATAATCGAGGAACGTTGCATCGATAATGGATTTTCCGAAAGTGAATGCTCAATTAGAGCAGAAGAGGCAAGACAAAATTATGCCGCTATGGGCGTTGCAGGTCATCTAACAGTGCCAGGAGTAGAGATTGAAGATTGGTTAGATTCAGGCCAATGTCGGGATTGTTTCATCCCATCATTTAATTACCGACCAGCAGGGTCTGCGCAATACGGTCTTGCAATATCTAATTTTGATCAGAATAAGCCTATCCGTTTTAATTTTGGATTTATTGCTTCAAGTGACAATCATAGGGCTAGACCGGGTACAGGATATAAGGAGATAAATAGATTTGTAACAACTGAGGCCAATGGTCCTAGTGACGAGTTTATTGGAGATATTCTCTACCCCGTTGAACAACCTGCTGATAGATCGATAGATTTAAGAGAGCAACCTTTATTAGGTCTTAGAACAGGATTTGGTTCTTTTGAAGCAGAAAGGGAGGCTTCTTTTTTTACGACTGGTGGCTTAGCTGCAGTTCATTCAAGTGGAAGAGACAGAAACTCTATCTGGGAAGGTCTAAGAAATAAAGAAACATATGGAACAAGCGGGGATAGGATTTTACTTTGGTTTGATCTAGTGCAAGGTGAAACGATCTCTCCTATGGGAAGCACTGTAACTCAAGCATCTAATCCAATATTTAGAATTAAAGCAGTCGGCGCGTTTGAACAAAAACCAGGTTGTCCGGATTATTCAGCAACAAATATCACGCAAGAGCATTTAGAGCGCATATGCAAAAATGAATGTTATAACCCGTCTGATAGAAGAAAAAATATTTCTAAGATAGAAGTCGTCAAAATTACTCCACAGATAACTCAAAATGAGTCTCTCGAAAGTTTAATAAAAGATACCTGGAAGACTTTTGAATGTAAGCCTAGTCAAGAAGGATGCGAAGTCGAATTCTTTGACTCAGAGTTTCAATCTGAAGGCAGAGACTCGATTTACTATGTCAGAGCTATTCAAGAACCTTCTCCGGTTATCAATGGAGGCAATTTAAGATGTTCTTATGATGAGAATGGTGAGTGTATAAAGGTTAATATCTGTTATGGTGATTCAAGAACAGATAAAGATGATGACTGTTTATCCCTCTCAGAAGAGAGAGCATGGTCTTCACCAATTTATGTTAATTTTTCGCAAATTTAAAAACAAAGGCAGTCATGGAAGAGTTACAACAAGAAAAAAAAATAGATCTAAAGACAAAATTCTTTTATGGATTTGGATCTATTTCTTTTGGTATTAAAAATAATGGATTCAGTTATTTTGTTTTATTTGTCTATAGTTCTGTCCTAGGTTTACCTGCCTGGATGGCCGGTCTTGCTCTAAATTTAGTTTTGATTGTAGATGCAATTACAGATCCTTTAGTGGGATATTATTCTGATAGAACTCGATCAAGATGGGGAAGAAGGCATCCTTTTATGTACGCAGCGGCATTACCTGTAGCCATTACTTATTATTTCTTATGGACACCGCCCGAATCCCTTTCTGATTGGGAGCTGTTTAGTTACCTTTTAGTTTGCGCGATTATCATAAGAGTTTTTATTACCTTTTATGAAGTACCTTCAATTTCATTAGGCCCAGAGTTAACTGATAATTATGTTGAAAGAACTTCTTTAATGTCTTTTAGATATTTTTTTGGATGGTTTGGCGGTTTGACTACCTATAACCTTGTTTGGTTTTGGTTTGGCCCTTCGAATGTTACGGAGAAATTTTCAGATGGACGATTCAATCCTGAAGCTTGGTCAGAATATGGTCTTGTGGCAGCCATACTTATCTTCATTGGCATCCTGGTAACGAGCGTTGGTACCCATCGACATATTCCAAGTCTGATAGAGCCTCCCGAGAGAAAGAACATGACCTTTTCTAAAACCATTAAGGAAGTTAAGGAAACATTATTAGCCAATCGCTCATATATGTTTTTATTCTTTTCAGGGCTATTAGCTGCTTTGGCTGGAGGAATAGAAGCAGCTTTTGCCATTTATTTTGATAGTTATTTTTGGGGCTTAAATCTTGATGAAATGCTCACAAGAGGATTATGTTTATATCTTGCTCCAATAATTGCTATATTTGCTGCGCCTATTTTTACCGATAGATTTGGTAAGAAAAAGACGGTTATGTCTATCTGGTCTTTTCAAATAATATTTGCCGCACTTCCTTTTGCATTGAGATACATAGACCTTACATTTGGCACATCTTTATTTCCTGAAAACGGCAGTCCTTATCTTTTACCTGTTCTATGTGTGCATGTGGTGATTAATGTCGCTTCGGCAATAATTGTTTTTGCTACCTTGGCATCTATGCTTATGGATCTAGTTGAGGATATACAACTTAAGACTGGCAGGAGGGAGGAAGGGATTCTTTTCTCAGCTAGAAGCTTTGCAGACAAAGCCGTCAGTGGATTTGGTTTAACTTTTGCAGGTATCATCTTATCTTTGATTTCTTTTCCTGAAAGCTCAGTAATTCGAAATGAACTTAACGGTATTGTACCTAAAGAAGTTTTAGCAAATTTAGCTTTATGGTACGTGCCTATTTGTATTATTGCATTTGGTGCAGCACTCTCTTTAGTATCTGGTTATACACTTACTAGAGATGAGCACGAAGAGAATGCAGCAAATCCAGATACAAAGGTTTGGAAAGATTAAAAACCGATGTTTTTAAAGAGTCTTTTTCATTCTCCCATAGGAGATATCGGTTTACTTGCAGATGAAGAGAATATCTTATCTTTATCGTTCACCAATCAAACCTTTGAAGGCTTGAAAACTAAAAAAAGTGATGAGAGGTTTAAAGAATTAAGTCTCCAGCTTAATCAGTACTTTTTTGAAAGACTTAAGGTTTTTAATATTCAATATAAACTCTCATCTTCAGACTTCAGCATGAAAGTCTATCAAGAGATGAAGAAAATTAAATACGGTAAGACTTTGTCTTACTCAGCTATAGCTGAAAAAATTGGAAGGCATAAAGCCTTTCGAGCAGTAGGAACTTCGTGTGGTAAAAACCCACTTCCAATAATTATTCCATGTCATCGAGTCCTAGCAAAAAATGGTCTTGGAGGCTTTACGGGTGGTTTGGAAATTAAAAAATTTCTCTTAACGCTAGAAAGAAACTAAAATGCGCCTATGAGTGCATGTACATCTATAGAATCAAAACTTAAAAAGGTCCTAGAGCCTTCCCATCTAGAAGTAATTGACGAGAGTTATCTCCATAACGTTGAGCCAGGCAGAGAGTCTCACGTTAGGATTGTTGCTATATCTAAATCCTTTGAGGGTCTCAATTTGGTTAAAAGACATCAGCTTATTTATTCTCAAATTCAAGAAGAGATCTCTGGACCTATCCATGCAATATCTCTGCATACTTTTACCGAAGAAGAATGGAAAGAAAAGAATCAACAGGCTGAACCATCTCCGGATTGTCTGGGTGGTAGCAAAAACGATCAGTAACCTTGAGCTTATGACTGATTATCATGTCATTACCTTTTACTCTATCGAACAAATAGAGGATCACAAAAAACTAGGAAGAGTTGTTGAGAGATTTTGTGTAAAAAATAAAATTGTAGGAACTTTTTTTTCTACTCCGCAGGGTGTCAATACAACTTTATCAGGACCTAAACAATCCTTAATAGATCTCATTTCTTTGTTGGAAAATAAATCTAAACTAAAGCTAAAAGATCAAACCTGGTCTATATCATCCTCTGTTCCCTTCAAAAGGTTGAAAATAAAATGTAGAGATAAGCTTCTTCCTTTAGAGGGTAATTTTGATCCTGTTTTATCAAGAGGAATTCACCTTGACCCTTTTGAGTGGAATAAGCTAATTTTAGATCCAGAAACAGTTGTTCTTGATGTTAGAAATGATTACGAGACAAAGATAGGTAGTTTTAAAAACTCAACCATACCAAACATGAAAAATTTTACTGATTTCCCTGCATTTGTTGACAGTAATCTGTCCAATTTAAAAGAAAAAAAAATAGCAATGTTTTGTACGGGTGGTATTCGATGTGAAATAGCTTCATCTTTTATGCTGGAAGAAGGCTTTGAGCAGGTATATCAGCTCGATAGTGGTGTGCTTGGTTATCTTAAAGAAGTTGAGCAAGAAGAGAATCTTTGGGAAGGTGAGTGTTTTGTCTTTGATGAACGAGTTACAGTTAATGAAAACTTAGAAAGAGGGGAGTATTTCCAATGCTTTGGCTGTAGAAGGCCATTATCTAAGATAGATTTGCAATCCAAACACTATATCAAAGGAGTCTCATGCCACTTGTGCTATCTTTCATCTTCTGACGAAGATAAAGAAAGATTTGCACAAAGACAAAAGCAAATCGATCTTGCCGAAGCAAGAGGTCATGAACATATGGGCATGAATGCAAAACAAAAGAACAATAAGTATGTCTAAGATTTTTTCTAAATATATTACCCACCATCCCAAGACTATTTTATTAATATTTTTTACGATCTTGCTTTTTTCTATTTTCAATTTAAATAAATTCAAGCTAGATGCTTCTTCTGATTCTTTGGTTTTAGAAAGCGATGATGATTTAAAATATTATCGAGAGGTAAATGCTGACTATTCTTCTTCAGATTTCTTGATAATAATTTTTGATCCAAAGAATGATCTATTCTCGCAAGAGGCCATTGCTCAAGTTAGAGAAATGGTTGATGCCTTTGCAGCAATAGAAGGCGTTGAATCGGTTTTAAGTTACTTAGATGCTCCATTACTTTTTAGCCCCAAGATGGGCATGAGTGAATTAGCAAACAATCTTCGAACTATCGAAGATCTAGACACGGATAAAGATTTAGCCAGGCTAGAGTTCAAAAATAGTCCTCTTTATACAGAATTGCTTACAGATAAAGAGGCCAACTACACTGCTATGCAGCTTATATTGAGTGGTGATGGTGTATATGAAGAGGCAATAAATAACAGATACTCAATCTTAGAAATAATAAATTCAAATAATTACAATCCATCGATTCATGATCTTATGCTAGAACAGATTAATGATGAGATAAAGCAACTTAATGTAGATTCTTCGATAGCAAGAGATACTTTAATAAAGACAACCAGAACGATCATGAAAGGCTATGAGGAGTATGGTCAGCTTTATTTAGGTGGAACTGCAATGATAGCTTCGGACATGATTAGTTTCATAGAGAGTGATCTAAAGTATTTTGCTATAGGTGTGCTCATTATGTTCATCATAACCCTGAGTGTAATCTTTAAAAAATTAAGATGGGTGACAATGCCCTTAGTCTCAAGTGCTCTTATTGCTCTTGTAGTAATAGGTTTCTTGGGTTGGATGGACTGGAGAGTGACGGTAGTCTCATCTAATTTTATTTCACTTTTATTGATAATTTCTATTTCTTTGGCCATACATTTAATTGTTAGGTATCAAGAACTGTATGAACTCGATCCTTCTATGGACAAGACAGATTTAGTCACTTTGACGATAGAGCAGATGCTTAAGCCTTGTTTTTACACTGCATTGACAACAATCATAGCTTTTGCCTCTTTGAGTGTAAGTGAAATAAAACCTGTCATAGATTTCGGTAAGATGATGGTAGCTGGAATATTCTTTGCTTTTATTTTTTCTTTTACACTGGTTCCTGTAGCAATGCTTCTATTTACTTCTGATAAAGGAAAAGAATCTAAGGATTTCAGTAAAGGAATAACATTAGTTTTTTCTTCTTTTACTCAAAGATATGGAAATATCGTTATGTTGATTTCTTTAATTCTTTTTAGCTTCTCTTTGTATGGAATAAGTAAATTAACTGTAGAAAATAGATTTATTGATTACTTCAAGCCTACTACCGAGATTTATAAAGGCATGGAGTTGCTTGATACGAAGTTAGGAGGCACGGCCCCTCTAGACATAGTGATCAATGCTCCAGAAAATTGGAAAATTTCTGATGAGGAAGATTTTGATAATGATTTCGAATTCGATGACGACTTTGGATCAGATGAAGATGTCGCTGAAAATGGTTACTGGTGGAATACTATATCTCTAGATAGGCTTGAGGAGATACATGACTATATTGATTCCTTGCCAGAAATTGGAAAAGTACTCTCTGTAGCAAGTGGCATAAAGGTCGCAAGAGAACTAAAAGATGGTGAGGCGTTATCTGAGCTAGATTTAGCGCTAGTTAAGACTATGCTTCCAGAAGATATTAAAGATAACCTTCTAAGTTCCTATATAAGCGAAGATGAAAATCAAGTCAGAATATCTGCTAGGGTTATAGAGTCTGCGGAGGGCTTAAATAGGAATCAATTATTATCAGAAATCTCTAATACCTTAGAGTCCGAATTTCAATTGGAGTCCGATCAATTTAGGCTGACTGGCCTTGCGGTTCTTTATAATAATATGCTGCAAAGCTTATTTGATTCTCAAATCGGAACTATAGTCATAGTGTTTAGTATCATCTTCATCATGTTTTTAATTCTGTTTAGATCTTTGTACTTGTCAATTATTGGAATAATTCCAAATTTACTTGCAGCAAGTGTAGTGCTGGGGTCGATGGGGCTCTTTTCTGTTCCTTTAGACATCATGACAATTACTGTGGCAGCTATCAGTGTAGGGATGGCAGTGGATAACACTATTCATTACATTCATAGGTTTAAGAAAGAGTTTAGCCGCTCAAATAATTATCAAATATCTATGCAAAATAGTCATAAAACTATCGGAAGGGCTATGTTTTATACCTCTTTGACAATTATCTTAGGGTTCCTGGTGTTTGCTACTTCAAACTTTAATCCAAGTGTGTATTTTGGATTTTTTGTATCACTCGCAATGGTTATGGCATTATTAGGTGCGTTAACATTACTACCACAACTGATACTTACATTTAAGCCGTTGGGTAAAGAAAAATTATAGGAGAATAATATGGGACCTTTAAATGGATTGAAGATTATTGAAATGGCAGGCATTGGTCCTGGCCCTTTTTGTGGAATGATTTTAGCCGATCTGGGTGCTGAAGTTATAAGAGTGGATAGAGCTTCGGCAGCAGGTACAGGATCCAGGGAGGAGCCGGCAAATAGAGGCAAGAAGTCCATAGCTGTAGATCTTAAATCTAAAGAGGGAGTAGAAGTCGTTTTAAAGCTTATAGAGAGTGCTGATGCTGTTTTTGAAGGGTTTAGACCAGGTGTAATGGAAAGATTGGGGCTCGGACCTGATGTTTGTCAAAAGAGAAATGAAAAGATAGTTTACGGCAGGATGACGGGGTGGGGTCAGACAGGCCCTTTGGCTAATGCAGCTGGTCATGACATCAACTATATCTCTATATCGGGTGCTCTTGCCGCTATAGGAAGAACAGATTCACCGCCAGTTCCGCCACTAAATCTCATAGGAGATTTTGGAGGAGGAGGAATGCTTTTGGCATTAGGAGTTGTGGCTGCCTTATTAGAAACAAAAACCTCAGGTAAGGGCCAAGTTATAGATGCCGCCATGACTGATGGTTCTTCTCTTCTTATGACGATGATGTACTCCATGCACCAATCAGGATTTTGGAATTTAGAAAGACAGACAAATTTACTTGATGGAGCCGCACATTTTTACGATACGTATGAATGTAAAGATGGAAAATTTGTATCTATAGGGTCAATTGAACCTCAGTTCTATGCTCTGCTTTGTGAAAAAGCAGGTCTATCACAGGATGATTTTGGAGATCAAATGAAGCGAGACACTTGGAATGAAAAGAAGGAACTCATAAAGAAAGTTTTTATAACCAAAACTAGAGATGAGTGGTGTGAACTCATGGAAGGAACAGATGTGTGTTTTGCTCCTGTTTTAGATATGAGTGAAGCACCAAAACATCCTCATAATGTTGCAAGAAAAACTTTTATAGAGCTAGAAGGTATCACTCAGCCCGCTCCTGCACCAAGATTTGATAGAACAATAAATGAGATTACTTTGCCGCCTGCGTTGGCAGGAGAACATTCCAAAGAAATACTGGAAACACTTGATCTCAATGAGGAAGAGATGAATAGTCTTCTTGCTTCTGGTTCGGTAGTTTGAAAGGACTGACTTTATTAACTGGAAAAGATTGTCATTTATGTGATCAGGCTCGATCCTTACTGTCTGAATTTAGCCATGATGATATGACTTTTGACGAGGTTGATATCTATGCTAAGAGAATGTATCTCGATAAATACTGGGATAAAATTCCTGTTCTTCTTCACAGAGAAAGAGAACTGCTTTGGCCATTCGACATAGAAGGAATTAAAGATTTTCTAGATTGATATATCAAAAAAATCTAGTGAATTCATGTAGATAGATGAATAAACTAATTCTTTGCTTTCTTTTCTAATTTCAGCAATCGTATTGGCTATATGTGCGAGATATTTTGGTTCATTCCTTGTAGAATTATCTAACTTCATGTCTCTAGGAAGTAGATAGGGAGAATCTGTTTCTATCATTAACCGTTCAAGTGGAATAAGTGGAACTAGCTCCTTTAGGTGTGTTCCTCTTCTTTCATCACAAACCCAACCTGTTATTCCTATATAAAAACCCATATCAAGATATTTCATTAAAGCTTCTCTACTGCCTGTAAAGCAGTGGACTACACTTTTAGGCATTTGTTGGACGTAGGCAGAGGTAATTTCTACAAACTTTTCATGAGCATCACGCTCGTGTAAAAATAAAGGAATATTTCCATCTATAGATAATTCTAAGTGCGCCTCAAAACTGATTTGCTGTTGTTCGGGAGTAGAAAAATTTCTATTAAAGTCTAATCCTGTTTCACCTATACATTTTACTGGCTCTTTCTTGAGCAGAGCTTTTATTTCCGAAAATATTTCAGGACTATATTCTTTTGCATTATGAGGATGTATGCCAGCAGTTGAAATACACATTTCCGGAAATCGCTCTGCTATTTCTGCGGCTTGAATGGAGTCTTCTAAGCAACTTCCTGTAATAGACATTCTCTTAATGCCATTTTCTTTTGCTTCGAATAAAACTTCTTCAAGATCACTCTCGAAAGACTTATGTGTTAAGTTTGCTCCAATATCAAAAAATTGTTCTTGAATGTATGACATGATGATGTCTATTATAAAGGAGTAATTTCATTAGGGGGGATATGAGCGGACCATATAAAGGCATAAGAGTTCTAGAGCTAACTTCAACTGTATCTGGACCATATGCAGGGATGATGTTGGCCGATCAGGGAGCGGATGTCATAAAAATTGAACCACCTGGAATAGGTGATCTGGCTAGATTCATGGGAACCATTAAAGATGGAATGGGAGCCATGTTCTCAACTCTGAATAGAAATAAAAAATGCATATGTTTAGATTTCAAGAATGATGAAGACTTAGAAGTTTTCTTCAAATTAGTTTCTACTGCTGACGTTGTAATTGAGAATTATCGACCAGGAATAGTTAAAAAACTTGGCATTGATTACGAATCTTTAAAACAAATAAAACCGGATCTCATTTACTGCTCTATATCAGGCTATGGTCAGTCAGGACCCTATAAAGAAAAGAAGGTTTATGATCCATTAATTCAAGGAACAGTAGGCATTCCAAATGCTCAAAGTAGCAATTCCCCTGAACTAATAAGAACTATAATTTACGATAAGGTTACTGGTATGACTAGCGCGCAAGCAATATCTGCTGCTTTATTTCAAAAGGAAAGAGGTGAAGGAGGTCAATATCTTCCTATTTCAATGCTGGAATCAGCTCTTTATTACAATTGGCCGGACATTATGATGAACTATACATTCGAGGAAGGAGGGTTAAATGTAGGAGAACTTGCTGACTTGTTTGAAGTATATGAAACAAAAGATGGTGGAGCAGTTTTGATTTTAATTGCCAATGACGAAATCTTTTCTAAATTTTGTAAATTATTTGATTTAGACCTGCATACAAAAGAGAAGTTTAATAATCTTGTTTCTCGAATTATCCACAAACAAGAATTAACAGAGATAATAAATAAAATTACAGTTCAATTTTCTAGTACTGAGCTTGTTAATAAGATGGATCAGGAAGAAATATCAGCATCAATCTGTAATGAGCTCAGTGCTGTTCATCAAGATCCTCAGATAATTCAACAAGATTCCATTAAGTTGATAGATCATCCTGAATTGGGAAAAATGAGAATGCCTAAACCGCCTGCCACCCTCAAAGGTCAGAGCGATTTCCCTAGATCTTTAGCGCCTATTTTAGGACACGACAATAAAGAAGTGCTGAATTCTATGGGTATAGATGATGATATAATTGGCCGTATGGAAGAGCGAGAAAAGCAAAATAGGGAATTAATCGCCAGCCTAACCCAAACTACTCAGGAATAAATATGATTAAAAAACTTCTCTATTTAACCTTGACTATTGTAATAGCCACTTGTCTAGTTATTTTTCAAGAAACCATGAGTAATATGACGTGGTTGCTTTCAGTTGATATGCCAGTCACTTTTACTGTCTTTTTTGGATCGTATTTTGGTAATTTAGTGTTGATGAACGGAGGTGGTGCGGTGCCTTTGGTCGCTTTAATAGCGATCGGTATGTCGGCTGCCTTCTTGATAGCAAAAATTTTATTGATCTGGGTTAATCTATCCAAGCCTTTAGCATACGGATTAGCAGGTGCCGCTGCACTTTTGGCTATAGTCTTATTGATGCCATTAGCATTTTACAATCTAGATATTCTAGCGGGTGGACGATCAATTTTAGGTAAAATTATACTAACGCTTTATGGGTTTTTAAGTGGGTATTTCTTTGGCACATTTTTAGAAAAAAGAGGACACAATGATCAAACAAATTAAGATTTTTTTTATAGCAATCCTTGCAATAACGCATTTAAGTGCAGAAGAAGTAAATTATCGTTATGAGAACATAGCGGAAAATTTAAGTCATCCATGGGCAATAGCGGTTATAGATAATAATAATATTCTATTTACTGAACTTTCAGGCTCATTAAGAATTATAGAAGAAGGTGTCTTGAATCCACAACCAATTGCAGGTGTTCCTGAAGTGCTATTTGCAGGCCAAGGCGGTTTATCAGGACTAATACTTGATCCTAACTTCGCATCTAATAGCACTCTTTACATATCCTTTTCTTCACCGGATAAAGACAAGAAAACAAATACTCTACAAGTGGTAAGCGCTAAACTCGTCTCTGGGAGTCTTGTGGATGTAAAAACTATATTCAAGGCTTTTCCATCAAGAAAAACAGCTGCTCATTATGGAGCTAGAATGGCTTTTTTAGATGACGGTACTTTATTAATTACGTCTGGAGATGGTTTCAATTACAGGGAGGAGGCGCAATACTTAGACAACCACTTTGGAAAAATAATCAGAATAAATACTGACGGCAGTATTCCAGAAGATAATCCTTTTTTAGGTGACAAGAATGCAAAGCCCGAGATTTGGTCATATGGACATAGAAACCTACAGGGAATTGCAGTTGTTAATGGAGTCGTTTATGAGAATGAGCATGGCCCTATGGGAGGAGATGAACTGAATATTGTTCTCCCTTCAAAGAACTATGGCTGGCCAGCAATCACCTATGGAAAAGATTATAGCGGTGCAACTATTTCACCTTTTACTGAAAAGGAAGGCATGGAACAACCCATTAAATATTGGGTGCCATCTATAGCACCATCAGGTATGGCTTTTTATGAAGGAACTCTTTTTCCAAGTTGGAATAATAGTCTCTTTGTTTCGGCTTTAGTGCCAGGCGATGTAAGAAGACTAGAGCTTTCTGATGCCAAAATAATTAATGAAGAAATTCTATTTTCTGATCTGGGTCGAATAAGAGACGTTGCAACTTCACCAGATGGCAGTCTTATTTTGGCAACTGATGGACCAAACGGAAAATTAGTCAGAGTAATAAATAAATAATTTTAGGAGAAAAATTATGTGGGCAAGAGTTATATCCGGAATCATAGGTGTTTTTATGATGTTTAGTGCTTTTAACTGGCTTTTAGATCCGTCAGGTGCTGCAGCCGGTCTTTCGATGTCGTTGCTTGAAGGGAAGGGTGGCAATACTCAAATTGCTGATTTTACCTCTTTTTTCTTTACAGCAGGTTTAATGGCAATCATCGGTGCTTATCGTAATGAATACATTTGGTTATATGCAACAATCTCTCTTCTAGGTTCAGCTGCTATTTTCAGAATTTCTGCAGGATTGTTTCATGGAACAGAATTTTTAACTGACGCTATCATTTTTGAGATCGTATCTTCTATATTGCTTTTAGCGAGCGTTTATAAGATCAAATCAAATAACTAATTTTAATTCTATGCCTGAACAAAAAAGGCATTCTATTCTTCTTGGTGTTACTTCTATTCTGAAAGTAAAAGATTATGTTTATGAGACTCAAGTAACAGATGCTTGGAGTATAGGTGGGGTGGAAGCAGGCGAATGAGTTGGATTACCAAAGTATTATCGATAGTGATTTTTTTAGTGTGTGTGATAAAGTCACGCTAAATTTAAATAGGAATAATTATGAAATTTAAAGGGACTGAATCTTATATCTCAACAGAGGACCTAAGTATGGCGGTAAATGCGGCCATAGAATTAGAAAAACCACTTCTTATAAAAGGTGAACCTGGAACAGGTAAGACCATGTTAGCTGAGCAGGTTGCCGAATCTCTTAATATGCCTCTAATTGAGTGGCACATCAAATCTACTACAAAAGCACGACAAGGGCTTTATGAATATGATGCTGTTACTAGGTTAAGGGATTCTCAATTAGGAGATGAAAGGGTAAAAGATATTGCAAACTATATCCAAAAAGGAAAAATGTGGGAAGCTTTCACTTCAGATGAAAGAGCAGTGCTACTGGTTGATGAAATAGATAAAGCTGATATTGAATTTCCTAATGATTTATTACAAGAAATTGACCGAATGGAATTCTACGTATACGAAACTAAACAGACAATCAAGGCGATTAAAAGACCATTAGTTATCATTACCAGTAATAATGAGAAGGAGCTGCCTGACGCTTTTTTAAGAAGATGTTTTTTTCATTACATTAACTTTCCTGATAGAGCTACTATGGAAGAAATCGTTAAAGTTCACCATCCTAAGGTTAAGAAAAAATTAGTCAAAGAAGCTCTAGAAATTTTCTTCGATATCAGGAAAGTACCTGGAATGAAGAAAAAACCATCTACATCAGAGCTGATTGATTGGTTGAAGCTGTTAATGGCAGACGATATTCCTGATGAAATTTTTAAGAATAGAGATCCTTCAAAAGCTATACCGCCACTTTATGGAGCTTTAGTAAAAAATGAACAGGACGTACATTTGCTTGAGAGACTTGCTTTTATGGCAAGAAGAGAAGGGAACTAGAATTAATAAATGTTTATATCCCTTTTTAATACATTAAGAGCTACAGGAGTTCCATGTTCTTTAAGGGAACTTTTGGATCTAATTGCTGCAGTTGATAAAAAACTTGCCTTCGCCAATATGGAAGAATTCTATTTTCTGAGTAGGGCAATTTTAGTCAAAGACGAAAAGCACTATGATAAGTTCGATAGAGCCTTTGACATTTATTTTAAAGGCATAGAGAGTCTTGATGATATTCTTGAAATGCTCATACCTGATGAATGGCTAAAGGCTGAGTTCGAAAAACATCTTACAGAGGAAGAGTTAAAAGAAATCCAGACTCTCGGAGGTCTAGAAAAGTTACTAGAAGCATTTAAGAAAAAATTAGAAGAGCAAGAAGAAAGGCATGAAGGTGGCAGCAAGCAAATAGGGACTGGTGGAACTTCTCCTTTTGGGAACTCTGGAGATAATCCAGAAGGTATTCGGGTTGGAGGAGAAGGTGGAAAAGGTAAAGCGGCTAAGATTTGGGAAGCTAGAGATTTTAAAAATTTAGATGATGATGTTGAATTAGGCACTAGGAATATGAAGGTTGCTTTAAGACGGTTAAGAAAGCTTATCAGGGACAGTGCTAACGAAGAGTTTGATTTAGATGGCACAATAACTTCTACGGCAAAAAAAGCAGGGATGTTGGATGTCAAATTCCGTCCTGAAAAAAGAAACGCTGTTAACGTGATAGTTCTATTTGATGTCGGTGGATCAATGGACCCACATATCAAGATTTGTGAAGAGTTATTTTCTGCAGCAAAAACAGAGTTCAAAAACTTGGAGTACTTTTATTTCCATAACTTTATCTATGAAACAGTCTGGAAGGATAATAGGCGTAGGCAAAATGAAAGAGTCTATACCGAAGATATAATCCATAAATATTCTGGTGATTACAAAATAATTTTTGTGGGTGATGCAACAATGGCTCCATATGAAATCACCAATCCAGGAGGAAGTATCGAGCATTGGAATGAAGAAGCAGGTGCTCTTTGGATGAAACGAATGGTAGGGCTCTATGACAAACTTGTCTGGTTAAACCCTGTCCCTGAAGAACACTGGGAATACAGTGCCTCAGTAGAACTTACTAGAAGTCTTGTTGAAGATAATATGTTTCCTTTAACCATACGTGGTTTAGAAGAAAGCATGGCTTTCCTTAGTAAGTAATTCATGAAAGCACTTTCAATAACTAACCTTAAAAAGGAATATGCGGGTGGACTACAAGCTTTAAAAGGTATTGATTTAGAGGTTGAAGAGGGTGATTTCTTTGCATTGCTTGGTCCAAATGGAGCAGGAAAATCTACTACTATCGGCGTAATCAGCTCTCTTGTTACCAAGACTTCAGGTCAAGTTAAAATCTTAGATATCGACATTGATGAAAATCACTCTCTTGCAAAAAAGAAATTAGGTGTGGTGGGCCAAGAGGTTAATTTCAATCAATTTGAAAAAGTTGGTGATATTGTTAGAAATCAAGCCGGTTATTATGGATTAAGCTTTAAAGAATCTCGAGAGAATGCCAAATACTACATGAAGAAACTTGATATCTGGGACAAGAGAAATGAACAAGCCAGAAAGCTCTCAGGTGGAATGAAAAGAAGAGTAATGGTCGCAAAGGCCTTGGTTAACAACCCTGATTTACTCATTTTAGATGAGCCTACTGCAGGAGTAGATATTGAATTAAGAAGATCTTTATGGGATTTCCTAACGGAGATTAATAATAAGGGTACAACTATTATTCTTACAACACATTACTTGGAAGAAGCTGAAAGACTATGCAGAAATATAGCAATTATAGATGCAGGAGAAATAGTCGAAAATACTAGTATGCAAGAATTACTAACTCGCTTAGAAGTTGAGACTTTTATTTTCGATCTTGGTAAGCCATTAACTGTTTTACCGGAAATTAATAATTTTGAAATGTTTCTTGAAAATCCAACTAGGTTAAAAGTTACATTAAAAAAAGATCAAGATTTAAATTCTGTATTTAAAGTCTTTTCCGATCTAGGACTAGAGATTTCTAGCATGAGGAACGAAACAGGTAGGCTCGAAGAGTTATTTCTTGGACTTGTTGAATCTACCCTTAAGGATACCGAGGCATGACTCCTATTGAGCAATATAGAGCTCTGCTGACTATCCTTTATAAAGAGATACATAGGTTCATGAGGATATGGACTCAAACTCTAATCCCTCCAGCAATAATGATCATGCTCTATTTTGTTATCTTCGGCACATTGATAGGCAAAAGAATTGGAGAAATGGGTGGATTTGATTACATGCAATTTATGATCCCCGGTTTGATAATGATGTCAGTGATAAGTAATTCTTATTCGAACGTCGTCTCTTCATTCTTTGGTCAAAAATTTGCTCGTAGCATCGAGGAGTTACTAATAACCCCCTTACCGCACTATTTAATATTACTTGGATGGGTCTTAGGTGGAGTTGCGAGAGGATTGCTTGTAGGGGCAATAGTTACTTTTGTTTCCTTATGGTTTTATGATCTTTCAGTGGATAATTGGCCATTAAGTATATTGGTGGTTGTATCAACTTCGATTCTATTTTCATTAGGCGGTTTTTTAAATGCTTTATTTGCTGAATCCTTTGATGATATATCCATTGTCCCCACGTTCATTATGCAGCCTCTGATATATCTTGGGGGAGTGTTTTATTCCATCCAGCTTTTACCTGCTATCTGGCAAACTGTATCCTTGGCAAATCCTATACTTTATATGATTAATGCATTTAGATTTGCTATTTTGGGTGCATCAGATTTGGATGCTCTCGGATTCTCAATTAACTTTGCTCTATTCATGATCTTTGGTTTTATTTTATTATTAGCATCAACTTGTCTTTGGTTTCTTCATAAAGGAAAAGGCATAAGATCCTAAGTATGAAGGATATTCATCTAGGAAAAGACAGTGCGATACCCAACAGACATGATCCCTCTGTTTTGTCAGCATTGAGTAGATTGGATTCTAGAAAAAAATCAGGTCTAGAGGATTATTCAACAATTCTAAACGGAAGAGATTTTTGGACTTCGTATGAAGTTTCTTGGCTTAACAAAAGCGGTATTCCTCAAAATAAGATTCTTAATATTTCATATAGCAGTGAATCTAAATTTTTTGTAGAGTCAAAGTCTTTAAAGCTTTATCTTTACTCTTTAAATAACGAAAAATTTGATTGTGTAAAGACAATTGAAGACTTGATTAAGAGAGATTTAGAGGAAGCCTTACAAACAGAAGTTGAAGTTGAACTTGTCCAAAATCCTAGAGATATTGAAGGTGAATGGTCTTCTTTGGATCAGTTAGAAATTGATCGTATAGATTCTCATCCAAACTCATTAGTAATTGAACCTGATGAGCAAGAAAAAATAGTTGAAAATATATCATGTAGTCTTTTTAGAAGCCTATGTCCGGTCACTGCGCAACCTGACTGGGCTACTATTTATATTTCCTATGAAGGTAATGGCATTAATCATAAAACCTTATTGAGATATCTTCTGTCGTATAGAAATCATCAAGGATTTCATGAAGAGTGTGTTGAAAGAATCTTTATTGATATCACCAAAAGATGCAGGTTAGATAAACTTTCAGTGAGAGCAAATTTTTTGAGGCGGGGTGGCATAGAAATTAATCCTGTTAGAACAACTCCCGGATATCCAATTCATATCTCTAGAGAGATAAGACAATAAAATAAAATGCAAATGTAGTCGGGTGGCTTTGTATTTGGGTAATTAAGTGCGTAAAAATATGATAAATAGTTCAGAAGAAAGAATAAATGAATTGGAGTCTAAGGTTTTATTTCAAGAAGATACAATTGAGAGATTAAGCGGAGAACTAAGAAAGCAACAAATAGAAATATTAGAGCTTAAGGAAAAGTTAGATTTGGTAATTCAATCTTTAGATAGTCAAGATAATGGCGAAAGCAAAGACGAAAGGCCTCCTCATTATTGAGTTATTGCATCGATATATCCAAGATAAATTAAAAACCCATTATAATGCTCGCAGTTAAGATGGAGAGATGGCAGAGTGGTCGAATGCGCACGCTTGGAAAGCGTGTAAGGTGTCAAAGCCTTCGAGGGTTCGAATCCCTCTCTCTCCGCCATTTATAAGAAAGTTATGAATACAAATATAGATTTAGGCTGGGAAGAATGGGTGAATTTACCCTCCATTAATCTTCCCTATATCAAAGCCAAGGTTGATACGGGAGCACAAACCTCTGTATTGCACGCTAAGCACATTGAAGTTTTTAAGGTACAGAAAAAGAAGTTTGTTAGATTTGAAATTTCTCCTTTACCAGAAAGGCCTAGGTTTACAGTATCTTGTTCGGCCCCCTTAATTGGTAGAAGGAAGGTAACTAGCTCCAACGGTGAATCTGAAAAAAGATACTTTATTAAAACCGATATTGAGATTTCGGGTCATACATGGCAGATCGAAATTTCTTTGACGGATAGAATGTCTATGCAATATAGGATGTTGCTAGGTAGAAGCTCAATTGGTCCAGACATGACTGTCTATGCAACAGAAAGTTTTCTTAACGGACAGCCTCAATCAAAAAATCCCTATGCAACCAGAAAAAAAAGAACTTTAAAATCCAGAAGAGCTCTTAGAATTGCTCTTCTCACAAGAGAGCCTAATAACTATACTTCAAAGAGAATTATGATTGCCGGCCAACAACGTGGCCATCAAGTAGAACCTATTAATCCAACACGATGTTACTTGGATGTAGATACAGCAAATCCAGAAATTTTCTATGACTCTAGTCCATTACCTAAATATGACATTGTTATACCTAGAATTGGTGCTTCTATTACATCTTATGGTTTGGCAGTTACAAGACAATTTAAATTAACAGGAGCATTGCCGCTTAATGATCCGCAGGCTATAGCTAACTCAAGAGATAAGTTACAAGCTCATCAGCAACTCGCATCTGCAAATATCAACATGCCGATAACGGGTTTTGCATCATCTCCAAAAGATACAAATGGAGTTATCAATACAGTCGGAACCATGCCTTTAGTTATTAAGCTTTTAGAATCTTCTCAGGGCAAAGGGGTTATTTTAGCTGAAACAAAAAAAGCAGCAGAAACTGTCATAAATGCTTTTAGAGGACTACAAGCTAATTTCTTGGTTCAAGAATATATAGCAGAGTCAAAAGGAGAAGACTTAAGATGCTTGGTTATCGACGGAAAGGTAATCGGATCTATTCTAAGATCAAATAAAGAAAATGATTTTAGATCTAATCTTCATCAAGGAGGTGTTGCTCATAGTACCTCTATTACTGCAAAAGAAAGAGGTATTGCGATTAGAGCGGCTAAAGCCATTGGATTATCTGTTGCAGGAGTTGATATACTTAGAAGTAACAGAGGACCTCTAGTTTTAGAGGTCAATAGTTCGCCGGGCATACAAGGAATAGAAAAAACACTAGAAATGGATATAGCTGGTCAAATAATTTCATTTTGTGAAAAAAAATTAGGGATAATTTCTAACTAAGGAGAATAATATGAATAATCTTAAAAATAAAACATTGTTTGTTTCAGGGGCCAGTCGAGGCATTGGACTCGCAATAGCCAAGAGGGCTGCAAAAGACGGTGCTAATGTAATATTGGCTGCAAAAACTGCTGAACCTCATCCTAAACTTCCAGGCACTATTTATACCGCCGCTGAAGAAATAGAGGAGGTAGGAGGCAAGGCTTTACCTGTAGTTTGCGATATACGAGATGAAGAAAATGTTAGAAATGCAGTTAATAAGGGCTTAGATCACTTCGGAGCAATTGATATCTGTATTAATAATGCTTCAGCAATTCAATTAACCGGAACCCTTCAAACTGATATGAAAAGGTATGATTTGATGAATCAAATAAATGCCAGAGGAACATTCTTGGTGAGCAAGGTTTGTTTACCTCATTTAATTAAGTCTGATAATCCACATATCTTAAATTTATCTCCTCCTTTAGATATGGATCCGAAATGGTTCGGTCCACATGTTGCTTATACTATGGCAAAGTTTGGAATGAGTCTCTGTGTGCTGGGAATGGCAGAAGAATTTAAAGATGAAGGCGTGGCTGTGAATGCTCTATGGCCAAGAACTGCTGTGGCTACTGCCGCTATAAAAAATGCGCTGGGCGGAGATAGCATAATGAATATTTCTAGATCCCCTGAAATAATGGCCGATGCTGCACATGTAATCCTTACTAAAAATTCTAGAGAATTTACAGGTAATTTTTGTATAGATGACAACCTCCTGGCTGATAACGGAGTGACTGATTTTTCTCAATATGCTGAAGTTCCATTTGCTGAACTAGCTCCAGACTTTTTTGTACCAGATTATGTTGAAGCTCCTGAAGCTGCAAAAAATAGTTAATGTATAAAATTGGTATTTTTTTTTCTTCGCTTGCACTCTCTTTCTTGTTAGTACCAGAAGAAAAAAATATTGCAGATTGCACTCTTATCTCAGAGGATGATTCTAGATTGATTTGTTTTGATAGCTTTTTTAAAGAAGACACTTCAATGATTCTGGTTAACAAAGAAGATATAGCAATCTACGAAGAAAAAAATTCTTTAGAACCTGAACAAATTAATACAGAGAAAACTAAAATCATATTAAAAACAGAAAGAACTGTTATTGATCAAAATTTAATTTTAAATGGTATTAGGTTATCTGCAGGGGACTTCATCTTTGAATTAAATGATAAATCATCGTGGAGAAGTATTGAGAACCTTAGAAAAAAAGACATCCCCAATCTGGGTGATGGAGTAGAACTAAAACCAGGAATTCTAGGATCTATGTTTTTGAAGATAAAAGGCAAGAAAAACAAAATAAGAGTTAAGAAAATAAGAAATTAATGAAAAAAATATTAGAAACAAGAGTCTTTCAGTCTGAAGCTAGTTCTGTTTGGGAAATAATCAGTGATATTTCAAGAAGTGATTGGGTTCCAGGCGTAGAAAGTATCAAGCTTGATGGAAATAAGAGAATATTCAAAATGACAGGCTTAGGCAACTTAGTAGAGGAGATAATCGATTGCGATGATTCAAAAATGAAACTCACGTATTCTGCTATAGAAACTATGGCGCCCATTGCCCATCATTTAGCAATTATTCAACTCTATGAAGATGGCAATAACACTATATTTGAATGGAGTACTGAAATAGATCCACCAAATTTTGCAGATGCCATCCACCAAGGCATGGTTGCTTCTCTAGATCAGCTTGAACAAATTCTTGTAAAAACTTAAAAATAATAGTTTTTCTTCCCATTTTTTACTGTTAAGGTAAATGAATTCATAAATTACTGGGGAGGGTTTATGTTAGTACTAAGCAGAAAAGCAGAAGAATCAATGTTTATCGGCGATGATATCAAGATAACAGTGCTTGATATTAGGGGAGGTCAGGTAAGGATAGGTATCACAGCCCCTCAAGAAGTTAAAATCCATAGGGAAGAAATCTACGATCGTATTGCTAACGAAGAATAATTAGCTTCTTTCCGAAGTTCGGTAATTAAGAGTTATAATCCTCTATGATGGGGCTGTAGCTCATTTGGATAGAGTGTCTGGCTACGAACTAGAAGGTAGCAGGTTCGAATCCTGCCAGCCCCGCCACAAAATTAAGAAAACGTTTTTTATATTAAATAAAGGATTAGCGAATGAATGCAATAGAAAAATGGCATGAAATAATGAAAGGGGATTCTTCAGAGGCCCCAAATAAATTAGATGACTTGCTCCATGATGATGTGGTCTTCTATTCTCCAGTTGTATATACGCCACAGAAAGGTAAAGAGATAACAAAGCTATATTTGTCTGCAGCATCGGGTGTATTTAGTAGTGAAAAAAAAGGTAAAGAAGAAAAAAAAGAGTCTAAATTTAAATACATCAAAGAAGTAGTGCATGGAAATCATGCCTGTTTAGAATTTGAGACAGAAATGAACGGTGTTTATGTGAATGGAATAGACTTAATTACCTGGGACGAGAACGATAAAATAATAGAATTTAAGGTTCTTGTTAGACCTTTACAGGCAGTTAATACGCTTCATGAGCAGATGGGGCGGATGTTAGATAAGCTCAAATAATAAATAATGAGCAAAACGCTTATTGCTTATACAGTTCATCTGTTCACTGTATCTGGTGTCTTCTTCAGTTTTCTAGCCCTAAACGCAGCCGTGAATGGCAATATTACATTTGTTTTTATATTCCTGGCATTAGCCTTATTTGTGGATGGGATCGATGGGACCTTAGCAAGATGGGCTGATGTAAAGTTACACACCCCTATAATAAATGGAGAGGTTCTCGATAACATCATAGACTTCTTGAACTATGTATTTGTACCTGCTTTTGTCTTATATACCCTAGATTTTATTAGTGATGATTTTAAATTAATTTCAATTTTTATTATCCTTTCTTCTTCTTGTTATACATTTGCTAATAATGATCTGAAAACAAAAGATTATTACTTTTCAGGGTTTCCAGCTTTATGGAACATAGTTTTATTTTATTTCTATCTCATCCAAACGAGCCAAACAGTCAACTTAGTAGTAATCATATTGTTAACAATCGCAACATTCATTCCTTTTAAATTTACTCACCCTATGAGGGTAGTAGATAATAGAAAATTAACAATTTTCTTTTTGCTAGTTTGGATGATTACATCTTCAATGATGCTCTATCAAAGGCATTACGGTCTTTATGCTTTAGACTTAAATTATTACATTTGGATGATTTCTAATTTGTATTTCATGTATACAACTCTGAAAAGAACATATGTCAAGAAAGATTAACTTATGTCAGGCATGTAATGGCAAAACACATTACTAAATAATTTACCTTCTAGTGGAACTGGTCTGCCATGCATTAGTGTAGCGCTCTCGTAGAAAATCACCTCTCCAGGTTCTAGGTATATTTTATGCACTTTACCATCGTGATCTTCTATTTCTAAAGGCCATTGACTGATTAAGTCCTGTTCTATGTTGATTATAGTTCCGATTATATGTGTTTCTTTTCTGTCCTTATGCGGTATAAGAATCGCTCCATTTTGGTATATCCTAATGCCATAGACATAAGTAGGCAGAAGTTTTGTAGAAGACCATTGCTCTAGGTCTTTGAGAAGGGAAGTATGTATTTCATCTTTTAACTGATCTGGTAGATCGATAGTTCTACTTGGAGTACTTTTCTTGTCAACATTAGTAACAAAATCTCCTGCAACTACCTCTGTTTTTTTTGAATTCTGATTGGCGTGATAAAAATCTGTAATTTTTTTAAAAACCCCTTTATCGATCGTAGTCTTTATGAAACCCTTTTGTGTATATTTTGGAATAGATTTAAATGATTTCTGAAACTTTATAACATTGGATTGAATTCTTTTTTCTTTAGGACTTTCTTCGTTTAATTTTATTTTTTTTTGTTGTCCAGGAGAATAATTCAAAGCTTTTTCAATATCATTTTCATTAAAACCTTGCTTAAATAATATTGAGTAGATGTCATCCAAATCACATCCTCTTGAAATATTTTCAAGAATCCAGTCTGACCATTCTTTAGAGAAAACACGTTGATTCATTTTGATTTAATTTTCATTCTTTCGTACAAGATATCAGAGAATAAAAAACTTGGTAAGTTTTAATCAAAATTAGATGATTGCTCAGTCTTAAATGGATCCATTAATCTTTCCTTAAGAACCTAATCTAATTTTTTGTGTTTTTATGTATAATGCTAGCCCAATAAGCGGGTATCGTATAATGGCTTATTACCTCAGCCTTCCAAGCTGATGATGTCGGTTCGATTCCGACTACCCGCTCCAGTTTTTTAAGGTATTTCTATGTTCGATATCAATTTATTTAACCTTGCTCAATTTGCTGACCAAGGACTTTCTTTATGGGGTACTCTTTTATTAACTAGCCTAAGTGCTAAAACAAGGATGTATGGATTTTTGGTATTTATCTTAGTCAATATCCCTGGAATATATTTATTAATTGTTACAGAGTTGTGGTGGATATTAGCCGTAACACCTTTATGGCTGATTCTTAATTTTAGGGGTCTATTAAATAATTATAAAGAGAGTAGGGAATAAGCAAGTTACATAATTTGCTTCCACAGTTCAATTTCTTCAATTCTGAGATAACTGTTTATCTCTTTAACTTTTCCCATGGTCTCATGTTCTTGTGGACTGTAATGATGTCCAGGATAAAGAATAGTTTCATCAGGTAAAGCTGAGAGCTTTCTAAGGCTATGAAACATATCTTCGGAATTTGAACCTGGTAAATCTACTCTTCCACACCCTTGCACAAATAAAGTATCTCCTGAAACTAAATTATCATTGACTTTAAAACACTGAGAGCCAGGCGTATGACCAGGTGTGTGCAAGAACTCTATATCATTTCCACCGATTTGAAGATGGTCTCCAGAATCTACAATATTCATATCTATATCAGATATACCCGTAACTTTTTTCATTCCCTCAGCTTCATGTTTATTTACGAATATTTTTACAGGTTCTTTCTCTAATATCTCAGCAACTCCCTCTATGGATTGTCCGCCCATTCCACCACCTACATGGTCAGGGTGATAGTGTGTTACTAGCACTGAAGAAAGTTTTAAATCTCTTTTATTGATATGATCTAAAAGACCATCTATATCCCAAGCCGGATCAATTAACGCTACTTCTCTGGTACTTTTTGAACCAATTAGGTAAACAAAATTTTCCATTGGGCCTACTAATATTTGTTCAATATATAAATCATCATTACTCATAAATTTATCCTTGTTTAAATGTATTTTCTAAAATTGACTTGTCTGCTTTGTATTTGATGCCAGCTAAGTAATAGCAGGGTATTGATACTATGCTAATTACTGAAAATATGACCAGCATAATAGTATAAGGCTCAGCTGAACCCGAAGACCTTAATAAATCGGCACAGAACCCTCCGCCCAGTGAGCCTATTGTTAGACCAATTAAGTTAAGAGTTAGTATATAGAATGACACAACAGTCGCTTTGATATTATCCGGAACTAATTCTTGGACAGTAGAGAAGGTTGGACCAAAAAAACACCCTAGTTGAAAGTATCCTATGACTATTCCTATCCAAAAGACCAACGAACCAGGTTCAACAAATCTATAGTAGATGCCTATTGGTAGAGTTAACAAGGCTAACCAAAACAAAAACATGGGCCTACCTTGACTGGTATTTTCTTGCCACCAATCACTAAGTATTCCTCCTATCAAATTGCCCGCAAGACCAGCAAATACTCCTATCCATCCTACTAACTGTGCAATTTCTGATCTTTCAAATCCTCTTTCTTGGACTAACCATAATTGTTCGAAGCCTGATGCACCTAAAACGATATGGTAGAACACACCAGCTAAAATGGTAAATCTTAGAGCTGAAGATGTTTTTAGAGCCAGAATAAGCGTGTTAATTATCTCTATTGTGCTTTCTTTTGAGACTGTTTTCTTTTTTTGCCCATCTGTATCACTTTTTCTTTTCCTGTCCTTAAAGAGCAGGGTACATAGCCCTAAGACTAACCCAATTGCCCCTAATAAATAGAAACAGTTTCTCCATCCTAAAGATTCTCCAAGATAACCGGCTATCAATAAACTAACCCCCACACCAATAGGGACACCCATATAGTAAAAACCCGCAGCAAAACCCATTCTTTTGGCTGGAAAAGAATCCGATAAGAGGGACATTGATGTGGGAGTCAATATTGATTCACCCACTCCTATAAACATTCTCGGTAATGCCATAGTTACAAAGCCTTTAGCAGCTCCTGTTAGAGCAGTAAATACACTCCATATGACCACACCAAACGCAATGAGCTTGGGTCTGTTGACCATATCAGCGAGTACACCCATGAAAAGACCCGCTACTGAATAAAATATGATGAAGGGAACTGTAGTTAGAAAGCCATATTGAGTATCAGTTAATCCTAAATCTGGAACAATAAAATTAGAAAAACTAGCAATAAGCTGTCTGTCTACAAAATTAAGTAAATTGAGAAGTGTAAGGAAAAATAACAGTCTATATGCGTTCAATAAAATCCCCTTTTAAAAGAATCATAATATAGCAATAGTAGATTAATATTAATTGAAATGTATTCTAATTTACTGTTATAGTTAAGTAACACACCACAAAATAAAATTGAAAAATACAAGACATTGGTCAGACTCAGAATTGAGATCCTTGGCAGCAGGGGAGTTCTCACATTATGCATCCACTGGTCAGCATTATTACATTGATAAAGATTGGTATATTTGGTTTTTAGGAAATGCTACTCGCTATTCTATGTTCCAAACTTTCTTATGGAAGTTCGGTGATGAGACAATGGTGAGTTATACGGATTTAACTCAGACAGAAAAGATTGGATCTCAAAGACTGAAAATAGATTCTATTAAAGCCACAATTAGAGAAGGGTTAAAATTAGGTTATATTGAAGCTTATAAATCTGAAAATGATAAACGAGTAACTATCTACTCTTTTAATGAATCAATACTTCAAGAAGTTGGCGATTATTGCTTTATGATGAGACGAAATCGAATGCTTGAATCTGCTAGCTTTATAAGTGCTCGATCTACCGAAGACATCAATAAGGAATTAACCAGTGCCAGTATGAAAAAGGAGTGGCTTGATTCAATTAATAAATTTATTACATTATTCGCAAGATCAGCAAAGGCTATTTTCGGAGAAGACCAATTACCTAATGTTGACACTAAAGATAAAATAAAAAAAGGTTAGTTTTATAGTCGTAACTTTTAGTTTCTATATTGATTGCAGAATTTCTCTGTTAGTTTATCTTTATTTTCATCATGGATGACTGTCCTACAAGGAAGTAGGTTGAAAGTGAGCTTGGTAAGATTTCACCCATCCCTTCCCAGGATATGAATCTAAAAAATCTAAGCTCACATTTCTTCTGTTTTATAGGTTCTCGTTAAACATTGCCGTTCTTCCGCCATCTACAACAATATCCTGGCAACTTACAAAGCTTCCGGCGTCACTTGCGAGATAAAGAGCTGCTTCCGCAATATCAGATGCTAAACCCGATCTCTTAAGAGGTACTGCACTTGCTAAATTATTTTGTAATTTTTCTAATTTTCTATCATTTTCTTCTTTAGTTAATGTATTGGAAACTCCGGATCCACCCCAGAAGATTGGAGTAGCTATAGCACCTGGAGAGATTGCATTCACTCTAATATTATCTTGGCCAAGCTCTACGCCCGACATTTTTGTAAAGTGAGTTACGCCTGCTTTTAAAGCTGAATAAAGAGGATCACCTTGTCTGTATCTTATCCCTGCAATACTAGAGTTATTGATGATGCATCCTCCTCCATTCTTCCTCATGGGCTCTATTGCATAACGAGTACCTAGTATTACACTTGCCAGTAGAAGATGAACTCCATAATCAATATCTTTTTGGGTAATTTTCTCTAGACCGGCACCTACAGGACCTCCAGCATTATTAAAGAGAATGTCAAGTTTACCTAATGAGTCTGTTGTAAAGTTGATAGCCTTTTCTATATCTTCTTCTTTAGTTATATCCGACATAATATATGAAGCATTTTCTCCTAATTCTGTTGCAAGATTTGCTCCTTTCTCTTCAGATCTTCCTGATATGACTACTCTTGCACCTTCTTTGATAAATAATCTTGCTGTTTCCGCTCCTATGCCACTTGTTCCACCGGTTATTAAGGCTACTTTATCTTTTAATCTATCCATTTCAATTATCTCCTTTCATGCATTCATAAGTCTTGTTAATGAGCTCTAGGGACCTCCCATCAGCTGCAAAGTTATTTTTCATATTGTTCATTACGTAAGAAATTCCTATATTATTTACTGGATCTCCGAAACCACAAGATCCGCCCCAGCCAGAATGGCCAAATGCAGATTCTGTGGGCCCGTATATCACCTTATGCATATTCATAATAAATCCAGAACCCCATCTAGTTACTACATCCAACACTAAGTCTCTATTAGTGATTCTTTCTGCGGTCATGGTTGCTATAGTTGAATCATTCAGAATCTTTAAAGATACATCGTCTGTAACCACAAGACTATAGAGTTTTGCTATTGCTGAAGCACAGCCTTGACCGTTCGCAGAAGGTATTTCTGCTGCCCTCCATTCTCTACTATTTTGATGCTTTAATAGATTAGGACCACTGCCTGAAGCCATTTGTGCTTTATTTAGTTTTGTACTTACTTGATTATTTTCCTTAGGGAAAGGGATCATTTCAGCAACTCTGTCTTCTTCAGATTCCGGCAGACCTATATGAAAGTCTATCTCATTAGGATCTCCAATCTCTTCTCTAAAATATTCACCTAAAGTCTTACCGGTTACTCTGATTATAAGTTCAGATGTTAACCAGCCATATGTCATAGAATGATATCCAGATGCTGTTCCTGGTTCCCATATAGGCTTCATATTGGCCAATTCATTTGCCATAGTGCTTTGAGAATAATAATCTTCTGCATTATTTGTCTTTGAGCCACATATTCCTGCTTGGTGAGATAGGAGCATGCCTACCGTAATATCTTCCTTACCATTACACCCAAACTCAGGCCAATACTTAGAGACTTTCTCTTCATAATCTATAAGACCTTTTTCAAATGCGTAAGCTATCGTAATTGCTGCTATTCCTTTGGTTGTAGACCAGACCGTAGCGAGAGTATCTCTATTCCATATCTCTGTTTCATCTAGATTTTTAAATCCTCCCCAGATATCTATTAGCGGCAGACCATCTTTATATACCGAAAAGGATGATCCAACTTCTCTATCTGATTCATGTAAGGATTTAAATAACTCCTTCACCTCTAAAAAATTATCTTCGCAATTTCCCTTTATTTCCATTTTTATCCTTATTTTATAATTTAAAATTCAATTTAATCAGTAACTTATGTAATATTAGTAAAGCTTAATATCATTTACTAATTGCTGCTCTTTTAAATCTGAAGTTATGATAATCATAAATCCAAATTTATTTAATTCAATCTGATTTTTGTTCAACTCTGCATTGAACGACAAGTCTTTAAGAGGTTTGATTTCAGATTTTGTATTAATAATATATTTTTTGTCATTCAGATTAAAAACACACAAAGCTTGGGATGATTTATATTCTCTAAGAAATACGAGAATATTTTTTTCATCATGAATGAAGACCTGATTTCCTTTAACTAATGGCTCATTTTCCTTTCTAAATTCTATCAATTTTTTATAAAGATTTAAGACTGATTCATCATTATTCTCTTGAACAGTTACAGATCTATCTTGTTGTTTGTTCTTCACAGGAAGCCAAGGTTGTCCTTCTGTAAAACCAGCATTATTTAATTGATGATCCCATGTCATTGGAGTTCTGCACCCATCTCTACCTTTGTTTAATGGCCAAAAACGAATTCCCGGCGGATCCGTAAGTTCTTCAAACTCTAAATCTGTTTCAACCTGACCTAATTCTTCACCTTGATACAAGCAAGGCGTGCCTCTAAGAGAGAGAAGCAATGCTCCTGTAAGCTTAGCAAATTCTTCACTTTCATTTTGGTCCCATCTAGACAAATGTCTGGTTACATCATGGTTAGAAAAACTCCAACAAGGCCAGTTTCCATTATTTTCAGAATCATGAAATTCCTCTAATGTCTTTTTTATATGAGATGACGAAAATTTATTACCCAACAACTCGAAGCTATAAGCCATATGCAATCTTGACTCGCTAGTGTAATTTTTCATTATCTCAATAGCTCTATGTGAATCACCAACTTCACCTACGGAAGTTTTTTCTGAGAAACTATCTAATAACATTCTGAATTTATTTAAAAATACTAAGTTTTCATCTTGGTTAATAGAAAAAATCTGATTTTGCATGTAATAGGGGTTTACAGGGGGCTGCTTAAACTCTATTGGACTTTGTGGGTTATTTCTTAATTTTTTATCATGGAAATAATAATTAACTGTATCTAGCCTGAACCCATCAACCCCTTTCTCTAGCCAAAATTTCACTACATCCAATAAGAAATCTTGAACTTCTTCGTTATGGAAGTTGAAGTCTGGTTGAGAGGGAAGAAAGTTATGGAAATAATACTGACCTCGTTTAGGTTCCCATTCCCATGCTGAACCCCCAAAGACAGATAGCCAGTTATTCGGAGGTGAGCCGTCTGCCTTTGGGTCAGCCCAAACATACCAGTCTGATTTAGTAGAGCTTTTGTTGTTTTTGCTCTCTTGAAATGTCTCTAATTGGTCTGAGCTGTGAGATAAGACCTGGTCAATAATTACTTTAAGATTGTTATCATGGGCAGTGGAAATTAGAAAATCAAAGTCTTCCATGGTACCAAACAATGGATCTATAGATTTATAGTCACTTACGTCATAACCCATATCTTTCATAGGTGATGAAAAAATAGGAGATAGCCATATAGCATCTACACCTAAATCTGCTACGTACTGAAGTTTTTTTGATATACCGCCTAAGTCACCGATGCCATTTCCAGAAGTATCTAGAAACGACCTTGGATAAATTTGATAGATTACAGCTTCCTTCCACCAATCATTCATGTTCTATTTTTGACTTTAGCCATTGCTTTAAATTAGATTCAAATGGTTTGATAACTTTATAGTTTTTCATATCATCACCTAGATTCTGTATTGCCTTCAAGAGATCTATTATTGACTGTTTATTACTCAATATTGAAGTTATGGGATCACTGTGAACTCGAACAGTGAATAGAACTGTCTTATGGTTGTCTAGAAGTCTGATCGTTTGTCTTTCTACCCTTAAATAAAGACTTTCAGGTTCAATATTTTCTATTTCAACTAGGGACTTGCTACTAATTGGTTGGAAAAGTTTAGGGCTATCGAAGATAGACCAATTAAATCTTTCAAAAATTCTATTTGGTGGCAGATTTAAGAAAATCTTACTTACCCTTGAATCTATTTTTTGCTTATAACCTGGCACTCCAGCATGTATATCTGATAGAGATTGTTGAAATTTTTCTTGTAGTGACCATCTAGTAGGGGCACACAATGATGCCGCCTCTAGTTTAAAGATATTCTCTTCAGGATGCATAAGGACTAAATCTTCTTGAACAATCAATGAAGCAAGTTCTAGAGGATTTTCAAAATCATCGTATTTATACACATCACCGCTTTGAAAAACCTCGACATACTCTGACTGAATATTGTAAGAACTTGGATAAAACTTATCCATATACCCCAGAATTTTATTTAGAGTGTCTTGTTGAATATTTCTTGATACATGAGAAGAAATGAAGACTTCTGCCTTTCTGTGTTTATATAAATTCTTTTTAAGCAGTATTTCTTCGTTAAATTTATCATCTACTTCAAGCCAGGCTTTTTCTTCAATAGGCCTTAAACCAATATCTACTCCACCTTTACCTCCAATATAGGGCTGATGGATTGGAGGTTTCAAGTTAGTTTAATCCTCTCTTTTTAAGCAGTGGTTCAATTACGGGTTCTTTACCTCTAAATCTGACATATTGAGTCATCAGATCATCCGTATTGCCTGACGAATAAACATATTTTTTTAGTTTATCTGCTGTTTCTTTGTCAAAAAGACCTTTTTCTTTAAAAGCTTCAAATGCGTCAGCTTCTAATACTTCCGTCCATAAATAACTGTAATATCCTGAAGAGTAGCCTCCTGCGAATATATGACCGAAGTAAGTACTTCGATATCTAGTCTCGATCTCAGGTATTAAACCTAGGTCACTGAGAGCATTGTCTTCAAATTTATCAATATCTTTAATTTCATCTAGATTGGTGTGATACGCCATATCTAAGTGCGCCGCAGCTACGTATTCAGTAGTTGCAAATCCTTCATTAAAGGTACCAGCTGCTGATATTTTTTCTAATAGTTCATCGGGTATGGTTTCTCCAGTTTGATAATGTTGAGCAAAAGTTTTGATAACTTCTGGTTCTCTAGCCCAGTTTTCCATCATTTGAGAAGGAAACTCAACATAATCTCTGGTGACAGAAGTCCCAGATAGACTAGGATACTGTGCTTCAGATAAAAGCCCATGTAGTCCATGCCCAAATTCATGAAATAGAGTCTCAACTTGTTCAAAAGATAGCAGTGATACTCCATCAGCATTTTCTGGAGGAAAGTTGCAGACATTAACAACTAACGGAATGATCTCTCCATCAAATTTACTTTGATCACGGAAGGTACTCATCCAGGCGCCACCGCCCTTATTAGGTCTTAAAGTATAGTCTGTATAAAAAATTCCTATTGTCTTTTCACTTTTATCTTTGACAATAAAAGTCTTGATATTATCTCTATATTTTGGAAGATCAGCACTTTCTTCAAATGTGATATCGAATAATTTATTAGCTACTTCAAAGGCACCTTGTAAGACTTTATCTTCACTAAAATAAGGTTTAACTTCTTCTTCTTTGAAATCAAATTTCTCTTGTCTTAATTTCTCGGAGTAATGCCACCAATCCCATGCAGCAAGTTTAAAATTTCCACCTTCACTTGAGATTAAATCTTGTAAAGCTTTGACTTCGCCTTTAGCTTTTTCAATGCCAGGTTCCCAGATAGTTTTAAGAAGTTCATTCACATTTTCTGGAGTTTTAGCCATTGTATTATCAAGGACATATTCGGAATGGCTATCAAAACCCATTAGAGCAGCTTTTTCTTTTCGTAATCCTATCATCTTGGCAATGATGGCCTTATTATCAAATTCATTATCATTGTCACCTCTTTGAATATAGGAGTTATAAAGCTCTTCTCTAAGGTCTCTTTGAGTAGCATAAGTCAAAAAAGGGTACATGCTTACTCGGGTGGGTTTAAAAACCCATTTACCTTTTTCTCCTTCTGATTCTGCTAACAAGGCCGCTTGTCTGATCTCTTCATCTGGTAAGCCGTCTAGATCTTCAGCATTATCAATAACCATGCTATAGCCATTAGTTTCCTTTAATACATTTTGATCAAATTGAACTGATAGAGAAGACAAAGAGCTATTAATAGCCGTTAATCTCTCCATAGAAACCTCATCTAAATTTGCTCCAGATCTTTGAAACCTTTTGTAAGTTTCATCTAATAATCTCGACTGTTCGGTAGATAGATCTAAAGAAGATTTTTTATTTACAAGTCTTTCTATTCTTGAAAAGAGAGATTTATTGAGAAGAATTTTATCATTATGGCTAGATAATTGAGGGCTAATCTTCACCGCTAAAGCATCCATATCATCGTTAGTATTTGAGCCCACCAGATTAAAAAATACATTAGAGACTCTGTCTAATGTATTCCCAGACCTTTCGAGTGCTTCTATTGTGTTTGCAAAGGTTGGTTCAGATGTATTTGAGGTTATGTCATTTATCTCATCTTGTTGTTCCTTCATTCCAATTGAGAAGGCAGGTTCATAATGCTTAAATTCAATTTTTTCAAAAGGCGGTATTTGAAATGGGGTTACGTATTCTGATAGAAATGGGTTCATATTATCATCCTGGTTTGTACAACTTAAAACAAAAAAAATTAGAAAAGGGATAGGGTTCTTATACATTGTTTAATATTACTTAATTATCCTCTCTATTGTATAAATATTTTAGAATAGACAGGATGAAAAATTCTAATTTGGTAATTTCTATATTAAAGCGCCTTTTAGGCGTAATTTTTTTAGTATTAAATTATTTATGTTACGGAGTCATGATTGCGTTAGCAGCTGACTCTGACCTTTCCTCAAACGAAAGAATCATCTATCCAATTTTAGTTTATTTATTAAGTTGGGGTTTTTTATTGGCAGGTATCTATTTAGCCGGTCCAGAAATAGTTAATAAAATTAAATATTACTACAATTTAGTAAAATCAAAATTTATTAAAGGAAAGCAAGATGATAAAAAGACTTGATCATTTAATTGTTGCTGTAAAAGATATCGAAGAAGCTGAAAGTAACTACACTAAGCTATTTGGCAATCAACCTGTTTGGAGAGGTGAGCATAAAGAATTGGGAACAATCAATTCACTTTATAACTTTAGCAATATCTACCTTGAACTTCTGGCTACCAATGGCAAAGGAATTGGAGCAGATCTAGTGGAAAGGACTTTAAGTGAAAATGGAGAGGGCCTGGCTGGACTTGTGCTGGGAACCGATGATATCGGCCAGATAAAAGAACATATTACTGCTAGCGGCTATAACTCAACTCATATGTCAGAGGGAGAAGGTGAAGACTTTGAGAGTGGAAAAATAAGAAGCTGGAAAAATCTCTTTTTGCCTCAAGAACTAACAAGAGGAATGTTCTCATTCATCATTCAACATACAGAAGGTCATTTATCTCCTCCTCAAAATATCCCTGATTCAGCTGTTAATAAATTAGATCATGTCGTGATAAATACAAATGATGCTGATGGCTTTATCAAAACGTATAAAGAAGTATTCGGAATAAGATTAGCTCTTGACCAAACTGTAGAGAAATGGGGAGGGAGAATGCTATTTTTTAGATTAAATAAGACAACAATAGAGGTAATAGCAAAAGAAGATGGCTTGATTCCAAAAGACAAGCTTTGGGGTTTGGCCTGGGATGTGCAAGATATTAAACAAACTTATGACAGGTTGCGTAAAGAAGGATTTGATATAACTCCGGTCATAGAAGGAAGAAAACCCAACACCTTGGTTGCAACAGTAAAATCAAATACTCACAATATCCCAACTTTGCTTATTCAACACCTCCCTTCTTAAACCGATCGAATAGCCAATACGGAGAATAGATTGCAAAGAAGAGCATTACTCCAATAATTATAAGAGCAGGAATGTGCATTGGTGGATCTGGAAGTAAGTTAAAAATACTGTCTCCCTCAGGTTTAGAAGCTAAATACCAGTAATTAACCTCAGGTCCTAGTAATTCATTAATGATGTAAATCACTGGAAGTGACATTAAAGAAAAGTAAATTCCATTTTTTACTGACTTTAAAGTGGGTCTATTCTTTAAACTTATAGAGGCATATGCAATTGCTATCATTAAAAAACCGTGCCCTATAAAAAAAAGAATAAATTGGGGATCGGGAAAATTGTTAGGGATATCTGGAGTTAATAATGCATTTAGTCCTCCGCCTATTCCCCAAAAAAAAGAAACTTCAAAAAATAATCTTTTTTCTGTCAATAAGAAAATACCTATAAAGAAAGTAGATAAATTGCACATATGTATTGGAATTAATTCTATCCATGCAAATTCCATAGAATAGTGCCATATGAAAGGTTTAATTAATTCAAGTAATATTGCTAAGAATCCAATGATTTTTGCGATAAAAATTTTATCCTCATATTTTCTGTTCTTAATGCTTACAGGTATAAGAAAAGCAATTGCTATAATAAACAATAATGTAAAGATATGAGATGTTCCAAATATTACAAAAGGTTGAGCGACCATAATTAAATTATAAAAATTTATCTCGTTACATGAAAGATTATAATTGCAACAATACAATGACTTTATGAATAATCATTCAATTAGTTTCTTTCCCAAAATTAATAAAAACGAAGCTTTAATTTTATTCAAAGCATTCTTATTCTTCTTTTTTGTTTTGGCTTCCTGGTATGCATTAAGACCAGTCAGGAATGAACTTGCAGTTCAGGGGGGTATCTATAATTTACCTTGGCTGTTAATGGGCGTCATGGCAGCTATGCTAATCATTAATCCCATTTATGCTTGGCTTGTATCTAGGGTTAGTCAGAATAAGATAATTCTCTATATCTACTCTTTCTTTGTAGTTAATCTAATAATGTTCTTGCTTTTGTGGTCATTTGCAGGAGATGAGGGCCGAATTTGGACTGGAAGGGCATTCTATATCTGGGCAAATGTTTATTCGTTTTTTGTGGTGTCTATATTCTGGGTAACTATGATTAACTTTTTTGATCACACGGATTCTAAAAAATTCTTTGGAATTATTAGTGCAGGGGGTTCATTAGGCGCTTTTTTTGGTTCCACTGTCGCAAGATATTTTTCTACCGAAATTTGCGGGAATTCTTCTATTTCTGATTTAGGACCAATGTCTCTTATCATTTTTTCTATTTTCTCTTTATTGTTTGCGATCTATTTTTCACGATCATTTAAACCTCGTCACTTAGAAAATAATCCAGTTGAAGAAATAGGTGGCTCGAGCCTTGAGGCTATAAAAAATACTATTAATGATCCTGCAATAAGAAATTTAGGTATCTATGTCATTCTTTTTACCATGTTAATGACGGTTTCATGGATGATATCTTTAGGCATAGTGCAAGACTGGTCCCAGGACCCATGTGAGAGGACGGCTTTATTTGCTCGTATTGAGCAAATTGTTACTCCTCTTACTCTTTTAATGCAGCTATTTGTTGCCTCCTATATATTAAGAAAGGTTGGCAGTTTAGCTATTCTTGCAATTTATGGTGTCTTGTTCGCAATAGCCTTTATTTTATATGCTTTATATCCAACTATTACAACGGTAATGATGGTTGTTATAAGTCTACGGATCTTTGAATATGGCCTGAACAAACCAACTAGAGAGTCAATTTACACTCGACTTACCCAGCAAGATAGGTATAAATCTACAGTCTTTATAGATACTTTTATTGCCAGATCTGGTGATGTTATTGGGGGTTGGTTTGTAAGAGGTTTGGTTGGTACTGGCATAGCAGTGCTTTCAGTGACTTGGGCAGTACTTCCGTTTGCTTTACTAATTTCTTTTATGGGGTTTCAGGTAAATAAGGCGGTAGAAAAATGAAGGATGAATTCATTCAAGTAGCAGATATTACTGATATCGATCTCAATCAATCTCAATCAGTTCAATTAGATAAATTTGATATTTTGATCTGTAATACCGAGGAAGGTTTTTTTGCTGTTGAAGATAAATGCTCTCATGCGGACATTCCTTTATGTGGAGGACAAATAACTGGAAATTTTATTTCTTGTCCTGTTCATGGTGCAGTATTCGACTTAACGGATGGATCTGTTCAATCTCCCCCCGCATTTGAAGATTTACTTACATTTGAAGTAAAAGTAGAAGGGACGTCTATTAGTGTTAAAAAACCAGTTTCAGAGTAAAGTAGAGAATCAGATGAAATATGAATTTATAGAATGTGAAGAGCTAGGGTCTTCAGTTAGGCGTATCTATCTAAATCGTCCGGAGAAGAGAAATGCATTGTGTAATCCTCTCAGAAAGGAACTATTTGATTGTTTAAATGATTTTGATGAGGATCCTGAGGTTAAAGCAATCATAATAGCTGGTAGGGGTTCATGTTTTTGTGCAGGTTATGACTTATCTTACGATAACAGCAAGGATCTTCCCTTCCATGCTAGTAAATCAGATGGTTTTTGGCCAAGACACGTAGTAGAAGGTGCCTTTAAAATATGGGATCTATCTACACCTGTTATTGCCGAAGTTCATGGTTATTGTCTGGCCGGCGGGACGGAATTAGCAGCTTCATGCGATCTTGTTTATGTAACGGAAGACGCAGAAATAGGTTATCCGGTCGTAAGATCTATGAGTCCTCCAGACAACCAATTCTTTCCTTGGCTTTTAGGTATGAGGAATGCAATGGAGATGATGCTTACAGGCGAATCAATTTCTGGAATTGAAGCAGCTGAGAAAGGTTTTGCCAATAGGGCTTTCACTAGCGATCTTATAGCTCATGAAGTTGAAAAAATTGCGTATAAAGTTGCGCAAGTACCTTCTGACATTCAGGCTATAAATAAGCGATCAATACATAGACAAATGGAAATAATGGGTATGAGAGATGGAATCAGAGCAGGAACAGAACTACAAGCCTTAGCAATGCACAGTCGATCTACGAAAGAACATTTAAAAGAACTAGCCTCTGGACTAAAAGAAGCTTTAACCAAAAGAGATAAGGATTTCGGTGATTACAGAACAAAGGATAAGAAATAAATTCTTATTTACCATTCTTTTGATTATCAGTGCTTGCTCTGACAATCAAGTCCCCAAAGGCGCTTATTGGCAAGGTGATGCAGATTTCATGCATGTTACTTCAGATACCATGGATATGATTTATGCAGTGGATGTTATTGGTCATGAAATCTTTCTGGAAGGTTTCTATGAGGTGATTAAAAAGAATACTGATAAAGTAATCTACCGCTTGGAAGTTAAAGAGTTGGAATTTGGAAAAAAACAAGACGGTAAAAGCTTCTGTAGAATTTGGGGTTATGTTGATAATTCATCAATATTGAGTTATCTCTACGCACAAGATTGTCATGCTTTAAACTAGTATCGTGGAGGATTATAAGATAATTCAAAAAACGATACATTGGCTTATGGCCTTTGTCATCATGTTGGATTTAAATATCGCCCAAAAATTTGGTGGAGAAATGGAACTTTGGGATCGATTAGAATCTCGAGAAGATCACGCAACGATGGGTTTAATCATTACCTTTTTATTTCTTTTGAGAATAGTTCTTAGATATCGTTACGGCAAACCTAGTCTGCCAAGTTCAATGCCCAAATGGCAAGTGATTGCAGCTCAAATAGGACATTATGGACTATATTTTTTAATGGGTGCTTTAATGTTGACTGGAATAATTTCAGCTAATTTTGCTTCGGATCCAATAATGGTTTTTAGTTACTTTGATCTTGCTTTTGCTAATCACAATGATGAATTATTTTTAACAGTAAGAGGGATTCATGAATTTTGTACCAATGCTATTATTGCCCTTATTGTAGTTCATATTCTTGCAGCCATTTATCACCATTTTATAGTCAAAGATGCAACAACCATTAATATGCTTAAGTTCTGGAAGGGATGACTTAGATTAAGCCTTCATAGGAACCACCATCCATTTGAAGATTTTGACCAGAAATAAAACCTGCGTGTTCACTGCATAAAAAAGCACAAGTAGCTCCAAATTCTTCGGGTCGACCAAATCTATTTGCTGCAATGGAACTGGCTATTTGTGTTCTAGCTTCTTCTCTAGAAATGCCTTGATTTTCCATAATCATTTCAGTCATAAAAACTTGTCTATCGGTATCAAATCTTTCTGGCAGCATGTTGTTGATTGTCACATTGTGCTTTGCCACATCTTTAGATATTCCTTTTGAGAAGGCAGTTAGTCCTGTTCTTGCAGAGGTAGATAGAGACATTAAGGGATGGGGAGACTTAACCATTGCTGAGGTGATGTTTATTATTCTTCCAAAATTTCTTTCAATCATTCCTGGCAGCAGATCTTTAATCATGAAAATAGCAGATAACATATTGGCATCAAGTGCTTTTATCCACTCCTCTTTACCTGTCTTCAGAAAATTAACAGGAGGAGGGCCGCTATTATTGTTAATTAATATATCAGCATCAGGACAGCTTTCTATAAGCTTCTTCCTTCCTTCGTCAGTATTCAAATCAGCTACAACCATAGATACTTTGTCTTTATCTATTAATGACAATTCCCTGAAAGTTTCTTTAAGCGCTTCTTCTCCTCGAGCATTGATAACAACTGATACTCCTTCTTCTAAAAGGCTTTTAGCACATGCTTTTCCTAGTCCTTTTGAAGAAGCGCACACAATTGCTTTTTTATCTTTGATGCCTAAGTCCATAAAGTAATCCTATATCTATGTGCGATTCACAAATTCTTTCTTACTATCTTCTTTTTTTGAAAAATCAGGTTTATCTTGAAACGTCTGTTCTACCCATGCCAAAGCTTCATTTTCAGTCATATTAGGATCCCAAATTTCGGTTTGAGGTTGAATCACATGCCAGGGGGTGTCAAAAAACACCTCCAAAGCATTTCCTTCAGGATCATTAAAATAAAGCGACAAAGCATTGCCATGACATAAAGGTAGGTATTCGAAATCTCTTGCCTCTAAAGCATCTTTAACTTCCTGAACTTCATCAAATGTCCTTACTCTAAAAGAGATATGATTTAATTGAGTGGAATGATCCAAATTTTCACGTTGAACTGAAAATCCTATTTGATGGTGCTCATTTTCATTTTGACTCATAAAGATAATTTCCGGCCCCGCTCCGCCAATCAGTCCTTGATCGCTAACTTTAAAGCCTAAAACTTTTGAATAAAACTCAATGATTATGTTTGAGTCTTTAATATTTAAGATGGTATGTGATACTTCTAATTTCATAATTGTATTGAGGTTGAAAATTTTTAATTAAATAACATTCTACTTTTTAAATCTTTGATTAGTTCTTCTAAAGATACATTATTAGAGCTGCATCCATAAATATATTTATCAGGTCTAATAATAAAAGTATCACCCAGTTCTAAAAATCCAGCTACCCAGGGATTGGATTCAATTACATCCTTTTCTAGGGTAACGAAACAACAATTTAATTTATCTAAAAAATCTTTATGCTCCTCACTTATCTCAATTTTATGTTTTGATAAAAAGACAAACCCATCTCCCAGTAAATAGTCTTTGCGTTCTTCGATTAATCCATCTCTATATGATGCTATTTGAGGGAAAATTTGCCCAGCTGCCATAGTATCATTTGCCTTGCCACCATAGAATAAACCTTCATCTAAATTAGGTAGGATAAATGATCCGTATCCTTTCGTAACCAATTCTGCCGGTACATCTTTTGGATCATCCGCATTTGCATAGGCTTCCATCAATTCTCCAATACCTGCAGAATTTTCAACAACAAATTTTGCATGAGGCCTCCTTTCTTCTTGATAAGTATCTAAAAGACTTGGAGAAAAATTATTTTTTATTACAAAGGCAATTTTCCATGCAAGGTTGAAAGCATCTCTATATCCTGACATCATACCTTCACCCATAAATGGCGGGTTTTGATGAGCCGCATCTCCAATTAAGAAACAATTTCCTTTTTTAAAATCATGTGCCAATACTGAATGAAATTGATAAATAGCTTTCCTTATTATCTTGTACTCACTTGGATCCAACCATCTTCCTATCAGCTCTTGAATTTTTTTATCATCCTGAAAATCATTCTTATCTTCATCATCATAAATAATGAACTCCCATCTACGAAATGGCAGATGAGATGGTATGAAAGTTCCAATTCTCTCCTTGTCGCATATCTGTATGGCCTTGTCATCAAGTCTGTTTTTTCCGGTTAATTCAACGTCAACGACCACCCAGTCGCGATTATAATCAAGATCTTCTTGAGTAATTTCTAGTAGCTTTCTAAGAGCACTCGACCCTCCATCTGCTCCAATAAGATACTTACAGGTATATTCTTTTTTAGTAGAGTCTACAAGGCTCTTGGTATTGAATTTAACACCCTCTATTTCATCCACAACACTGAGGAGTTCCGTCTCTAACAAGATTGTTACTGATGTTTGTTCTAGTCTTTGCCTTATTTTTTTATCGGTATATGGTTGATGAAAGAAGCGCATTGGAGGCCAACCATTTGGAGTGGTGAAACCCTTTAATTCTATTGGATCACCAATAAAGTTGAGTTCTTTGTCTACAAATCCAGCACCGCCAACCTCTGTACTATTCTCAATATAAATATCATCTATATTCACTTCTTGGGTCATTCTTAGCCCCTGGTCGCTAATACTGACAGCTCTAGGCAGGGGGTAGATGTCCTGATCTTTATCTATGACTAGTACTTTTAGTCCTTTTTTTTCTAACAATAAAGCAGCAAAACTTCCAACCGGTCCTAGACCCACTATTCCTATATCGTAATCATGATTCATGTAATTTATTCCTTATTTCGTTATGAAGTTTAGTGATAGAGGATTTATTCTTAAGAGCATGTTTTAAATCTTCTACTCCCTTAAGAAGAATAGGATGTGTAGGACTATCGAAAGCTCTTTTAAAGGCATCTTTAATAATTAAATTAGAATAATATTTCTTGATATAAGGTTTATCAGATAACAACATATTCTCCCATCCACATTCATGGAGGCGGTGAAGAATAGCTGCCCAACTTATATCTGCCAAAGAGAGATCCGCCCCAACTATCCAAGGAGTCTTCCTTTCTTTTAGATGGTTCTCTAGGTCATAAAGATGTTTATTTAAGCTTAGAAAGGATGATTGCAATAATTTCGCAAATGGAAGAGGGCGGCTAAAAACTTTTAAACCCAATATTTTAAAAATTAAGAAAATTATTACTCTTTCCTTCATGGGATGAGATTTAATGCCTTTGAGTATTTCCTTTAAGTTCACATATTTGATCATTGTTACAAATAAAGGAAAGGTTAAAGGTCCGCAACAATTTCCTGCATATTTATCTTGGTTTTCTAATGGATTACCAACTAAAGATGATTTTTCAACCCAATAATCCATAACTAAACTTTCATTCGGTTCAGAGGATAGAATATTTTTCTTATCCAGTGACTGTTCTATTAAGTAATAAATCTGATCATGAGATTCATATATTGGCCTTCCTTGATGCAGCAATACTGGGACGGTAGCATTTGGGTTAATTTTTAAATACTTTTTCGAAGCAACTTCGTATTTTCCGGTCTCAATTAAATCTATTTGCTCAGATCTGTAATCCAAGCCTAACTCTTCGAGGCAAAACCGAACTTTTCTAGAGCATAAAGAAAAATTATTATGATAAAGAACCCATTCATCTGAAGTTTCTTCAACTTTATTGTTTTGAAGACCTGAAGGCATTTAATTTAATAGTTGATGCAGATCAGTTTCAATATTCAAGAGTATATTATCTATAAGACTTTCTGAAAGAGAAGAAGATAAGACCTGAGGTGCAACGTACCGAAGAAGAGATCTACAAACTTTATTTCTATCTGAACCTTTTTCAATTAGATCTAGGGCGCCAATAATTAACCATACATCTAGTACAAACATTTCTTCTTCAAATTCTAAAAAACCAGATTGATCTAATTGATTCACTGCTATCGCTTCGCGTAGATCGCTAGTCGCATGTTCTCTTGCTGCATCAGATATTATTTCAATAAAATAATTAGGTCTCTCCATAATCCAATTAGTATATTTCCCTTCACAAATGTAATAAAAAATTAAAGCATGCCCTTTTAAGTAACCATAAAGTTTGTCGTCTTCGTTCTGATTCATGGCAAAGATCTTCTCTGATACAGCCTTTAGCTTCTGTCTAAATACTTCTTTAAAAATATCTTCAGTCGATTTGAAATATTTATAAAATGTACCGTATCCCAACTCAGCTTGAGTCGTTATTTTTGCTGCTGTTATTGCCTCAAAACCTTCCTTTTCAATCAAACTGAAGGCAGCATTTAGCAGTTTGTCATGTGTACTAAGCATAAATATTTGTTATTTTTAATCTGTTATAAAAATTAGACTGTAACATAAAAATAGAAGTGACGGAATGTCATTGACATAGTGTCATTACAGGTAGATACTACGTAAATTAGTATTGATTAGTACTATTTGTATAACTTTTGGGGAAAATTCAATGAATCCAATAAAAATTTTAACATTTATATCATTCGTAATTGTCTTATCATTTAATGTATCAGCTGATTCAAGGCTAGATGAGATAGTTGTAACTGCTCAAAAGAAGCCTGAGGGCCTGGCTGAAGTTCCGATTTCTATTCAGGTGCTTTCAGGAGAAAGAATATCTAATCTAGGTATAACTTCGTTCGAGAGTCTTGCCAATCATGTACCCGGTTTACATGTTACAAAGGGGGCAGGTGAATGGAATATATATATGAGAGGAGTAGGATCCGGAGCTAATAAAGGCTTCTCACAGTCAGTTACCCAATTTATTGACGGAATGCCTATATCGAAAGGTCAGCAATATCTTGCACCCCTATTAGACATTGAGAGAATTGAAGTACTTAAAGGCACTCAAGGAGTACTTTTTGGCAAAAACACAATTGGTGGGGTCATAAATGTTATAAGCAAATCTCCTCAAATAGGCGGTGACGCTGATAGTAATATGTCTGTTGAATTTGTACCAGACTGGAATACAACAAAATTTCAAGGCGCAACTAATATTTCAATGAGCGATTCGTTTGCAATGAGACTAGCTGCATCTTACGAAGAATCAGATGGGTGGATCGAGAACCAACTATTAAACAAGGATGAGCCTTCAACAGAAGCTACTTCGGTCAGAGCAACATTCCTATGGGAACTAGACAACACAGAAGTTAATTTAAAATTAACATCTTCTTCTAGCGATAAGAGCGGGCAAGAAAGTGGAATTTCTGTTTATCGCACTTCAAGACCTCTGCCAGTATTGGCACAGAATGGTTACACAGGAGCATTTTTAGCAGTTAGCATTACTAATAAACATTTCCCAAATATAGTGACTGGAAAACCGGGTGTTTCTTATGTTAATAATGGCCAAGGTGTCAATCCCACAGGAGGATCAACAGACACTGATAATGCTATTTTAAATATTACGACCTCTTGGGGAGACCATGAGTTTAAATCTACGACTTCATATTCTTCTTATGACTATACTTGGGGTCTTGATGCTGATTTTGGACCAATGGATTTTCTTTCAACAGATAGTTTTCATGACTTCTCTGCAGTCACTCAAGAATTTGTAATAACTTCACCATCAAGCGACACATTTGAATATGTTGCAGGCATTTATTACGATGATATTGATTACTTTTCTCAGAATAATGGTACTTTTGCTACAGACTTCGGAGGATTATTCGGGCAAACTTTCCCAGCACCAGATTTGTTCGCATTCCAAACCAGAGGCGCATTTTCTGCAAAGACAGCTGCAACTCATACTTTATTTGACCAAAACTCAACAACATTATCTGCTTTTGCTGAAGGCACATGGTATTTGAATGAAAAATTAACCATGAAAGCAGGTGTTCGAGTTTCTGAGGATGATAAGGAAGTAAAGGGATCACAGGTATTTAGCTCCTCAGCGACAGGCGGAGTTGGTATTGATAATCCTACAATGGCTCCACCAGTCTTGGGTGTAATAAAAGTATTATTAGACAGATCTCCTTACAACTTTCCTCTTCAAGAAAGATCAGAAAGCCATACAACACCCTCTATAAAATTTTTATACGAAGCTTCCGATACAACCAGATTGTATTTTAGTGCAGCTGACGGATATAAGGCAGGAGGATTTGATGGTTCGGAGAATGCTGCAAAAATTAATCCATCTACACCTGCAGCCGCTTTTCAGTTTGATCCTGAAGAAGCTACAACAATCGAAGTGGGAGCAAAGATAGAAATACCTGAAAAGTCTTTGAGAGCTAATATTGCATATTTCACAACAGACTATGAAGATCTACAAGTATCAGCATTCAATGGTTCAGCATTTGTAGTTTCAAATGCAGCACAGGCTGAAATAGATGGAATTGAAATAGATTTGACTTGGGCACCAACTGATAATTTAGTCTTAGGTGGGTCAATTACTTCATTGGATTTTGCTTATAAATCTTTTGTTGGAGCAGCATGTACAGCAGATCAAGAAGTCGATAATAGACTTTCAACAGGAAGCAGAGCTTGCTCTCAGGATTTATCTGGTCAAACAGGTAACTATGCACCTGAATTATCAGCATCTATGTACATGGACTACTTCCAAACATTTAGTAATAACAGGCAAATGGTTATTTCAATAAATGCTAACCATGTAGATGAATTTTATTCTAATGGTGACAATGATCCTCTTGGATTGCATGACTCTGCAACAAAAATAGGAGCTAGAATTGCACTTACCATGGCTAATGGTCTAGAACTTGCCTTGTTTGGCAGAAATATCACTGATGAACAAGTAGGTACTCAAAGTATTGACTTGCCGTTAGTAACAGGATCACACTTCATGATGTGGGAGCCAGGAAAAGAAATTGGAGTAAGCTTCAGGGCTAACTTCTAAAGGACTTCTCAAGGAGGAGAAAAAGGCCCTTTTAGATTGTATTATCCCCAGATACTGTCTAGAAGGGCTTTCGTGTTTTCAACTTTTTTATCTAATTGTTTTTAGAGATATTGTTGAAGTTAGCCGAAAAAAAATCCCCTCTAAGGAAACTTAGATGATCAAGTGATGTCCGCCATCCATGAGCATGGTTTCACCAGTTACTACTTTATTTATTCCAATAAAACTATAAATACCTTGAGCAACTTGATCAGGAGTAACGGTAAGATTCAAAGGAGTGTTTTGAGTTAAGTTTTTGAGGGCTGCATTATAAAGATCATCACCCATTCCATTCTTCAACCACTCACCCTGTATAAAACCAGGACATATGGCATTAACTCTAATCGGCCCTAAATTTCTAGCCATAGACATAGTCATGGTATTCAATGCTCCTTTAGAACAGCCATAAGCTAAGCTACTTCCTATACCCTTTATTCCTGCTATAGACGATATATTCACAACACTAGGATTATCGCTCTTCTCTAATGATGCCCTGCAAGCCCTCACCATCTGAAAAGGTCCAACAACATTTATTTTATATATATGTAAAAAATCTTCAGCATCAAGCCCATCTAAATCACCATGATTAAAAACAAATTTAGTCGTACCGGCATTGTTTACAAGTGCATCGATCCTTCCCCACTTAGCAATTGTCTCATTTGCAGTCTTTACACAGGCTTCGTTATCTCCAACATCAGCTGATATCGCTAGTGCCTCTACACCTAAACCCTCACATTCTTGAACTACAACATTTGCATCTTCAATCGAACTAGTACAGGTAATGGTTACATTCCAGCCCTTGGAAGCCAAAAGTTTAGCTGTGGCTGCTCCTACTCCTCTGCTTCCTCCGGTGACTATTGCTACAGGTTTTTCGCTTATATTCATTTTTATGTACCTTCTTTATTTCCAAATGTTTCTGATATAGCAGCACCCCATTGAGAAGGACCAAACTCAGGATAGTCAGGGTCTCCGTCAGACATGGGATTAACTATTTGTGGTGGGATAGTATTATCTAGGTAATCTCCATCAGTTTGATGTTCGTGCACTTGTTTAAAAGGACTTCTCCAATAATCAAAAATTTGGCTACCTTGATAATGACGACCCACGCCCCATTCTAACTCATAGTCGTGTTCTTTCGCTTTTCTTTTCAATAGCTCATGACCCATAAAAACATCATCGATATTTAACATCTCAAAAGAAACATGATTTAAACCCGGAATACCCTCAGAGACTAAATGAGCATTAAGCCAAAAAATTGAATGATGATCAGTTGGAGTTGATCCCTTATCTAATCTAGCAAAGATACCTGCTGTAAGGGGTTCTTCTCCAGGAGGAGAGGGCGGTTGTAAAATATCAGAAGCGATAATCCCTAAATGCTCGTGATACCACTCCAAAGATTTTTGAATATCAAGAGAGTTGATCCCATAATGGCCAAATCTAATAATCCTTGGTGTATCACCTTTATTAAATCTTTTTAATTGGTTGACTCTATTTATTTGTCCGCCTTCATTGGTGGGAAAGGGTTTAGGTAATTCATCAATTTCTCTTTTCTTAATACCAAAAACTACTTCAACTCCAATACCATCAGGATCTTGAGCTTTAGTAACATATCCACCTCCAGGGGTAGTCAATTCTTCGATATCACTAAAGGAATCTGTTTGACTGAGTTTTTCAAGGTCATCCATTGATCCAGCATTAAATGCCGTAGAGATGAATTTCTTTTCCCCCTTTTGACATATTTCTATGAATTGCTGAGGTCCATCCCCTCGCATGATCAAAGTATCATCAGTTTTCAGAACTGTATGCATACCAAAATGTATAAGGAATTGTTCTTGTATGTCTAAATCAGGACATTGAAGGGTCGGATAGGCCACATCTGTTGCTTTTATAATTGCCATTAATCATTCTCCATGATTGTTAAAACTTGATCTTTTTGATCTTCACCAAACTTATTTAGAACTGCCACTAGAGGTTGTGGTAAATATTCAGTTACTGCTTTTTGAAAAATATCCATTTTTTGTATTTTGTTATACCAAGAATAAATATTAGACCTTGTGCTTTCATTGAATAAAGAAGATAAAGCTAATTGATCCATTCGGATAATGTAAGGGATTGTGGCAGCATCTGCTAAGCCAAAACTGTCTCCGTATAACCACTCACTCTCTCCAAGTTCATTCTCTAGTTTATCTAAGAAAATTTTAGATTGTTTAATACCTTCAATGACAATAGGTGCCTGAAGACCTTTTTCCAAGAGATCAATTCTATTTTTTCTTTTTACTTCATCAGGAATATTTGCAACATCCTGATCAATTTCTTCTCTTGTCTTCTGCAAAATTATATTTCTTACACCAATACCATAAGTAATAGACCCACATTGTGGATGATAAGAATCAATATATTTAATCCATAATCTCATTTTATGTATAGATGAAGGATCGCTTGGTCTAGCTTTTATTTCTGGAAAAGTATCTTCAAGATATTCATTGATTAAAGACGATTCAATTAATGCCATATCGTTAACAACTAGAGTAGGAACGACATGATTAGGATTTAATTTAACGTATTCAGGGTCATGTTGTTCTCCTGACATTAGATCTAGAGATTTTGATTCATAGTCTAATTTCTTTAGTTCAAGAATTAATCTAACTTTTTGCGAACAGGTAGATGGACCATTGTGGTAAAGGGTTAAATTAGTCATCTCTAGTCTTTTTTATCAAATAAAGGTTTAAACATTTCAGGAATAAAATCTGCCCTAGAATGATCTTTAACTCTTACACATTTATTAGTCATAGCTCCAAGGCCTTCAATAGTGGTTCTTAAGATATCACCATCTTTTAGAAATTTTCCTTCCATCACTCCAACGCCACCAGGTGTGCCAGTAAAAATAATATCACCTACATTCAAAGTTACTATTTCTGATAAATAAGCAATGATATCTTGGACATTGAAGATTAAATCATTCGTATTATCACTTTGTCTTACTTCGTCGTTTACGCGACACTCAATTGATAAACCATCTTTAGCATTTACCATCTCGGGAGAAACCAAATACGGACCAATTGGCCCAAAGGTATCAAATGATTTGCCTAGATTAAACTGTGCTGGAGTTGCTGCAAATTGAGTTGGCCTATCCGAGATGTCTTGACCGATACACACACCTGCTACGTAATTCCATGCATCTTGTTTAGATATATCTTTTCCTTTTTTACCTATAACAACTACCAATTCTGCTTCGTAGTCTACATAATTACTTTTCATTTCAATGTCTGCATTAGCGCCTACTAGACATGACGTATGCTTAGTGAAAATCATCGGGACTTCGGGAATCTGCATACCAGCCTCTTCAGCATGATTTCTATAATTAAGACCAACCGCATAACAATTTTTTGGTTCAGATACAGGAGAATCGAATACTACTCCTTCAAGATTTCCAGTAGCTTCTAGGTCATTTAGATTTTCATTTAAGTGATTAAGTAGATCGATATTCAACAAGGCGTCTGAAGTTTTGTTACTTAATTTATGTTTAGAAATGGTCTCTAAATCAAAATACTCATCTTCTGATAATAGTACCGCTCGATTATTTATAGATCCTAATTTAAATGACATATAACTCTCCAATTGTTTTATATAATAGTATCATTACAAAATAGTGACATTATGTCATTATAATAATTATCATTTTTTTTTAAAATCTCTAATATGGCATCACAATAAAATTAGAATCTATGGAAAGAAAAACTTTTACAAATTCCTCGGGAGAAAATTTCTCTTTTTTAGAAAAAAAATCTGAGAACAGCATTATAAATTTAGTTTTTTTTCATGCCACAGGCTTTAATGCTAAAACTTATCAAATTCTATTCGAGAAGTTAAAGCAACATTTCGGAAATGAAATAAGTATCTATGCGTTAGATCAACGGGGCCATGGTTTATCTACAGCACAAGCGGACCCTAATGAATTAAATTCTTGGCAGACTTTTGTTGATGATGGAAATGAATTTCTCAATTCCATTGAGGGATCAGTTGTATGTTCAGGACATTCAATGGGATCAATAATTGCTGCAAAAATAGCATCGTTACATCCCGATAAGGTATCCCATCTTTATATGATAGAACCAGTTCTTTATGGTCCATTTGAATCTTTAAAATTTAGATTTATGTCATTTATAAAATACAATCGAGGTTTGAGTATCGCTGATGGCGCCGCTAAGCGCAGAAGAGAATTCCCTGCAATAGAAGATGCTTTGACTTCTTACACAGGAAGAGGTGCATTTACAACTTGGGATAAGGAATGGATCGAAGATTATCTGGAAGGAGGTACATTAGAAACATCATCTGGAGTGGAACTTTCCTGCTCACCTGAATGGGAAGCAGCTACATTCAGGTCATCTTCAATGGATACTTGGCGTTATCTAAAAAAGATCAAGATTGATGTGATGGTTGTATACGGTAAATTTGGATCAACTTTTTCAGCTCAAGCCAGAAGAGTGTTATTCCGTTTAGGCCATAACTGGCACTCAAAGTATTACGAAAAAGCTTCACATTTCTTGCCTATGGAGTTTTCCGATTCAATAGTTGAAGATCTACAGTCTTATTTAAAAAGAATTTAGAGGCTTTCTACGAAAGATCTCAGTGCAATTCCTATTTCTTCAGAAGAGTCTTCTTGAATGAAATGATTTCCTTTTACCGTGACCTCTGTTTGATTGGGCCATGATCTTGCGAATTCTCTTTGATCTCCAATTAAGATTGAACCAGGGTCGGCGTTTATGAATAACTTAGGTATATCTGAATGTTTATGAAACTCAGCATTCTTAGCTATCTCTTCAACTACTTCACTAGGCTCGCCATCGAGAGGTATTTGTCTAGGCCAAGTAAGGGTAGGGCGTCTATCTTCTCCTTCATTCTT
>Ga0213861_10000094_pt1 | contig 63668 bp, 53 predicted proteins | sample PICome_4_FD_160110 | JGI IMG/M metagenome (GOLD analysis project Ga0213861, IMG submission 160110) | Coastal seawater microbial communities near Pivers Island, North Carolina, United States - PICO131 | ecosystem: Environmental > Aquatic > Marine > Coastal | place: USA: North Carolina... | reverse complement strand
ATCAAGTTAACAGCGTTACTTCCTGTTCCTGAGGCAAATATGGCAATTCGTGTTTTGTTCATAGGGCAAATGTATGAAGTATCTAAAGAATCAGAACATGAATTTATTACTTTCTTGACGCGTTCGCATTTAATTTATACCTCTGCTGTAACTGAATAATATCGGATTTAACCGCTAATACCACCTTGATAGCTGCTTCAGATTGTCAAAAAACTGATGTTCATCTCGAAGTTTTGGTGCTATTTCCGATCAAAAGCGGTGAGGCAAGGGAATTGAAAAAAAATCGAACAATAGTGTCTAGTAATAATATGAGTAATAATTTTGTCTTTTCATATTTTGTGGCTTTCTTTGCGGTTGAATTAACCCTTAAAAAAAGAAGAAATGTCTGATGTAAATTCAAAAGTAGTATCTATTATCGTAGATAAATTGGGTGTTGAAGAAAGCGAAGTTGCAAACGAAGCGAGTTTCACAAATGATTTAGGAGCTGATTCTTTGGATACAGTTGAGTTGATTATGGAATTTGAAAAAGAATTCAACATTGCTATTCCAGACGATCAAGCTGAAAACATCCAAACAGTTGGAGATGCGATTAAGTATATCGAAGAGAACGCTTAATACAATTTAGTACACGAAATTTTTTGAACTAACGGCTCAATTATGGAATTGAAAAGAGTAGTTGTCACAGGACTAGGTGCCCTTACCCCAATCGGAAACGATGTTAACGAATACTGGGAAGCACTTATGCATGGAAAAAGTGGGGCAGCACCAATTACACAATACGACGCCGAGAAGTTTAAAACAAAGTTTGCTTGTGAAGTAAAAGGGTTTGATGTGCTAGAGCACATGGACCGGAAAGAAGCGAGAAAATTAGATCGATTTTCGCAATTTGCTATGGTTTCTGCTACAGAAGCTATAGCAGATTCTGCGATTCTCGACACTGATCCGAACAAAGAGCGAATCGGTGTTATTTGGGGCTCAGGAATTGGTGGACTTAAAACATTCCAAGATGAAGCTGAGTCCTACTTCGAAGGAGATGGAACACCGCGATTCAACCCCTTCTTTATTCCTAAAATGATTGCGGATATCGCAGCAGGACATATTTCAATTAAATATGGTCTAATGGGTCCGAATTATGTTACTGTCTCTGCATGTGCTTCCTCAACGAATGCAATCATTGATGCTTTCAATCTCATACGTTTGGGTAAGGCGGATGCAATTGTTACAGGCGGTTCAGAAGCATGTGTCAGTGAAATGGGAATGGGTGGCTTCAGTGCTTTGAGAGCACTCTCCACACGTAATGATTCCCCAGAAACTGCATCCCGACCATTTGATGTTGACCGTGACGGTTTTGTTTTGGGAGAGGGAAGTGGAGCACTAATCGTTGAAGAATACGAACACGCAAAAGCACGTGGCGCAAAAATATATGCAGAAATTATTGGCGGAGGAATGTCGGGAGACGCCTATCACATGACAGCGCCGCATCCGGAAGGATTGGGAGCAAAAAATACGATGTTAGCAGCACTGGAAGATGCTGAAATTGATCCGTCAGAGGTCGATTACGTGAATGTGCACGGAACATCAACACCACTTGGAGATATCGCAGAAGTCAAAGCAATACAGCAGGTGTTTGGCAAAAGTGCCTACGACTTGAATATCAGTTCGACGAAATCGATGACAGGTCATCTCTTGGGTGCCGCAGGTGCAGTTGAAGCAATTGCATGTATTTTGGCTGTCAAAAACGATGTTGTCCCACCTACAATTAATCACTTCACAGATGACCCAGAATTGGACGAAAAGATGAATTTTACGTTCAATAAACTTCAGAAACGAACGGTGAATATTGCCCTTTCAAATACATTCGGATTTGGAGGTCACAACACAAGCGTCATTGTAAAGAAGTACAACGGTTAAGTTAGTGCTTGCCTTATTCCCATTATTTTCAAAAAAAAAGTCAAAAGAAGAACTGAATCTTCACAGATTTATTGTTAAAAGTTTTGGCTACCATCCGAAGGACATTCAACTCTTCAAAAGAGCACTGACGCACAAGTCCATTGCCCACAATAGTGGACAACTCTCGAATGAACGCTTAGAATTTCTTGGCGATGCAATTTTAGATGCAGTCATAGCGGAAATGTTGTTTCAGAAGTATCCAAATGAAGATGAGGGGTATTTGACAAAAATTAAATCCAAGATTGTTAGTCGCCGTACACTCAGTATGATTGGTGAAGCAATGAATATTCGAGCGTTACTGCTCTACAACAAAGGACGCTCAATGAAGCTTGAGACCATTGAAGGAAATGCTTTTGAAGCGTTGATTGGGGCTTTATATTTGGACGGCGGATATGCCACGGTTAAAGCCAGTATAAACAATCATATTTTACTGAAATATGCTGATTTGAATCAAATATTACAGGAAGAAATAGATTTTAAGTCCAAGTTATTTATTTGGAGTCAAAAAAATCGATTACCAATTGAATTTGAAGTGCTCAAGGAAGAAAATAAAGGTGTGCAGTGGGAATATTTGATTTGTGTGGTAATCAATGGACAAGAATACGGCAGAGGTGCTGGTTCTTCCAAAAAGAATGCAGAGCAAGAGGCAGCCAAAGAAACTCTCCAGCTAATCGGTGAAGTTTAGTGGTACTTCTAGTGCAGATTCCTTTCTTTTGTTTCATTTTAGGTGTTAAATAAAGCTTAAATTTTCTTAACTTAAGGAGAAAAGACTTATTTATGCACCACCTTGAACTTGGACAACTTGGAGAAAACTTAGCCGTTGAGTATTTGGAGTCCAAAGCGTATAAGATACTAGACCGCAATTACAAATGGATGAGGCATGAAATTGATATTGTTTGTAGTAAAGCAAATGAGCTTGTTGTAGTGGAGGTAAAAACGAGACACACAAGTAGTTTTGGAGCTCCCTATCAGGCCGTTACACGTTCGAAACAAAGACAAATCATCAAAGTAACGAATGAATATATCGTAAAGAATAAAATCGATATGGATGTTCGATTTGATGTCCTGTCAATTGTTAAAAATCAATGGCAGACTTCAATTGAGCACATTGAAAATGCATTTTATCCTTGTTTATAATTGTTGAATAGTACTCTACCGGTGTATGTCCTAGCATGAATTATTGCGGATAGTTAAAATCCACTATCTTTGCACCAAATCGTGCTACAGCATTCTTACTGATTAAGGACAAGTTAAAAGTGAGTCTCGATCGCTTAGATCATTGCACTGATTGTAAATAGGACAAATTTTTAAGCTCGTGAAGAACTCAAAAGGAAGAAATCGAAGTAACGATTCTCAAAACAAACCGTTTAAAGGTAAAGGTGCTCGAACAACTCGAGGGCAAAAAGGCGCAAATCAGCCGAAAGGAAAAGGTAGGTTTCAGGATTTCAAAGACAAGGTGAAGAAAGGCGATCCTTTACCATCATTCAATGATGATGCGATTCGCTTAAACAAGTACTTATCGAACGCGGGAATCTGTTCCCGGCGTGAAGCTGATGTGCTCATAAAAACTGGTGTGGTCACCGTTAATGGCGAGATGATTACAGAAATGGGTTATAAAGTAAAGCCTGGAGATGTTGTTAAATATGATGGGGGCTCAATAAAGGCTGAAACGAAGCGTTATGTTTTACTGAATAAACCGAAGGGATTTATTACAACAATGGATGATCCACAGGGGAGAAAAACTGTGATGGGCCTAGTAAGGAAAGCATGTAAGGAGCGAATTTATCCAGTAGGGAGATTGGACAAAGAGACGACAGGTTTGCTTTTGTTTACGAACGATGGTGATATGGCAAAAAAATTAACACATCCACAGCATAAAGCATCCAAAATATATCAAGTGGAGTTAAACAAGAAGATTACTTCGATTGAATTGAAAAAGCTACTTGAAGGGATTAAACTTGAGGACGGGACTACAACTTTTGATGCTGCCGAGTTCATCTCTGAGAATGATGCACGTTTGGTAGGTGTTGAATTACATTCAGGCAAGAATAGAATTGTTCGCAGAACCTTCGAGGCGCTTGGTTATAAAGTGATGAAGTTGGATCGAGTCACCTTCTCAGGCCTAGATAAAAAAGATCTGCCAAGAGGAATGTACAGGCACCTTAGTGAAAAAGAAGTTGCATTTTTAAAAATGGTAAAAGGAACCAAAGTTCACAAATGAATGGAATGAAATTGAAATATTGGCTTATTGTTTTTCTGTTACTGCCGACTGTCGCAAACGCGCAACGCACGAGAATGAAGAAAAAAGACTCGAATGCGAAAGGTACTGTTTTTGCATATTGGGGGTACAACAGGTCGGCGTATACCAAAAGCGACATTCGCTTTGTAGGGCCAAATTATGATTTTACACTTGCTGAAGCTATTGCAAAAGATAGAGCAGAACCATTCAGTACTTCAGCATATTTCAATTTTCAAAACCTGACGGTTCCTCAGTTCAATGCTCGAATAGGATACTACTTTAAAGAGCATTGGGCCTTGTCCGTAGGATACGATCATTTGAAATATATTTATGATGACAACAATAGCGTTTATTTGAGCGGATACATTGGTTCGGGAGTCGATGAGGTGACAGGTTGGGAAGGCACCTACAGCGGGGAACCTGTTACGACTCAAAACGACTATTTCCATTATGAGAACTCTGATGGGTTGAATTATTTACGATTGGAGTTAACACGTACTGACAATTTCATCCAACTTGGAGGGAAAGATCAATTTGTACTATCATCAAATCTTGGTTTGAGTGCAGGACCAATTTTATCATTTAATGATTTTAAATTTGCTGGAGATCATGATCGACGAACAATCAGTCTTTCAGGATACGGATTTTCAGCAAATGCGGGGCTTCGATTCGAGTTTTTTCGTCATGTATTTTTACAAACCAATCTGGCAGTTGGATTTCATCATCAATTGCGTGTAAGAACACGTCCAAACGACAGTTCTTCCTTTGCACGTCACAGTTATGGTTTTGCTGAAGCGGACGTCGCTCTTGGGTTTCTTTTTTACATCAAATCAAAAAACGGATGTGATAGCTGTCCCACTTGGTAGAAATCAGAATGTCTAAGCAGTCAATTAATCTATCTTTTTCCGTCGAATCTGAAATCAACTTTGTAGTAAAAAAGTGGCAAGAATCCCAACTGATAGCGCTCTGCAACAGGTTCCTGAGAACTATCGAACAAGTTTGGTGCATAAGACAGACCCAACAAGTTTTTTCTTCCCGTAACGTTGACTAAATCCAGTCCAATTTCATGCGTCACACGTTTCGCGTTTAGTTTCCAGTTGATCTTTGCATCGATTCGATAATAAACTGGAAATTGCCGACTATTAAACCCTTCATCTAGGTAAATCAATTCTTGTAGCTCACTTGTTGCGGCAGTATCAACATAACCATACAATTTACCTCCTGCAATGGTTGCTTTTAACCCCAATGAGAGAGATTGTCGCTCTCCGACTTTAAACTCTTTGCCCGCCAATAAATTTGCGATGTAATTTCCGTTGTAGGACGTGTTTCTTTCGAGTCCATCACTTGCGATGTAAGTAGAATTATAGGCTGTTGCTGAAAACAAAAAGAAAAATGATTTATCAAAGTATTTCTGGAGTGTTAATTCAATTCCATAATTAGTTCCTGTTCCCGTATTTTCCAATGCTTCAGGGAAGAACCGCTGGAACCCTGACCCCATATTAATTAAAGAGAATGCAGAAGGCTCAATTGTTACTGGAATATTATACAAGTGCTGATAATATCCTTCCATTTTTAAGTTTAGACTCTTTTTAAATGCTTTTTCATATCCTACACTAGAGTGTAGACTGCGAGAAAAGTCCATTTTGAGATTGTCATAAATTTTATTTGCTCCATCGTTACGGTGGTACAAATACGTATACATGGGTTGTGTCATACTATGCATCCCTGCTCCAGCAGAAATCGATTGGTTGTTATTTAGTTTTAATTTCCATCCAACTCTTGGTTCAATTGGACTGATGCTTTTACTTAAGGTAAAATACTGTGCATGTGCACCTGCTGTGAACGCCATGTTTTCGGTGATTCTCCATTTCCATTGAGTAAATGGCTGAATGAGCATTGCGTTGCCTTTATAGTCCCAACGATTGATCCAATTTGTATGTGATGGATCAAGAACTGAATCTGTCATGTTATAGAAGAAGGCATCCAGATTGATTCCAGCTTTTAGCAAATGTCTTTTGCTGAATTTATGATTGATCGCTAAGTAGCCCGAAGCTTTCTGAATTTCAAATAAATAGGCCATCATTGGATAAAGGCTGTCAACTGTGATTGTAGAATCTGTTCCGTTTATCGTTCCTGTTCGTGTAAGAAAGTCGTGATTTGAACGTTGCCGCTCCACTGAATAGGCGATTGTTGCTGCAAGGAATGTTTTTTCATTCAGTGGTTTTTTAAGTGAAAGGCCCGCCACTCCCATTGCGGTTCCAAAGTATTGATCACGATCTCCTTCACCATATACTTCTTCAGACTGTCCTCCCAAAGTTAGTGGGTACTGGTCTGAAATTTTGATTGCAATATCACTTACTCCACCTATGGCAAACAAAGAAAGAGCTCCTCCATTTTTCAGTTTCCAATTGAATTTGAAGGCACCATCACCGTAGGTAGGGACAGCATCTGTTCCTATTTGAATCCCCATGGATTTAAATAAACTTAAGGTTGAATAACGCCCCATTGCAAGGTAGCTTGATTTGCCATCTTTACTCAAAGGCCCTTCTGCGAGGAGCTCTGTTCCTAGGAAGCCAAATTGACCGGTAAACTCATGCTTTTGGTCGTTTCCCTTTCTCAGTTTTAAATCAAAGACTCCAGATGTTGAGTTTCCATATTCGGCGGGAAATGCACTCATAAAGAAATCAGAATTCCCAAGAATTTTATTGTTTAATATGGACACTGGTCCTCCTGTACTTCCCGCTATTGAAAAGTGCGATGGGTTTGGAATGTCAATCCCCTCAACACGCCATACAACTCCGAGCGGAGAATTTCCTCGAATAACAATATCATTTCTTGAGTCATCAGCACCTCCAACGCCCGCGAAATTGGAAGCCATACGTGCAGGGTCAGAGCGTGAGCCAGCATATCGATCTGTTTCTGAGACACTAAATTGTTGTGCTGAGATAAGTGCTAACTCATTAATAACTGCACCCTTTTTTCTCCCAGAAACAACAATAGCTTCTTGCTCTATGAAGCTCTCCATCATTGGAACTTGGACAATCGTCTCTTTTCCAGAATTCACCTCTATTGTAACTTCTTTGGTATCATAGGTTAGATAGGACGCTTTTAAATTGTGCTTACCAACAGGAACATTCACGATAGAAAATTCGCCACTAATATTGGTCAATGCACGATATAGTTTTGCTGAGTCAGCGGTGAAAACTTGAACTTTCGCTCCTACCAAAGGATATTGTGTTTCCGAGTCAAAAATTTTGCCTCTAACAGTTTGTGTCGGTTGTTGTGCAAACGCAACGGCGCTACTTAGATAAAATAAAAGTAGTATTGCTCTCATAAAGGTTAATTTTAAGTTCATTTAAAGATACAATAAACTTTTTCTTCTGTTCTCAAGCTTATCTCGTACAATTGAACAAGTAGATGTTGAAATGGCATTTTAGTGTTGTTTTATTAGATAGAAATAGGTTGTAAAAACCTATGAATCACTTGTGATTTAGCATCCATTTTCAAGCAGTTTTTTTAATTTAATTGCTGTGGATTAACATAAAAAGGTAGTATATTTGTTTGCGGCCACCACCTATTTGTATTGATCATTAGGGGGCTAAAGGGCGAATACTAAAAAGAGACATGAAGAGGTTTTTAATTTTACTGACATTCATTTTTTTATCTGTTTCTGTGGAAGCTTCGTTGTCGCTAGAGGGAACCTATCAAGGGAAGAATTTGTATGTCCAAAATCCAATTGATGATGAAGGTTTTGGTTACTGTGCAACGAAAGTGACCGTGAATGGGGACATTATGCCTGGTGGAACGAGTGTAGGTGCATTTGAAATTGATTTCTTGTTTTTTAATATCGAAATTGGTGAGCCTGTATTTATTGTCATTGAGCACAACGATGGATGTCAGCCAAAAATTTTGAACCCCGAAGTTCTTCTTCCAAGATCAACATATGAAGTAGTTGATATATCGGTCTCTGATGCGGGAGTGCTTTCATGGACGACTTCAGGAGAGCGGGGCAAACTGCCATTCGTTATTGAGCAATACCGATGGAACAGATGGGTGCAAGTTGGTGAAGTAATGGGTGCAGGTTCAAATGGGAAGAATACGTATGAATTTTCTGTTGCTCCTCATCATGGTGAAAATAGAGTAAGAATATCGCAAACCGACCACTCCGGAACTAAGAATCCTTCCCGTGCTGTCACGTTTAATTCTGGAGCTCCCAAAATCACCAAGACACCGGCCAAAGTTAGGGATGAAATTCGATTCCTTGCAAATGGTTTAACACCAGTTGAAACACGATATGAAGTATATGATGCCTATGGAAATATTGTCAAAAAAGGTGTGGGTTCATCTGTAGATTGTTCTAATTTATTGCGAGGCGTTTATTATATTAATTTTGATAACGTCAACGAAAAGTTCATTAAAAATTAGTCGGCTGATTATCAGCACAACCTCGTGCACTCTGCTGAATTGGTGTAACGGTAATATTTGTTTTTATGATTAAGCGTATTGAGCATTTGGGAATCGCAGTTGATAGTATTGCTTCATCCTTACCTGTTTTTGAGACTTTATTGGGAACATCTTGTTATAAAGAGGAGATTGTTGAGTCGGAAGGCGTGCGAACTGTTTTTCTTCGAGTTGGGGATTCGAAAATTGAATTGTTAGAAGCAACAAATGAACAGTCTGCAATAGCAAAGTTTCTCAGTAAAAACAAAGGAGGGTTTCATCATGTAGCTTTTGAAACAGATGATATTGATGCCGAGTTAATTCGTCTTGAGAAAGGGGGGTTTCAATTGATTCATAAAACACCCAAGTCGGGAGCAGATAATAAACGGATTGCATTTCTTCATCCAAAATCTACTCAGGGGCTATTGGTTGAGTTGTGTCAAGAAAAAAGTTCATGAAGTGACTCTTCGGGACGCAGGTGATGGGTCTGAAGCCCAGCCGTTATAGCGCCTTGTATATGCTCTATTGAGTCATCGATAAAAAGTGTTTTTGCTGGATTTAATCCTTCATTCGTTGTTACAAGATTGAAGATTTCCACGTGTGGTTTCCGCATGTGCACTTCGTGTGAAAAATATACCTTTTCAAAGATGTATTCTATTGGTTTATTGGTTGTTCTATTCCATGTTTGCAATGCCGCATCAATGTGAATTTTATTTGTGTTGCTTAAAAGGTAAATCTTGTAACGTTTTGACAGTTCTTGAAGAAGTTCAATGCGTTCGATTGGGATATCGAGTAGCATCGCATTCCAGGCATTAATAACTTGCTTTGGCGTCGTTTCTTTTGGAAGAAGTCGCAGAAGACTGTTTATAAAATGTTGTGGAGAAATTTTTCCCGTTTCAATGGAATCAAATAAATTGGATTGTGTCGCTTGGGAATATAAATGATCAAAATTATCCAAACCAAGTTTTTTCAATGCATCGATGGTCGCATTGTAGTCAAGATTAATTATTACACCACCAAAATCAAAGATGATTGCCTCAACGTTTTTTTCGATCATGCTTCAAAGAAACAAAAAAGAGCGAATCTTTACTCAGATTCACTCCTTTTAATTTTTAGTGTGAGATTAATTTATTTTTCAAGTGATATAGCGACTTCAAATTCAATTACAGGAGAAATTTGAGATCCGTCAGGATTTGGTTGTAAACCAGGAATGTTAATTGACGTTAGATCAAGGGTGAAATCTCCAGTGATACTCGCTCTATTGGGATCTGTAGTGACTGTTGCAGCTACAGATTGCTTCAATTCTTTACCTAAAATTAGCAATGTTAAGTCGAGGGTGTTGTTTTTGTACCCATTAATAGATACAGAGATGTTGGGGAATTTCACTACATTAAAGAACATATCGGCTGGATGATTTTCATCTACCAAATTTCCAGTGAGATGTCCAACCAATACCTCTCCTTTTTGAGGGTTTAAGTCTGTATTTTTCAATGTAGTCATATCCACAGTAAACTGGCCATCAACCACGGTCTCTCCGCTTATATTGAGAACACCTTCTGAGAAGTTTAGAGTTCCTGCGTGACCATATTCGGGACTCATTTGTCCTTTCCATTTGATCGAAGAATTCTCTAAATCGATTGTGTATGTTAATTTTTTGTTGTCGGTACCTGATACCGATTGTTGTTCAGACGAGCAAGAAGTAATTGCGAGTCCGATTAATCCGATTAATAGTATTGTTGTTCTTTTCATGGAGCAAATATATATATTTACCATGGTAAATAAAATAAATCAGGATAAAATTTTTATTGTTAGACATTCTGAATTCAGTATCTTCGACTTTATGAAATTATTTCTGGACAACGATCACTTCATTGATACCAACTCACCATTGGATCTGTCGATTGTGCTATCCGATGATATCCGTAATCCTCGTGCTTGGTATGTTGAGCCTCCGAGATTTGAACCAGTTCGCACTGAATGTTATATTGGCTCGGTTAAAGAGGGTGGAGACGTTAATTTTCGAGATATTTACTTTAATCCGCATGGACATGGGACGCACACAGAGTGTTTGGGTCATATTACCGAGGAAATTCATTCAGTCAATGAAACGATGCACAATTATTTTTATCGTGCAAAGTTAGTATCGATATTGCCAAAACGGATTGAACGAGAAAATGGTGATATTGATTTTGTGATTACACCTGAACAAATTAGCGCATTGGATATTTCGGATTCAGAGGCCCTCATTATTCGAACAATGCCAAACGATGCTACCAAGACGAGTAGAAATTATTCCTCATCGAATCCTCCTTATCTGGATGCTGCATGTGCAGGGATTGTCATTGAAAATGGAATTGAGCACTTGCTTATTGACTTGCCATCAGTCGACCGAGAGAGCGATGGTGGAGTTTTAGCCTTCCATCATGCCTTTTGGCAGGTGCCTCATTCTCCCAATTACAAGCGAACAATTACGGAATTGATATACGCTGACAACAGTATTAAAGACGGAGCATATATTTTGAGTTTTCATATTGCGCCATTCAATAACGATGCTGCCCCAAGCCGCCCCGTGCTTTATGACATAAAAATGCGATGATCTGAGCGTAGTTTAGAATCGAACATAGTTCATAAATAAAGAAGAGCGTTAATCATATGATTAACGCTCTTCTTTCAGTAGTAGTTAGTTATTCAGTTGCCATAGCGTAACAACTAATTCTTCTGTAGCGAGAAGAAAAAACTTTTAAAACTAGGAATAAAAAATCAGGAATTTTCTTTAAGCTGTGCAAAAGCACGACTTTGAAATTAGAAATCTTAAGAACTGTTATACTCTTTAATCAAACTAGAAAATGAAACTGCCTCTCCAAGCAGCATAACTTCTATTTCAAAGCGAAACCAAAAGAAAATATCCTGACATTTCTCCTTATTTCTTGATTAAGTATACTGAGTTAATTTCAATTGTCCTCAAAGCAATGAATATTGAATGGGAAAAATTGAATAAACTGCTTGTTTCATCGAAATTTGAGTTACAGATTTTCTAGTTTCTTGAAGAACAGTTCTCGTTTTGCAGGAGATAAAGGAACTTCAGCTCCATTTTTCATTACAACAGCTCCGCCATTTTTCTTATCGTAGCGGTCCACATAATTAATATTGATTAAGTGAGATTGTTGTACTCTTAGAAAGTTATATCCTGTAAGTAGGATTTCATATTCCTTCAAGGTTTTTGATACCAGTATCTTTTTATCATCTTGTAAGAAGAAAGAGGTGTAGTTGCGGTCTGCTTCACAACGGATAATCTGATCCAATTCAACGACATGAACACTTTCTTGTGTTTTCAAAACGAGCCTTCTTTTTTCATTTGGAAGAATATTCTTTTGAAGGGCTTCAAATTGATGAGGTTCAGCGTTATCAGCTAACCTTACCAAAGCTTTTTCTAAGGCCGAACGCAATTCATTGGTATCTACGGGTTTAAGCAAGTAATCCAGTGCACTAAATTTGATTGCTTTGATCGCGAATTCTTCATGCGCAGTTATGAAAATAACTTCAAAGTTCTTGTTTTCGATGGATCGAAGAACGTCAAAGCCCGTGCCATCGGGCATTTGAATGTCAATGAATACAATATCAGGTTGATGTTTTTGAATGGCCTCTATACCGGATTGTACATTTTCCCCTTCTGGGATGGCTTTTACATCAAGCCCGAAAGAATCAATCATTTTTGCAATCAATTCTCTTGTTCGATTTTCATCGTCTATAATTAAGACTTTTCTCATAACAATATTTTCTGTTTAGGCATTGGTTAGGCGTCTACAATGTAAGGTAGTGAAATTAAAACTTTTGTGCCAGTTTCTTGTTTTATATTGTAGTCTGAAACAATCATTGTTCCATCAGTTTTATATTTTTTATTCAAATTCTCAATTCGATCCCGCGTAATATTCATCGCCATACTTTTATGAGCAGAACTTTTTTTGGTTGCTTCTGATCCTTTTCGGCCAATGCCATTGTCTTCAATTTTTATTTTGAGCATTCTGCCTGCTTTGGAGAGTGAAATATTAATGAAGCCTCCCTCAATTTTATGCAATTGACCATGTTCGATTGCATTTTCAATAAATGGCTGCGTAATCATAGGTGGAATCTTAGCCCCTTCAAGAAACAATTCTTCATCCGCCTCAATATTGAACTCAAACCGTTCTTGAAAGCGCAGTTTTTGCATTGCTAAGTATTTTTCTAATATTTCTAGTTCTATGCGAATAGGAATATGTTCTTTGGGAGAATTTTCCAAAATTAAACGCACAAGTCGAGAAAAATTCACTAAGAATTTTGACGAGTTTTCGGTGTCATTCTCATAAATGTAACTTTGAATTACCGACATAGCATTAAAAACAAAATGAGGATTCATCTGAGTTCGAAGAAGTGTCTGAGACATCTCAGCCTCTTTCTGGCGTTGTTTTATTTTTGTTTGATTCCATCGGTAAAATAAAATCAAGCCAGCCATTACAATTATGATGATAAAGCCAACGATGATGTACATCTGAAAATTATTTCTAAGTTGACTATTCTCAAGACGTGTTGCCGTCATCACACGCTCTTGCTGCTGTCTTTCAATCGAATCTGATTGAGAAGTAATGAGTCGCTCTCTCTGTTCTGCTCGGTAGGACTCACTCAATTCTGCGATTTTAGTTGCCGCCTGAACGGTTGTATTGCTGTCCACATAATCTAGATAAAGCTCCATGTAAAAAAGGGCATTTTTGACATCATGAATGTCTTTGTAGACTTCTGAAATAATGCGATAGGTCCTGTAGATTTGATTTTTTGCCCCGAATTGCTTTCGAATATCAATGGAACGATTGAGGTAATTCAGTGCGATGGAATATTTTTTTTGTTCCTTAAATACTGTTCCAACATTGTGGTAAACGTTTGCAATTTTTTCTTTGTTACTCGTTGATTCGAAATAGACCAATGCTTGATTAAATTGACTTACTGCCGCAGGATATTTCATCTGCTGTTTGTAAATTAGTCCTAGTAAATTGAAGGTTTCGCCAAGACCATTTAAGTCATTGAGCTCAGTCAAATAAGTTATTGATTTTTCTGAGTTTTTAATTGCTTTTTCAAATTGCTTTTTATCTAATTGTACATTTGCAAGATTGGTCAGGGCAAGAGCCATTTGTCGGCGGTCACTTATTCTTCTTGAATATTCGAATGAGTTTCTGAAGTAGCGCTCGGCATCACTTAAGTTCAAGATCAGTTTCTGAGAATACCCAATTTCTCTTGAGTATTTTGCGAGCAGCATGTTATTCCTGACTTCTTCAGCAAGTTTCAAGCTGACAAAGTTCTTGGCCACACTTAACTCTATTTGTCCGAAGAATTCATAAATCAAGGCTTGATTATTGAATGCTAGTGAAAGCGTCGACTTGCTGCCACTTCTTCGCGCTGTATTAATGGCACGCGTTGAGTAGAACATGGCTGAGTCTTTTTGATTCGTTTGCATAAAATTCAAGGCCAAATACCGATAAGATTCCGATTGCTTTTCGAAGTCTCGAATCGCTTTTGATTGTTCTAAGGACAAGCGAAGGTAATTTTCGGCGACGTCGTATTTTTGCATGTTACTGTGGTAGTAGCCCAAATGACGAAACACACTGAATTGAATGTTTGGGTCAGTTAATTTATTCAGAAAAGGCTGACAAGCAAGAATATATTCATTGTAATCGTCAAGATCTCCGAGGATTAATGAAACTTCAGCATTGTAGAAAAGAGCTTTGAATCGCAAAGAATCTTCAAGACTTCTACTTTTTTCGATGATTACTTTTCGAATAGAGTCTGCCTTTTGGATGTTATTTTCTTTGTAGAAGTTTGCCAACTTCAAAGTTGCTTGAAACCGCTCATTGACATCACTTTTCTGATTAATGGACTTAATCATTTTCTGTTCTGTGTCATTTTGAGCATGCAAACTTGGAACAGTCCAAAGCATAAGAAGAACACAGGAAGTGAATATGTTGAGGAGTTTTTGTTTCATTGCTTTAGTAAAAGTAACATTTTATCACTGATAAGCTGAGGCGTTAGAGAACTTGAATTTTATCAACTTCGAGCCGATTCATCGAATGAAATTAAAATTTTAACCTCTTGAGAGTCCATAAAGTAAGCAGTAACTCGTAACTTTGCACTTTCAAGTCAACAGTAGTATGGAATACAATTTTAGAGATATAGAGGCGAAGTGGAGAGCTTTTTGGGCTGAGAACAAAACGTTTCGTGCTGAGGATCAATCTGAGAAAGAAAAATATTATATCCTTGATATGTTTCCTTACCCATCTGGTGCTGGCTTGCATGTTGGCCACCCTTTGGGATATATTGCATCAGATATTTTTGCGCGCTACAAGCGCTTGAAAGGATTCAACGTATTGCATCCAATGGGTTATGACTCGTTTGGGCTGCCAGCAGAACAGTATGCTATTCAGACCGGACAACATCCAAGAATTACTACGGAAAATAATGTTGCCAGGTACAGAGACCAATTGGATCGGATTGGATTTTCATTTGATTGGGATCGAGAAGTTCGAACATCATCTCCTGATTATTACAAATGGACACAGTGGATTTTCAAGCAACTCTTTGACTGCTGGTATTGCAAAAAGGAAAATTCAGCTTTGCGTATTTCTGAGTTGATTTCAATTTTTGAAAAAGAGGGCAATGTTACGGTGGAAGCTGAGCACGACTTTGAAGGGGTATTCTCCGCCGAGGAATGGTTAGCGATGAGTGACGCACAGAAAAGTGCAACGTTGATGAGTTACCGATTGACATATCTTGCCGACTCATGGGTGAATTGGTGTCCAGCTTTAGGTACTGTCCTGGCAAATGATGAGGTTGTAAATGGTTTGTCGGAGCGAGGAGGGCATCCTGTTGAGCAAAAGTTAATGCGCCAATGGTCAATGCGAATTAAAGCATATGCAGAACGCTTATTGAAGGGCTTGGATAAACTCGATTGGTCCGATTCCATTAAAGATCAACAACGCAATTGGATTGGAAAATCACAGGGAGCATCTGTCCATTTTAAACTTGAAAATTCTTCTGATACAATTGAAGTCTTTACCACACGTCCAGATACAATTTATGGTGTGTCATTTATGGTTTTAGCGCCTGAACATCCATTGGTAGATCAAATCACAACTGAAGAGTTTGCTTCGGAGGTTGCAGAATATAAAAAGCAAGCATCACTTAAATCGGAACGTGATCGTCAGGCAGATGTGAAAAATATATCAGGACAAAATACAGGTGCATTTGCCATACATCCATTCTCAGGCAACAAGGTTGAGATTTGGATTGGCGACTACGTTTTAGCTTCTTATGGAACAGGAGCCGTAATGGCTGTTCCATGCGGAGATCAAAGGGATTATGATTTTGCCAAACACTTTGGCATAACCATCAAAACTATTTTTGACGAAAAAGACATTAGTGAGGGTGCATATACGGAGAAAGATGCGGTGATTGCCAATTCTGACTTTTTAGATGGTCTTCCAGTAAAAAAAGCAATCAAGGCAGCAATTTATGAAATTGAAAAGCGGGGAATAGGCAAAGGAAAAACACAATACCGCCTTCGAGATGCGGTGTTTTCCCGACAGCGCTACTGGGGAGAACCATTTCCTGTTTATTACAAGGATGAAATCCCACATTTGATTGATGACACCAATTTGCCAATAACACTTCCAGACGTCGATAAGTACCTCCCGACTGAAGATGGAGAACCGCCTTTAGCACGAGCGAAAAAAGATGCTTGGGAATATGCGGAGGGAGATCGCATGGAATACAATACAATGCCAGGTTGGGCAGGTAGTTCTTGGTATTTCTTGAGGTATATGGACCCAAAGAACGACAATGAGTTCGTTTCGAAAGACAAGGTTGAATATTGGAAGAATGTTGATTTATATATTGGTGGTTCAGAACATGCTACGGGTCACTTGTTGTATGCACGCTTTTGGACAAAATTCTTATATGATCTCGATTTGATTCCGTTCGATGAACCGTTTCAAAAGATGATTAATCAGGGAATGATTTTGGGGCGAAGTAATTTTGTTTACCGCATCAAAGACACCAATACATTTGTAACGGCTTCTCAAAAAGATCAATTTGATGTTGTGCCACTACATATTGATATTAAATATGTAAACAATGATATTTTGGATATTGAGTCAGCATCAAAGGATCCTATATCTGATTTTCTTCTTGGCGCAGAATTTATATTCGAAGAAGATGGAACCTACCAGTGCGGTTATGAGGTTGAAAAAATGTCAAAATCAAAATATAATGTGCAAACACCTGATGAATTGGTGGATACGTTTGGAGCGGACACCTTGCGCATGTATGAAATGTTTCTCGGTCCATTAGAACAGAGCAAACCATGGGATACTAAAGGGATAAATGGGGTAAACAATTTTTTGAGAAAACTTTGGCGTTTATTTCACGATCAGGAGAATAATGTCGTTTTGACCGACGAAGATCCGAATTCTAAAGCATTAAAATCGTTACATAAAACAATCAAGAAAGTTGGAGATGATTTAGAGCGGTTTTCTTTCAATACAGGAGTTTCGAACTTTATGATTTGCGTCAATGAGTTGAGTGATCAGAAGTGTAACAACAAGACAATTTTGCAACAGCTAACAATCCTACTCTCTCCATACGCCCCTCACATATGTGAAGAATTGTGGGTAAAACTCGGAAATCAACCGGGGACGATCAGTTTCGCAAAATTCCCAGTATTCAATGAGGCATTTATGGTTGAAGCAAATCACACATATCCGGTTTCGTTTAATGGAAAAATGCGATTCAAAATTGAACTCCCTACAGCAATGTCAAAAGAAGATGTTGAGAAAGAAGTTTTAGCGCATGAAACGGCTGTAAAATGGTTGGAGGGCAAACCTCCAAAGAAAGTGATTGTAGTTCCTGGGAAGATTGTAAATGTAGTCGTTTAAGAATTTCTAGAGAAAACCCATTCTGATACCAAATAAAAAGTTCAATCTCATAAAGTTGAATAGAATTTTTCTGGCACATCCTTTGTACTTGTCTTATAACTTCAAATTCTGTCGCTATGAGAAATCTCACTTATATTTTTTCTGTATTGATCCTTGCCCTGTTAATTATAAGCTCTCAAAAAGCAGTCACTTATCCTTCTGTTTCGAATAGCGCATTCACGACAGGTGAAAAACTAAGGTATCGCGTCACTTATGGCTTTATGGATGCTGGAGAAGCAATAATGGAGGTTAAGTCGACATCAAAAAAAGGGAACAACAGAGCCTTACATCATGTGAAAGGAACTGGCAGAACCCTTGGGGGATTTAATGCGTTTTATAGTGTCTATGACATCTATGAAAGTTATATCGATAAGAAGTCAATGATGCCTTGGTATTTTATTCGAAATGTGAACGAGGGCGGATATAAAATAAATCAATCCTATACTTTTAAGCAAAACTTAAATCGAGTTTACAACGGGAGCAAAGATTTCAAGGTCTCCATCGGAATTCAAGATATGATTTCCTCTTTCTATAAGGCAAGAACTCTAAATCTGGATGGCATCAAAAAAGGAAAGACTTTTTCTTTTGATTGCTTCATGGACGATGAAGTCTATACTTTAAAGATCAAATACGTTGGAACTGAAGAAGTGAAAATTCGTAAAGGAAAATTTAAATGTTTCACGTTTGTTCCCGTCGTTCAAACAGGTCGGTACTTTAACAATGAAGAAGATGTAAAATTTTGGGTGACAGCAGATAAGAATAGAATCCCCATTTTGGTTAAAGCTAAAATTCCTGTTGGAACGGTAAAAATGCATCTGGTTGAATGGGAGGGATTGAAAAATCCATTAACGAGTAAAATCGAGCGGTAATTTTATAGAATCTGTTGCGAAAAAAGTTTTATTGGCACTATTTTAATCGTTCAGTTTCAGTACAGCCAAGAACGCCTCTTGTGGAATTTCTACTCTTCCAACCTGGCGCATACGCTTTTTTCCTGCTTTTTGTTTTTCCAACAGTTTTCGTTTCCGCGTGATATCACCTCCATAACATTTTGCTGTAACGTCTTTCCGTAGTGCTTTTATTGTTTCTCTTGCGATAATTTTTGCCCCAATGGCGGCTTGAATAGGAATTTCAAATTGCTGTCGTGGAATAAGGTCCTTTAATTTCAGACAGATTTTCTTGCCGAGATCGAAGGCATTGCTTCGGTGCACCAATGCAGAAAGTGCATCAACTTGCTCCCCATTTAGTAACAAGTCCATTTTAATTAGATCAGATTTCTTGTAACCTATTGGATGGTAATCGAATGATGCGTATCCACGAGATACTGTTTTTAGACGGTCATAAAAGTCAAAAACAATTTCTCCCATTGGCATTTCAAAACTCAATTCCACTCGATCCTGCGTTAAATAGATCTGATTGGTTAGTTCACCTCGTTTTTCGATACACAAATTCATTATTTGTCCCACATATTCAGCTTTTGTAATGACTTGTGCTTTAATGTATGGTTCTTCGATCATTTCCATTCCCGATGGATCTGGAAGTTCTGATGGATTATTTACTATGAGCGCATGATCTAGATTCTTTTTCATGTATGCTTTGTACGATACGTTGGGTACCGTGGTAATCACCGTCATATTAAATTCACGCTCAAGGCGTTCCTGAATTATTTCCATGTGAAGCATTCCCAAGAAGCCACATCTAAATCCAAAACCAAGAGCGGCAGATGATTCTGGTTCAAAAACTAAGGAAGAGTCGTTCAGTTGAAGCTTTTCCATAGAGTAACGTAACTCCTCGTAGTCTTCTGTATCAACAGGGTATATTCCTGAGAAGACCATTGGTTTTACATCCTCAAATCCTTGGATGGCTGCACTACAAGGGTTTTCTTCTGTAGTTATTGTATCTCCAACTTTGACTTCTGCTGCTTTTTTAATTCCGGAAATAATGTACCCAACATCTCCCGCTTTCACCTCTTTTTGAGGGCTTAGATCCATTTTAAGAACTCCGATTTCTTCAGCCCCATAACTTTTCCCAGTATTGAAAAATTTGACACGATCACCTTTACGGATGACGCCATTTCTAACACGATAGTAGGCGATAATTCCACGAAATGAATTGAACACAGAGTCAAATATCATTGCTTCCAAAGGAGCATCTTCATTACCAGTTGGTGCAGGTATACGGTTGATTACCGCATCGAGAATTTGATCAACTCCCAATCCAGTTTTTCCTGAGGCTGGGATCACATCTGTTGGATCGCAACCAATTAAGTCAACAATTTGATCCGTTACCTCTTCAGGCATCGCACCAGGAAGATCCATTTTATTGAGAATTGGAATGATCTCAAGATCGTGTTCTAAGGCCAAATAAAGGTTCGAAATTGTTTGGGCTTCTATTCCTTGCGCAGCATCAACGATCAAAAGTGCTCCCTCGCAGGCTGCGATAGAACGGGAAACTTCATAAGAGAAATCAACATGTCCCGGGGTATCAATTAAATTCAGGATATATTCTTCACCTTCATGTGAATGGTTCATCTGAATAGCGTGACTCTTAATGGTGATACCACGTTCACGTTCCAAGTCCATATCATCGAGTGCTTGGTTTTGCATTTCACGATCCGAGATCGTTCCTGTAGTTTGCAGTAAACGATCCGCGAGAGTACTTTTCCCGTGATCAATGTGTGCGATAATGCAAAAATTTCGAATATTCCTCATAGTTCCAGTGTGCCTCGTGATTGCACTTAGCGCGCCCAAAAATACGGCAAAATAATGGAATTTAAAGTCAGAAGAATGTGTTTATTTCTTGAAGTTTCTTTGATTCAATTTCTAGTTCATAATTCTGCGGCTTAAATAAAAGAAAAGGAAAGATGGGTATCTTTCCTTTTCAAAACCTAAACTACTACTATTTATGAAAACTTAATTTTGGTAATTAACTAAGCAGTTCCAAATTGCGTGCCAATTTTCACTGCTTGTCAACTTAAGCATATATTAGTTACGATTTGATTGTTAAAATATTGTGTCTGGCGGTTTTTTTAACATAAGTTATCAAACATTATTTCTTCAATGAATCAAACTTGATGTGAATAAAAAAGCGCCTCAGATTACTGAGGCGCTAATATTCCTTACTTTATTGGGTTCACTAAAGCAAACCAAAAAAGAACATTTTTTTACTTGATAACAACTTTCTCAATGTGAGAACCGTTTTCATTTGAAACGTTCACTACGTAAAGCCCTGATCCAAATGATGACAAATCAATTGAAGTATCCATTGATACCGATTGATTGTAAACTACTTTTCCTGTCGCATTTGAAATCACGATTGTATTTTTTTCATTGTTGGCATTTGAGATTGTGATGAGACCTTCTGATGGGTTTGGATACACACTAACACCTTCGAGGGCAATCGTCTCTACTGCTAAAGAAGCATCAAAATTCGCTCGGATATAAGGAGCAAATTCCCAACTATTATAATAGTTTACAGCGCCTCCAGTTCCATAAGGACCGTATCCAAAGGTTGAGAAGTCATCATCTTCAGTTGAGGAATCAGATCCTCCCAGTCTTAATTCTTCACTTCCACTTGTTCCATCAACTTTATATACATCGACCATATATCCTTTTCCTGCTTCAAGCAGAGAAGGGCTTGGGAATATGATTGTGGTAATTGCCGAACCAACTTCGCTTTGTGCAATTGTGTGCCCTGTTTCATTGTTAAATGTCAATGGATCCTGAATTGATCCTGATGCATCCATTTCTTGAACACGCACTGTAACGTAGAGGTCAGGTGTTGTTCCAGTTGCAAAGTTAACATCGACTCCCCAAATTTGTTGGTCTACTTCAGGGTAGTAAATGTTCCCCCATGAATGAGGAGCTTGCGCATTTGTTGGGTCTGCAGCTGCTGGGTTCCAACCGTAAGAACCGACCGCACCATAATCGTGGGCCATCAAGTTATCATTTACGTTCAGCGTACTTGTCATGTATGTATCATCAGAAGGGTCTTGGTCAGCAGGAATACTGAACTCTGCCCAGTAATCTCCATTTGCAGATGGAGTGAATCCAGTGTTGAACCAGATGGTGTCATCATCAGATACAGCAAGCGTAATTGTTTGCATTGATGTTGAAACAATTCCTGACGCGTCATAAACATCACATGTTAAATCAAATGTTTGATCCAATCCTCCTTGGTTTTCAACAACAACACCCGCAATCATCTCACGTACTTGCGTTAATGGAGTCATTGAATATTCCCAATCGTTTAAAATATCTCCGTGCCATCCACGAATTAACCCGATGTCATTATCTGGAAGGGTAACAATGGAAACATCATCAACCATCCATGCGTAGTCGCATCCTCCGATGTAACGGAACCCGATGTAAGCTGTAGATGATCCACCTACAACAGCAGATACATTTGCTGTTACGATATCAGGGTTTGGGCTTGAGGCATTAACAGAAAGGTCATCGTGAACAGGAATTTCTGTCCATGTAACACCGTCTGTACTTGCAATTACGTAACAATTACCTTGATATTGTCTGTAGAAAGATTCGAATTCAACTGCGACAGCAGTATTTGCAGATAGGTCGATAGGTGTGTTGAAGTAGACATCTGCGTTTTGGTTTCCTGAACACATTAAGTCGGAATCATACAAAGCAAAACCATCTGCTGCGGTAGTTGAAGTAATCCCGTCGATAGCAAATGCGCCTGATGGCACTCCGGTGCCAATAACCCAGTTGTCACCTGATGCTGCATTGTCTGTAAATGACCATTCACTTGGTGTACTGAAACTATTTGGGCCCCATAAAATGGCTTTTTCCGAAACAACCTCTGGTGCTTTAATTCCTGATTTAATAATTGGTGTTTGTAGTGTTTTCCCTATCACTTGATCAGTGTTTGTTTGCGCAGAAACTGCACTAGCAATAGAAAGTGAAACAATACTCAAAGTTATTTTTTTCATAGTGTTGATTTTTCACGAAGATAATAGATATATTCCTTTACTGCAAAGAGATCACCCTTAAGATCAAATGATTTTCATTTTGTGAAGTAAAAACGATGCATTCATATTTTGACAAACTCCTTTTTTTATTTTGTAATCGAAACGCAATTCATTTTTTATAATGGATGCCTCGAAATAGTAGTTTCTTATTTGAGGGAGTTTCTTTTCCATGGCACAAATACTCAAGTCGTGAGTGGCAAGTAATCCCGTGGCAGATGAATTCACTAGTTTTTCGATGAACTTCTGTGAGCCTTCCGCTTTGTCTTTGCTATTTGTTCCTTTTAAAATCTCATCAAGAATAATGAAATAGCTTTCTTTTTTGATGGCTTCAATAATGAACTTTAATCGCTTAAGTTCCGAAAAGAAGTAGGATTCATCGTTCAATAATGAATCTGAAGTACGCATACTAGAGATTAACTTTATTGGGCGATATGCAAAAGATTCAGCGCAGACTGGTAGACCACAGTTAGCTAGAACCAGATTTATTGCGATTGTTCTAAGGAAGGTGCTTTTCCCCGCCATATTGGCACCCGTGACAATAAAAAAGTCATCATTGTGAACTTTAATGGAGTTTTTCACCATTTTCGTTGCGTCAAGCAATGGGTGCCCTATGTCTTTCGCCTCAAGTTGGATTTTGTGGTCTGATTGAACAGTGGGGTAGACGTAATTTTTCTGATTGAAACCAAAATTACCAAAGGAGTTCATTGCATCAAACATTTCAACAATAGAGAACCAATCGATCATTGCATTATCAAATTTTTTGATCCATTTTTCGATACGATAGGTGTATCGTAAGTCCCATAACAAAAAACCATTTGCCAATGGAGCAAATATCATATTGTTTCTATTGGATAGCAGGTCGATCTCCTTTGCGAGTTCATTGAGTCGTTCTGATGCATTTATGCCACTCGTTTTGATAGAATTTCCCCAGTTTTGGAGTAGTTCACATTCAAACTCTTCTTTTTCTATGGACAAAAGGAGTTGGGCATATTGCGCAAAAAAGTCGTTAATTTTGCTTGTGATATTGTAAAGATCGGTTGTCTTTTTTAAATACCTTCCTGTGATTCCAAGTCCGAATAAAAACCAAGTTAAAAGAATGTATCCATTGATGAACCCTAGCCAATAACACAGGATTCCAATCACTGATAGTATAGAAAATAAAACCGGCATCCACTTAAAGATTCTCGGGGTAAATGTTTTGTACGAACGAACCCATTGTAATATATGGTCAGACTCAACATCAGATTCAATTAGAGCAGCAATAGTGGTATAGTTTTGACGCCAATTTGCTTTTTCCGCAATCTCTTGAGTCGCTTTTTGCTTTTCCTTGATTTGATCAATATTGTTCGAGTTTAGCCACGCTGCCAATTGTTTCTGTCCATTTTTAGTGGCCGTCCGGTTTATAATTTGGAACAATGATCCTTCGCCAAATAAATCGATATCCTGATTGAAGTGATGTCCTTCAAAAATATATTGGTTTCCATTTTCTAATTCTGATAAATCCCCATTTGAGACTTTAATTTCTAGCTGATTTAGTTGACGTATTTTATTTAAATACTTCAACTTGTTTTTCAGATTAGAATACCGATTAACAAGCAGTAGAAATAAGATAAATCCAACAGATAATGCAATCAGGATTAGTTGACTATTTCCAGAGAAAAAGTAGACAGCAGCTGCCATTGCAAGAAATACGAAAAGCCGAAACATGGAGAAAGCAAAAATGCGTTTTTTTAATGCTGAAATTTGCGTTTCAAATGTCTTTATGTTTTCAGTGTAAAAATCGTTTGGAGTCATGGGTATAAATCAAAAACTAATGTAGCTATTTCTTGACCATTTTATTTCTTAAAAGATGTGAAAGATTGGATGAAGTGTTGATTTTCTCATCCGTCGGGTTTATTGGCAGCTTATTTGTCATTTCTCCTTAATCTTAGAAATGTCAGCGATTCTAAATAAAAAACGTCCTACTTGCAAAGTAGGACGTCTCGATATGAATTTGGATTCTTAAAGTCCCAGCAATACTTCTAATGGATTTTTTGCGCCGAACAGCATTCGTTCCGGATTTTCTAGCATTTCTTTTACTTTCACCAAGAAGCTCACACTTTCCTTACCGTCAATAATGCGGTGGTCGTATGAGAGTGCTAAATACATAATTGGTCGGATTTCTACTTTTCCATCAATAGCTACTGGACGCTGCACAATGTTGTGCATTCCGAGGATAGCAGATTGTGGAGGATTAATGATCGGGGTCGATAACATTGATCCAAAAACACCACCATTGGTAATTGTGAAGGTGCCACCAGTCATTTCGTCAGGAGTGATTTTCCCGTCTCGTGCTTTTATTGCGAGACGTTTTATTTCGCGCTCAATTTCTGCCAATGACATTTGCTCCGCATTTCGAACTACAGGAACCATCAATCCTTTTGGAGAAGATACTGCAATTCCTATATCAGCATAATCGTGCAAGATCATTTCCTTACCATCGATTTGAGCGTTAACTGCTGGGAATAAATTTAATGCTTCCGTCACCGCTTTGGTAAAGAACGACATAAATCCAAGATTGACTTCGTGATGTTCTGAGAATGCTTTTTTATATTTTGCACGAAGGTCCATTATTGGCTTCATATCAACCTCGTTAAACGTCGTGAGCATTGCCGTCTCGTTTTTAACTGCAACTAGACGCTCTGCAATTTTACGACGCATCATAGACATTTTCTCGCGATTTTGTTCACGTGTTCCTCCCCATCCTTGAGTTGCTCCAACGTCAAATCCTGCTGCCATTGCCGATACAACATCTTGCTTTGTGATACGCCCTCCTTTTCCTGTACCATTGACTTGATTTGGATTTATATCATTTTCAGCCATAATCTTAGCCGCTGCAATTGAGGGTGTTCCTGCGGCATATGATTTTTTCTCAACTGGATCAGGGCTTACCGTCTTTTCTTCTGGTGCAACCTTCGCTTTAACAGGCTCTGGAACCGCTACGGATTCTGTTGTATCTGCAGTTGATTCAAATCCTGCGGGACGTTCTGCTGATGTGTCAATAAGGCATACGACAGCGCCTACTTCAACGGCATCACCTTCCTCTGCTTTCAGCGTTATAGTTCCACTTTCCTCAGCAGGTAATTCTAATGTTGCCTTGTCAGAATCAACTTCTGCAATGGCTTGGTCTTTTTCAACATAATCACCATCAGATACCAGCCATTGTGCAATTTCTACTTCTGAAATTGACTCTCCCGGACTTGGCACTTTCATTTCTAATACCGACATATAATTAATTTAATTAAGCTTTGACTTTTGTTTTTCCATATTGGAACAGTTCGCTAAACAGTCGTTCCAACCTGCGTTTGTGAAGGTCATGCGATCCTTCTGCAGCAGCAGCAGAAGGCCTCCTGCATATTCCTTGAATATTTATGTGCCTTAACTCCATGGCGACATGTGTCCATGCCCCCATATTAGCAGGTTCTTCTTGCGACCAAAGAATATGCTTTGCGTTTTTATATTTCTTGAGGATTCCATCAATTTGTTTAGTAGGCAACGGATAAAGTTGCTCAATTCGAACAAATGCCATGTTTTCTACTCCAAGTTCTTTTGCTTTTTCAGTTGCCTCGTAGTAGTATTTCCCTGTGCAAAACACAACGGTATCAGCAGACGCAACTTGTGCATTTGGATCATCAATTAGTTCTTTAAAGTTCCCCTTCGCCATTTCATCCAAGGATGATGTCGCCCTTGGGTGACGCAAAATCATTTTTGGTGAGAATACAACCAATGGCTTTCTGAACTCACGTTTTAACTGTCTTCGTAATAAATGGAAGTGATTCGCTGGGGTAGAGGTGTTTACTACTTGAATGTTCAAGTCTGCACATTGTTGCAAGAAACGCTCCATTCTGCCACTTGAATGCTCTGCGCCTTGTCCTTCATAACCGTGTGGTAAAAGCATAACCAATCCGCTTTGTGTGGACCACTTGTCTTCACCTGCTGTAATGAACTGATCGACCATGATTTGAGCCCCATTGTAGAAATCTCCAAATTGAGCTTCCCAAATCGTTAACCCTTTCGGACAGGCCAATGAATAGCCATATTCATAACCAAGAACACCATATTCCGATAGCAGTGAGTTGTAAATCGTGAAAGGCGCCTGTTGTTCTGAAAGTAGGTTTAAAGTTACAATCTCTTCTTCAGTATCTTCTGTTTTGATGACAGCGTGTCTGTGAGAAAATGTTCCTCGTTCAACATCTTGACCTGTCAATCTTACGGGGTGGCCTTCTTCCAAAAGAGTCGCATAGGCTAGCATTTCTGCCGCTCCCCAATCCAATTGGTCTTCTTCAATGCCTTTGAGGCGATCCCGGAAGATTTTAGAGATTTTACGAAAGTATTTTTTCCCTTCTGGAAGTGTCGATAGTTTTTTGCCCAATTCATTTAATTTCTTCTTTGGAACTCCAGTTTTTGGTGAAACTTCAAAATCCTTTTCTTTTCCGTGTCGATATCCCTCCCAGGCATCACTCAAGAAATCGTAGACCAATGCTTTCTCATGCTCCTGCGATTCTGCGTATTCTTTCTCGAGAAAATTGTTGTAATTGTCTGTGATTTTTTTTGCGTCCTCACGATTGATCACTCCCTCAGCTTCCAATTGTTTGAAATAGATATCTCTAGGGTTTGGGTGCTTTGCAATCAAATTGTAAAGGTGCGGTTGGGTAAACTTTGGTTCATCTCCCTCGTTGTGCCCATATTTTCTATACCCAAGCAAATCAATGAATATATCGCTATTAAAATGCTGTCGATACTCTACAGCCATTTCCATTACTTGAACAACTGCTTCAACATCATCTCCATTGACATGAAAAACAGGGCAAAGTGTTGTTTTAGCAACATCCGTACAATATGTGGACGATCGTCCGTCCAAATAGTTCGTTGTAAAACCGACTTGATTGTTGGTTACAATATGAATTGTCCCTCCAGTTTTGTACCCTTCCAGTTGCGCCATTTGTATAATCTCATACACAATTCCTTGTCCTGCAATTGCTGCATCTCCGTGGATAAGTACTGGGCATACTTTTCTTACATCATTATCGAGGGAATGGTCTAATTTTGCACGTGAAATTCCTTCAACTACTGGGTTGACAGCTTCAAGGTGGGATGGATTTGGAGAGAGGGTAAGGGTAATGTCTTTACCACTTTCAGATTTTATAAATGATGTAAATCCTTGATGGTATTTTACATCACCATCGAAGCGTTCGTCTTTTTCAAATTCTTTGCCTGCAAATTCCGAAAATATATCGCGTGGTCGTTTTTCGAAAACATTTGTGAGCGTATTCAATCGCCCACGGTGTGCCATACCGACAACAAACTGTTCAACTCCATTGTCTGCTCCTTTTTGAACTAAGGCATCCAGTGCTGGGACCAACACTTCCAACCCTTCCACGGAGAACCGTTTTTGACCAACAAATTTTTTGCCAAGAAATGATTCAAATCCAGCCGTTATTGCGAGCTTTCTGTAGATCTCTTTCTTTTTTTCTGCATCGTATTTTGGTCGATTGCGCAGTTCAATATGATTTTTGAACCAAGCAATATGATCGGGTTCTCTCATATATGTGTACTCAATACCTATTGATTGGCAGTACGTTTCTTCTAAATCTGCGACAATAGTACGCAAGGTAGCTGGTCCAATTCCTATTTCCTCACCCGCTTGGAATACACTATCCAAATCAGCTGCTGTTAGACCAAAATTCTCAATGGCTAAGGTTGGAGCGTATGTTCTTCGCTCACGAACAGGGTTCGTTTTTGTAAACAAATGTCCGCGGTCGCGGTATCCGTTGATAAGGTTAATTACTTTAAATTCTTTTTGGAAGTTTTCCGGAATTTCTCCGCCATCTTCAAAATTAATTCGCGCAAAATCAAAGCCTTCAAAAAACTTTTGCCAACCGATATCAACGCTTTCAGGGTCTTGAACGTACAATTTGTACAGGTGGTCTATTGCGTTAACATCCGCATTACCAACATATGATACTTTATCCATTCTTCTTTGTCACAATTATGGAAGCCCAAATTTAGACAAAGTCATGCACTTAACACAGCTCGAACAAGGAAAAATCAAGGAAAAGTGTTAGAATTTTAAACTTTAGTTTTATAACTTTTGATTTGAGCTTCTGAGATTATCCTGAAAGCGTTGATTTTATATAAATAATGACTGTTTGGAATTCATATAAGAAAGTCTGATTTATTTGTTGTTTATCAACATGTTAGGAATCCTAGAATTGGGTGTATTTTGTTATGTTTTTCGATTGAAAGTTCTGTAAATTGTACAATTACAAAAAACAACTAAACATGAAAAAAATTATTACATCAATAGCAATGTGCCTCTCCGGGTTTGCTTCTATGGCTCAGGTAGACGTTGTAGCTCCAAATTTTACAGCCGATGACATTAACGGAACCACTCACGATTTATACGACCATCTCGCAGACGGGAAGGTTGTGATTGTTGATATGTTTACCACGTGGTGTTCACCATGTTGGTCGTTTCACTCTCAACATTATTTAGAAGATTTGAACACCGAGTTCGGACCAAATGGAACGAATGAAGTTGTGATTATAGCCTACGAAGATGACCCCAGTACAACATTGGATGCGCTCAATGGTATAGGGGCAAATACATACGGTGATTGGACTGCAGGCGTATCTTACAACATAATTAATGGGCCTAATCCCTTGCCATCAGAGTATGGTACTGGATACCCAACAGTTAGTGTTATTTGTCCGAGCGATAAAGAAATTAAGTGTAATTTGGTTAGTGTGAGTTCATTGCAAGAAATGAGAACTTGGGTTCAGGATGTAATTACGCAGTGTTCATCTAATTCTGTAGAGGAAACTCCTCATGCTTTGGAATTGTTTGTTGCACCAAATCCATTAACAGATAAACGACATATTGCATTTAACGCAGTTAATTCTGAAAATGCTGAACTGAGTATTTATAGCGTTTCTGGAGAATTGATCTCGACATCCTCTCATCAGGTTCTCGAAGGAGAAAATGTTCTCGAATTGGATTTAGGTTCAATTGAAGCGGGAACCTATTTTTTAAAGGTTGAGACGCCAACTCAATTTAGCACATTAAAAACCATTGTAAAGCTATAACGAGACATTATTAGAATCGAATTTAGGTAACTAAGTTCGATTCTAAAATCCGCTTAGTTTTCTAAGAAAACATATTTCTCAAGTACACTTTATAGGCTGTTCTTCGGACAATTAACTCGCACATTTTTGGGATGAAATTGGTACTTGTTGTAAGTGCTAAAAAGTCATTCTGTGGAATATCTATTTGATAGAGCAATTGAAGTGTTGCAACTTCCCCTCTTTTGAGTATTTCTTCAAGCTTTTGCGAGATGTGTTGGATAATTTCATTCAATGAGAGCGCTTCATTTGTGAAAATCTCCTCAAAATGAATTCCACTTTGCATGAAGTCTTTTGCTATTTGACACTGTGTTTTGAGAACAAAGCCAGGAGATTGAAACTGGACGGATAAAATAGATTTTTCGAGGTACGATTTCATACGTTACACACAGCGGATTAAATCATCGAATATCGGCACCAGGATGAAATTCTTTTTCTGGAACTACAAAACACAACTCACCTTTGTCATTTTCAGCCATTAATATCATTCCTTGAGATTCCACACCTCGGATCTTCCGTGGTGCTAAATTCAGCAAAACGGTTACTTTTTTACCAATGACCTCCTGTGTAGTATAGTACTTTGCAATCCCTGAGACGATTGTTCGTTTGTCCAATCCCGTATCAACCAAAAGCTTTAATAACTTATCTGCTTTCTTTATTTTTTCCGCCTCCAAGATGGTACCCACTCGGATGTCCATTTTCGTAAAATCATCAAATGACGCTTCTTCCTTTTGCGGTTCAAATTGCGGCACATTCGTTTTTGATGCATTCAGTTTTTCGATTTCTTTTTCAACCATTGTATCTTCAATTTTTTGGAACAAAATAGATGGCTTTGCCGTTGGTTGACCCGCGCTTAATAAGTTGTGTTGACCTGCAGCACTCCATTGGTCGTTTGAGTAATTCAAGAAGGTCGAGATTTTAGAAGCAGTTGCAGGCAAGAAGGGCTGCAAAACAATGCTCAAGTTTGCTGTAATTTGCAGTGCGATATTCATTATGGTCTGGACACGTTTCGTATTTTTCTCGTCTTTTATTAATTTCCAAGGTTCCATATCGGCCAGGTACTTGTTTCCAAGTCGCGCCAAATTCATAGCTTCGGACTGAGCCTCTCGCAATTTATAGGCGTATATAAGTTTTGAAATTCTATCTGGAATGGCAGCCATTTCTGCAAGTACTTCCTGATCGTAATCTGAAAATTCACCCACCTCAGGTACAGCCCCATCGTAGTATTTTTGTGTAAGAACCAATGCCCGATTCACAAAATTGCCGAGGATATCAGCCAACTCACTATTGATGCGCGTTTGATATTCTTTCCAGGTAAATTCACTGTCTTTCGTTTCTGGTGCAATCGCTGTTAGAACGTATTTTAATTCATCAACTTTCTCTGGATATGACTCCAAGTATTCATGCAACCAGACGGCCCAATTTTTGGATGTAGAGAATTTGTCTCCCTCAAGATTTAAGAACTCGTATGCTGGAACATTATCCGGGAGGATGAGTCCTTCATATGACCTCAGTAAAATTGGAAATATAATTGCGTGGAAAACAATGTTGTCTTTGCCAATAAAGTGGACCAGTTTGCGGTCGCCTGTCCAATAATCTTCCCAATTTTTATTGTTGTCTATGGCCCATTGTTTTGTTGCAGAAATGTAACCAATTGGAGCATCCATCCAGACGTACAGTACTTTTCCATCTCCTCCTTTTACAGGGACTTTGATTCCCCAATCGAGGTCACGTGTCATTGCTCTTGGTCGCAAACCATTATCTATCCAAGACATGCATTGTCCAATCACTTGGTTCCTCCATTTTGAAGCATCGTGCTGTTGAACGCCGCCAAGTTCGCCCTCTTTAATCCAATCTTTTAACCACTCTTCATGTCGCTGCATTGGCAAATACCAATGAGATGTTTCCCTCATTATGGGTGTTTTCCCGCTTAGAGTCGACTTTGGATTGATCAAATCTGTTGGGCTCAGCGCTGAGCCGCATTTTTCACATTGATCTCCATAAGCTTCTTCGTTTCCACAATTTGGGCATGTGCCAGAGATGTAGCGATCTGCTAAAAACTGATGGAACTCTTCGTCATAATATTGTTGGCTTGTTTCTTTGGTGAAATGGTCCTTTTCTTCAAGTACCTTAAAGAAATCCTGAGCTGTTTCATGATGTATTTGCGCTGAGGTCCGATGAAAGATATCAAAAGAGATATCGAAGTCATTGAAAGCTTGTCCAATGATTTTATTGTACTTGTCAACGATTTCCTTTGGTGTTGTTCCTTCTTTTTTGGCGCGCAGCGTAATTGCTGCTCCATGCTCGTCGCTTCCGCAAATGAAAGTAACGTCATGATTGTTCATGCGTAGAAATCGAGTAAAAATATCTGAAGGTAAATAAACGCCGGCTATATGTCCTAAATGAAGGGGGCCGTTTGCGTATGGGAGTGCCGCGGTAACGGTGTATTTATTTTTTTGCATTCTGAAATGATAGAATTAGACCTCAAAGATAGCAATCCAAGTTGGATTTTACATCCGTTGTTGGACTCTATAACGATTGAAGCGATTCAATCAGGTGTGAAAACAGCAGTTTTATCCAAGTTTAATTTCCTTTTCGAGGAACCGAATGTCATAGGACTCCAATTCCTTTAAAATTGGTGTGTAGACTTCCTTTTGAACTGGTAGCGTTACACCTTTGCTTTTTAATTCGCCTAAAAGAATCATTTTGGCACAGATTGCCACCGGCAGCCCAACTGTATTTGACATTGAGGTAAAGACTTGATCTTCTCCAATATTAACCATCGATGAGGTGATTTGATTTTTTGAACCGTTCAGCTCATATTCAAATTCGTGAATCATAACCAGCATGTCCTTGTCTCCATCGTTCAATGAAAGCTTATTCACAAGTATTTTCTGAAGCACCTGAGCTGGACTTGCATTTTCAACCCCAATAATTGGCTCGTCCTGAAACAAGCCAAGCCATTCAAAACGATCATAGGTGTCGATTCGGTCTTCCCGCAAGAACGCTTTGAATTTTTCTTCTACTGATACGTTTGCATTGTAAGGAAGAAAGGAGTTGAGAAAAGTTCGAGGTGTTAAATTGGCAGTATTTGCCATTTGATAGCTATCGTCTGTCATTCCGAGCTCTATGAATACATCCCATGCTTTGCAATATCCTGGTCGTCTTAGTGTACCTCTAAATAGGGTTGGAATATCCTGAATTCCGTATGTTTCACGGTAAGACAAAGAATCACGATTTGCATATCCAACAAAATCACCATATCCATCCACACTCATGTGATCCAAGCGTCCAAAAAGACGGTTGTAGGGGATGTATTTATGACGTCCATTTCGCAGGAAACTTGCTGCTCCACCTTGACCCGCCAAAATGACGTTTCTTGGATTCCAAGTAAATTTATAATTCCACGGGTTGTCGTCACTCTCCGGAGCAATCAATCCACCAGTGAATGATTTAAAGCTCGTCAGTTGGCCTCCACGCTCTTTGATTTCGTCAATAATTTTCATGGCGCTCATGTGATCAATCCCAGGGTCAACGCCAATTTCGTTCATAATGACAATTCCAGCGTCCTTTGCTTTAGTATTTAATGCGCGCATTTCGTCTGAGATGTAGGAGGGTGTAATCAAGTTTGTTTTTAGCGAGATACAATCTTGTGCTACACCAATGTGAAATCGAGCAGGAAGCATTGAAATGACCAAATCGGACTGTTCAATTTCTGGTCTGCGTTCATCGGGGTTTAATGCGTCAAAAGACAATGCTATTCCGTTGGCATGACCTTTAATCTTTGCTTTTACGGTCTCAATATTTTGATCTACAATTCGAACTTTCCAGTTGTATTCGGTTGAGTTTTCTAATAGATATCGAATAAGTGAAGATGCAGACAAGCCAGCACCGAGAACAAGAATGTTTTTCATAGCAAAGAGTATAAGTCAAATGTATGTAATGAATTTTCCGTTTCAAAGTGTTAAATAAAAAACTTTAAAAATCCAATAATGTTAAATTATCTCTGCTTTTGTTATTTCGTTTATCATGAGCTCTTTATGCGTTTTGCTCCGCTCGTGCTCGAGCTGTTAAATTTCTGAAAGGAATTTTGGCGAGGTTTGGATTCCAAAATGAGTTTAATTTTGGCCTCTTTTTCTTGAAAAGAACGTCATTTCATTTCAATTTTGTTGTTTTTTATCAGGATTGTGATGATTAAAATCTTATCGTCTTCGAATTTGTTACAATTTCAAATCTTCAAATTCGCTTGGTCACTCCGAATTTTTTAATTTTGCCTCAAACAATCATTAACATGGGTAGAGCATTTGAATATCGAAGAGCAGCAAAAGAAAAGCGTTGGGATAAAATGTCCAAGTTGTTCCCAAAGCTAGGAAAGGCCATAACAATGGCAGCAAAGGAAGGTGGCTCAGATCCTGATATGAATGCGACATTACGCACGGCAATTAAGAATGCCAAGGGGCAAAATATGCCGAAAGACAACATAGAAGCTGCGATTAAACGTGCAACATCAAAAGATGCTGAAGCTTATTCTGAGATGAATTACGAAGGGAAAGGCCCACATGGCGTATTGGTTTTTGTTGAATGTGCGACAGACAATCCAACGCGTACAGTAGCGAATGTGAAGTCCTACTTCAACAAAGCGGGTGGGAGTGTTGTTGCTAACGGGTCTCTAGAATTTATGTTCAACCGAAAATCAGTTTTTGAGTTTGATGCGTTAGATGAAGTTGATCTGGAGGAGTTGGAACTTGAATTGATTGATGCTGGACTTGAAGAAATTGAGGAATCAGAAGGGAAGATATATGTATATGGAGAATACACGGCATTTGGTTCACTATCGGCAGGATTGGAAGCAATGAATATTGATGTTACAAAATCGAACCTACAGCGTATCCCGACATCGCCGGTTGAATTCACGGAAGAACAATTGATTGATATTGAGAAAATGTTGGATAAAATCGAAGATGATGATGATATTCAGCAAGTCTTCACGAATATTGCTTAAGAATAAAGAAGTACGGTATAATAAAATCGATTTTTAGGAGTTCTTCTGAAGAAGAATGAAATTCACAACGGGAAATGTTTAAAAGTACAAAGATAGTAGCAGTTGGATCATTGATTGTAATGATTGTTTTCTCGTGTTCGACAGAAAAAAACACGTTTATTAATCGAAACTTTCACAGTCTTACTGCGCACTACAATGGCTACTACAACGCAAATGATTTGATTGACAATGCAATGTCAAGTTATCAAGGTTCAAGATTAGAAGATTACTACATGCGGCTTCCAATTGACCCTGTGCCCGGAGATTCTGAAGTCGTTAGTATCTACCCAGCGATAGATACAGCAATCGCGAAATGTAAAAAAGTGATTCGTAATCACAGTATGCCTAGTAACGACCGTCCAGCCAAAAAGAAGGAAGAGCACAACCGATGGATTGATGAAAACTGGACAACAATTGGAATCGCTTCTTTTTACCGACGCGATTACGAAGGGGCAATGAAAAGCTTCGAATATGTTCGTAAGTTTTATAAAAATGACCCCTCTTTATTTGTCGGGCAACTTTGGATGGCAAAAACGAACATTGCGCAGGGCAAATTGACTGAGGCCAAGTTACATTTAGACAACTTAGACCGCGCCATTGAAGAAGAGGAATTGCGCAATGAAAAGAAAAAAGGATTTCGTCCATCATTCAACTTAAAAAAACCTAGAAAAAAGAAAATTAAGAAGGATGAAATTGCCAAATTTCCGAAGCACATTCGGTTCGAACTTGAAAAGACCAAAGCTGATCTCGCATTGCTGAAAGGAGAAACCATTGATGCAATTAATTATCTCGAGCAATCAATAGAACAGGCGCGCATGGGGGATGACAAAGGTCGTGTTCATTTCATATTGGGTCAATTGTATCAGGAGGTATCTAATTATGAGAAGTCAAAGTTTCATTATTCAAAAGTAATTGCAGGTAAAGCAAGGTATGAAATGAGCTTCAATGCAAGACTCAAGCGGGCTTTTTTAGGGAATGGAGAAAAGGTCAAGAAGGAATTAAACAAAATGCTTAAGGATGCCAAGAATGCCGAGTACAAAGATCAAATATACTATGCGATGGCTGAGGTTGAATTCAATGAAAACGACGAAAGAGAAGCTATTTATTTTCTGCATCAAAGTGCTTTTTACTCAACAACAAATACGCGCCAGAAAGGGATGGCCTATGAACGGTTAGCAGATCTGAGTTTTTTAAAACGAAATTATGTTCCCGCACAGAAATATTACGACTCATGTGCTCAAGTAATTACGGACGCATATCCAAATGCAGAAACAATCCGAAATAAAGCAAACAACCTAGCGGCGCTTGTGCGTGCGGTTGAAACATCTCAAAAAGAGGACAGTCTTCAGCGAATAGCGTCAATGGACGAGAAGTCGAGAGTAAAGTTTTTAAAAGATGTTATTAAGCAAATAAAAGAGGAAGAAGCCGCTCGTAAAAAGAGGGAGGCTGAACGTTTGAGAGAACTTCAAAAAAATCAATTGCTTGCTTCAAATACTGGGAACGGTTCTAAGTGGTATTGGAACAATGACAAATCTCGCACGGAAGGGCTTGAAGATTTTAAACGTCTGTGGGGTCAGCGAGAAAATGAAGACGATTGGAGACGGTCAGGAAAAATTCCTGATGCGACATTTACCAGTATTGAAGATGCGACTTTATCCGATTCGTTGCGCCAAGAGCCTGAAGATACGCTTACAGTTGCGCATCTTATGACATTTGTTCCACTAACGGATTCAATGCTTGCGCTTTCAAATGAACGTTTGATGGAGGCGTATTACGCGGCGGGTATAATCTATAAGGAGCAGTTGAGTGAGCCACAATTGGCGGAAGATCAATTTTTAGCAGCATTGAGTAAAGATTTGAAAAGTGATCCACATGATTTGATGAGTGCCTTTCAACTCTACAAACTTACAGAGAACTCAAACAGTGCTGTTGCGGATGAGCAAAAAGAGTATATCATGAACAATTATCCCAATAGTGATTACGCCAATTTCTTGAGAGATCCTGATTATTTCGTGAAAAAGAAGGAGCGTGATGCATTGGCCGTAAAGGATTATGTAAAGTTTCTGAATCGCTACTCTCGGGGACTTTATTATCCTGTGATTCTGAAAGCAAATGATGTTATTGAAAATGAAAAAGAAAATATTTATCGCTCAAAATATATGCTTTTAAAGGCCATGTGTCTTGGGCAAACGGAGAACAATAAATCGAGATTATTACCTGTTTTAGAGCAATTGATTGCAGAATATCCTGAGGCAGATGAGGTCTCTCGAGCAAAAGAAATGATAGATATAATCCAAAATGGATATTCTGAAAATATACCTGCAGATTTTTCGAATAAATATCCGTTTGTTTATAACGATCAAGTGAAAATGACAATTGTTGTTTTTCTTGGTGAGAAAACGAGTGTGACGAGTGCAAAAACGCGAGTTTCTAATTTTAACCGAGAATATTTTAGCCGTGAAAAACTGAAAGTTGTCTCAAAGATCTACGGAAAAGACCAAGGCATTCTTTTAATCAGTAACTTTAGCGATGAAATGGCTGCGTCAAATTACATTCGAGCGTACAAAACAACCAAAAAACATTTGCTTGAAATGCGAAACGCTCAAATCGTAATGATTACGAAAGATAATTTGAGGGTTCTTTTGACAAAGCAAAACAAAGAAGACTACGAACTATTTTACAAAGAATATTATTAGACAAAGTTATGAAGAAGAAAGGAGCTATATCGTACGATAGTCCAGACAAACTGAATGTTATTGTTCAGGGGTCTAAAGTGATTGGTGATATGATTACAGAATCCAATTTACGGATTGATGGGGTTGTAGAAGGTAACGTTACGACATCTGCAAAAGTAGTAATTGGACAAACGGGTCACATCAAAGGAAATTTAACCTGTGGATCAGCTGATATTGAGGGGAATATTGATGGAACACTAGTTGTTGAAGGGCTATTGTCTCTTCGGGCAAATGCAATAATCAATGGAGAAATATCAACTTCGAAACTTCAAATTGAAGAAGGCGCTTCGTTTTCAGGAAATTGCAGCATGAACAATCGAAAGCCCGTCATAGATCCAATCAAAGAAGAATCTTCAGAAGACAATATGGTGTATTAAATGCCAGAACAAAAGCGCCCTCAAGGACCGTCTAGGTTTGCTCGTCTTTCTGGTATTGGGCTTCAAATGGGGCTCACTATTTTTCTGTTCGCGTCTTTTGGGAAATATCTCGATCAAGACACTACTGGTAAAAAATGGTGGACAATTGGTTTGACGCTCTTTGGTGTGGCAATCTCTTTGTACAATGTATTGCGGCAAGTGAATAAAATCAACACGGAAGATGAGTAAAGCGGCATTGCATTTTACACTTTTGATTGGATTAATATTGGGGGTGAGCTTTGCAATACATTCAAGTATTCAACATTATACGCACATTGGGTCTTTTGAATTTCACCTCATTCTGAACTACCTTTTTAATTTTGTAATTACATGCGGAGTTACTATGCTGTTGATTTTTTTCGATAGTCGAACCACCAATAAGTTGGGTTTTGTATTTCTCTATTCTTCAATGTTCAAGTTCCTATTGTTTTTCATCTTTATCAAACCAAACCTAGCTTTGTCTGAAGGATCAAAAGAGATGGAATTTATGAGCTTTTTCATTCCGTATGGAATTTGTGTGGTTACAGAAACAATTTATCTCGTGCGATTGCTGGGAAAACGATATTGATTTTACCAGTAAAACGGGGTCCTATTATCATTCTGTAAATCAAAGGGATAACCCCTGTTTTTATGACCTATTTTGGATAGTTATCAACTTGTGGTAAAGATTTACCAACATATGCTTTACCTATTCTATATTTATGCTTACTTTTGCCCCGAAATTAGTGAACAATAGATCGTGTTATATGCATAGATTATTAAGAATTTTATTTGTCTTGGCAGTCACCAGTCCGTTGATTGTAAACGCAAACACTCACGCAGACGAGGGACATGGAGGTGGGCCTGAAACAGAACTCACTCCAGAGAAGCAGAGAGAAAAAAATAATGAGTTTGTAAAACATCACACAAAAGATTCTCACGATTTTGGAGTGCTAGTTGACGAGTCAGAGGATAAGCACTATGGTTTTCCACTTCCTGTTATACTTTACGACAACGGGATTCACTTTTTTTGGTCTTCAGCATTTGAGCACGGCCATAAGGTGGTTGAATCAAATGGTTTGTATTACAAACTTGACGCACATGACGGTAAGATCTACAAGACAGATGAGCATGGGCACGTACTCAAAAAAGTAGTTATTGATGAAGATACCAAGGAAGAGAGCTTAGAGGAGTTGATGCCACTTGATTTGTCAATTACGAAAAATGTATTTATCATCTTTTTGATGTCTATATTAATGTTTTTCTTGTTCAGAGGAATCGCAAAGTCCTACAGAACAGGTTTAGCTCCAACCGGAGCTGCAAAGTTTTTTGAGCCGATTATTCTTTTTATCCGTGATGATATTGCAATTCCAAATATAGGAGAGAAGCAACACAAAAAATACATGGTCTATTTGTTGACGGTGTTCTTTTTTATTTGGTTTTTGAATTTAGCGGGGATGACTCCGTTAGGGATCAACGTTACAGGGAATTTAGCAGTAACTGCAGCATTGGCATTGTGTACGTTTGTGATTACCACATTTACAGCTAAAAAAGATTATTGGATGCATATTGTTTGGATGCCTGGCGTTCCTGTCCCAATGAAAATCATGCTGTTTCCAATTGAGGTAATAGGAATGTTTGTGAAGCCATTTGCCTTGATGATTCGTTTGTATGCGAATATGCTGGCCGGACACATTGTACTTGGAGCGTTAATTGCCGCAGTCTTTTTCTTTGACGCGTTCTTAGCAAAAGGGGCTTTTATCGGATTGACGTTCTTTATGAATATTATTGAATTATTAGTTGCCTTGTTACAGGCATATATTTTTACGATGCTTACTGCGTTGTACTTTGGTGCAGCAGCAGCGGAAGGGCATCATTAAACACGTATATTTTTAACCCTAAATATAATTTAAGATGGTAGAAACAGCAGCAGCAGTAAAGTTAATCGGAGCTGGATTAGTAGTAATCGGAGTAGGTCTAGGAATCGGAAGAATCGGTGGATCTGCAATGGATGCAATTGCACGTCAGCCAGAGGCGACGAACAAAATTCAAACAGCAATGTTGATCGCAGCAGCGCTTATTGAAGGGATTGGTTTCGCAGCATTATTTGCAGTATAAGACCAATTACATTATCTCAATGCCGCAACGGTTGGTTGCGGCTAAGAGATTTTAGAGTTAAGAAAAAAATCAGAGAGAAATGGATAAGTTATTAGGAGAATTTTCGATTGGATTGTTCTTTTGGCAAACAGTGTTGTTTTTGGCATTGTTGTTCTTGCTAAGAAAGTTTGCTTGGAAGCCAATTTTAGATGCAGTTAATGAGCGTGAAGACAAGATCTCAGGTTCTTTGGAAGAAGCCGAAAAGATGAAGGTCGAGATGGCCGCTTTGAAAGCATCAAATGAAGACTTGCTTAAAGAAGCGAGAGCTGAGCGAGATTTAATGATTAAAGATGCAAAGGAGACTGCTTCTAAAATGATCGAGGAAGCGAAAGAGAAGGCCAAAGTAGAAGGCAGTAAATTACTTTCATCTGCAAAAGAGTCGATTAATGCTGAGAAAGCTGCTGCAATCACAGAATTGAAAACTCAGGTCGCAGCATTCTCAATTGAGATCGCTGAGCAGATTGTTCGCACGGAATTGTCATCTGCTGATAAGCAAAAAGCCATGGCAGATAAAATGGCTGAGGACATTAACATGAACTAAGAGCTGAAAGATGAAAGGAACAAAAGTAGCTTCAAGATACGCGAAAGCATTACTGGATTTAGCCGTCGAACAAAAGAAGGTTGATTCAGTTCTTGGTGACATGCACTTTTTGCTTCAAACCAATAATGATGCAAGAGAGTTTGAATTGTTGATTGCAAGCCCAATTATTGATGCAGAAAAGAAAATAGCTGTTTTCAAATTGGTGTTCGAACAATTCGAAGAAGTTACAATGTCTTTTGTGGCGTTGATAACAAAGAACGGTCGCGAAGCACTATTACCTGCGATTGCTCAAGAGTTTGATGCACAGGTTAAAAGTTACAAAGGAATCGTTCCGATGACACTCGTTTCAGCGGTACCTTTAGAGCAAGAAACAAAGGAATCAATTATTCGGAAAGTTCAAGGCGCTGTGAAAGGCACTTTGGAAATTACTGAGGAAATAGATGAAGCTTTAATTGGTGGATTCGTGGTAAAAATGGGGGATACTCAAATTGATGCTTCCGTATTGAACCAATTTAATAATTTAAAACAACGTTTAACACGCTAATACTTACAGAAGATGGCAGATGTAAAACCAGCAGAAGTTTCTGCAATATTAAGAGAGCAACTTTCAGGATTCCGATCGGAAGCTGAACTGCAAGAGGTGGGTACCGTACTTCAAATTGGAGATGGTATTGCTCGTATTTATGGATTGAAAGGAGTTCAATACGGTGAATTAATTGAGTTTGACGGAGGTCTCCGAGGAATCGCTTTGAACCTAGAAGAGGACAACGTAGGGGCTGTACTTCTTGGAAAATCTACTGAAGTAAAAGAAGGAGATACGGTAAAGCGTCTTGGACGTATTGCTTCAGTGAAGGTTGGAGAAGGAATGGTCGGACGTGTTGTTGATACTTTGGGTAACCCAATCGACGGTAAAGGACCAATAGAAGGTGAGTTGTTTGAAATGCCTATCGAACGCAAAGCACCGGGTGTTATCTACCGAGAGCCAGTAACAGAACCGCTTCAAACAGGAGTGAAAGCTGTTGATGCCATGATTCCTGTTGGTCGTGGTCAACGTGAGCTCGTAATTGGTGACCGTCAAACAGGTAAAACAACTGTTTGTATTGACACAATCATCAACCAAAAAGAATTTTACGATGCTGGTGAACCAGTATATTGTATTTATGTAGCAATTGGTCAAAAAGGATCAACGGTTGCAGGTATAGTTAAGAAATTAGAAGAAGCTGGAGCAATGGCTTACACAGTTATTGTTGCAGCAAATGCATCTGATGCAGCTCCAATGCAATTTTATGCTCCAATGACTGGTGCAGCGATTGGAGAGTATTTCAGAGATACTGGTCGACCAGGATTAATCGTTTATGATGATTTATCAAAACAAGCAGTAGCTTACCGAGAGGTGTCCCTTCTTCTTCGTCGTCCTCCAGGTCGAGAAGCATACCCAGGAGACGTATTCTACCTTCACTCAAGATTATTAGAACGTGCAGCAAAGGTAATCAATGATGATGCAATTGCAGCAACGATGAATGACCTTCCAGATTCTTTGAAAGGAAAAGTGAAAGGTGGTGGATCTCTAACGGCGCTTCCAATTATTGAGACGCAAGCGGGAGATGTATCGGCATACATTCCAACAAATGTAATTTCGATTACTGATGGACAAATATTCCTTGAAGGAGATTTATTTAATGCGGGTATTCGTCCGGCGATTAACGTAGGTATTTCGGTATCACGTGTTGGAGGTAATGCACAGATTAAATCAATGAAGAAAGTAGCTGGAACATTGAAATTGGACCAGGCACAATACCGTGAACTTGAAGCGTTCGCCAAATTCGGATCTGATTTAGATGCAGCAACAAAATCTGTATTGGACAAAGGTGCAAGAAATGTTGAGATTTTGAAACAAATGGAAGGTGATCCTTATCCAGTAGAGAAGCAAATTGCAATCATCTACGTAGGAACAAAAGGTTTGATTCAAAATGTTCCAGTTGAAAAAGTGAAAGAATTCGAAACTGAATTTTTGGATTACTTAGATGCAAAACATAGAGATACCTTGGACGTACTCAAGTCAGGAAAGTATGCCTCAGAACAAACAGATGTTTTGGAGCAGGTTGCCAAAGAGATTTCAGCGAAATACTAGAAAATGATAAATGCATACTTCAAACAACTGTTTGAAGTGGCATTTGTTCTTTATAATTATATAAGATGGCGAATCTTAAAGAAATAAAAAACAGAATTACCTCGATTTCATCAACAATGCAGATTACTTCTGCGATGAAAATGGTTTCTGCTGCGAAATTGAAACGGGCGCAAGATGCAATCACGCAAATGCGGCCATATGCGGAAAAATTACAGGAGATTCTCGGCAATCTTAGCGCTACGTTGGACCTGTCTGAAAATGCATATTCAGAGCAACGCGAAGTAAAGAATGCGTACATTATCGCAGTTACGTCCAATCGTGGTTTGTGTGGTGGGTTTAACAATAACGTCATTAAAAAAGTAAATGCTTTAAAGGCAGGGGAATATGCCCAATACAACACGAAAATAATTTCGATTGGTAAGAAAGCAAATGATGTTTTTGGAAAAGACGCATTGAATGTGCGACCTGAGGGCATAGGTGCAGCAGAGGATATGTTCAATGATCTAACGTTCGAACGATCTTCAGAGGTTGCACAGTATTTAATGGATGTATTCGCGGCTGGTAGTGTCGATAAGGTTGTAGTGATTTATAACAAGTTTAAAAATGCGGCATTACAAGAGGTAATGGAAGAACAGTTTTTACCAATTGTAGCGAACGATGAAGAGGGAGGAGCTGCTGCCGGAGACTATATTTTTGAGCCTTCAAAGTCTGAAATTGTTGAGGATCTATTGCCAAAATCATTGAAAATTCAATTATTTAAAGCCCTTTTGGACTCCCATGCTTCCGAACACGGCGCTCGAATGACCGCGATGCACAAGGCAACGGATAATGCCGGGGAGTTGAAACGTGACTTAACGTTACAATACAATAAAGCACGACAAGCAGCGATTACAAATGAAATTCTTGAAATTGTTGGTGGTGCTGAAGCATTGAATGGATAATTAAGAACAAAATTATACTACAAAGTCCTGGACACTGTGTCAGGACTTTTTTTTACACCAATTAGTTGTTTTAAGCTTTTCCTTTTTCAAAATTGAACTTGGGTTTACCGCGACAAACACGTCTAGTTACAAAGAATATTCCATTAACTTTAGATCAATTATAGCTTGTGGAAGTACATTGGATTTTTCTTTTAATCTTGCCCTTGGTTGCTTTTTTGTATGCTGCAGTTGGACACGGAGGGGCATCCGGATATCTTGCATTGATGGCATTATTTTCATTTTCACCTGATGTGATGAAACCAACAGGACTTCTTCTGAATTTATTTGTGGCGGCGATTTCATTTTATCATTTCTGGAAGCAAGGCTTTTTCAATAGAAAATTGTTTTTCTATTTTGCCATTGGTTCCATTCCGATGTCTTACATCGGAGGAACCTTAATCCTTGATGTCACGACTTACAAAATTATTCTTGGTGTACTTCTGATTTTTGCATTGCTCAAAATGCTTGGTATTTTCGGGCGAGAGTCAAATAAGATGAGTAAAGTAAACTGGATCAAAGGAACGATTACTGGAGGTGCAATTGGTTTTTTTTCGGGCCTTATTGGTATAGGTGGTGGAGTGATATTGAGTCCAATTATTTTATTGTTTAAATGGGGAACGATGAAAGAAGCTGCTGCAGTATCAGCTCTCTTTATATGGGTTAATTCGGCGTCGGGAATGTTGGGTCAGTTATCAACGGACATTCAATTTAGTACAAATGCATGGATTTTTCTTGGAATAGCCACTCTTGGAGGTTATTTGGGAGGTTTGGTCGGTAGCAGCATGATGAACAATCGTACACTTCGGTATCTGCTTGCTTTCGTCCTGCTTTTAGCAAGTATTAAATTATTTGTTGTTTAAAGTGACTTACAAACGACAAATTTCTTTGTGGTACTGCGACCATTTTCATCAGCAAACTGAACAAAATAAACTCCGTTTGCATAGTTAGAAACGTCAAAATAGTTTGACACCAATTCTTCTTTTGCCATTTGTATTCCTGCAGCATCGAGAACAGTGTAATTTAATTTGGTTTCGTTTGATTTGCTTATAAAGATGAAATCAGATGTTGGATTTGGATAGATCGAGATCGTTAATGTGTTCTCCAAAGGCTCTAATGACAGGGGGAGGTCGTACATCCAAAATTCATATTCTGCTCTTTCAGGATTCAACATTGTTGCATTTGTATTTGTTGCTCGAATATAGAATTTGGCAGTTTTGCCTCCCATGTACCACGGGAATGCCCCGGTATAATTTCCATCATTTGCAATAAGGTCGCCATTCGTGCCATCATCATACATCGATACCGACTTGAATTTTGAATTGTATACACTTGTTGTTGCCATTAGTTCAACACTTGTGGCGTTTGAAACTTGAGCAGTTACGAAGTTTTCACCTGAACTACCTTGGTTTAGTACAATTGGATTTCCTATTGTTGGCGGAAGCGCACTAATTGGCGCAAGTGATTCTAGGTAAGGCTTTCGGATATCCACGCTTGAAGTAATTCCACCACAGCTAAAAACAAAAGGGATAACTAAATCGCTGTTTACGTTATTATAATATTCCGTCATTCCAAAAAACATATTTGGGTCTGAACTTGCTGCTGCCGCTCCAATTACTTGAATGTCATCTACAAAATTCTCAATTGTTGAAGAATTCAAGCTTTCATTGATGACAGTTCTAAGATGTGCAGAGTAAATTTTACCATATTTCGAATATGGATTTGATGTCAATTCTATTGACAAAGGATACCACCAGGAGTTATAGCCATTGTATGGGTCGTATTGAAACAATGCCATTGAATTCATGTTCGCACCCAACAGTGCACCTAAAAAACTTTCTGAGGCATCCCACGGGATCATTTGAAACAATCCATCTCCGGTCTGATAAAGATAATAGTTGTGTTGATACAGTCCATTGTACGTGTCGAGGTTTAAAATTGCTTGATTGACCGCAAATGCCCATAGGACTCTATCAATATTTAGAACTGTGTCAAGGTGGGACGGAGAGTTATTGAGGACATTAATAAAGTTGACAAGCTCTTTCCAGCCATGGTCTGTTTTACAATCGTAATGATTGTAATATTGGGTCGAATCTGTGCCATACCATGTGAGGTCTGAATTCCCGATTGGTCCGTTATTTTGCCCAAATTGTTGAATTGGGTCGCATTTAAATAAAACGCCCTTATTTTCTCCAAAATGCTTTTTCAAAAATTTACGATCAACAGATTCGGTATTTACGTACAGTCCGAGGTAGTCGCCCTGAACTGTTAACTGCATTAAATTGGCCTCTGGAGTTGGCAGGTAACGTTTATAGATATTATAGGCTGTTATTTCTTTTGCAAATGTAGGGTCGAATATAGCGTTTGCCAGTTTTATTTTATTGTAACCCATTAATTGTTGCCCTTCAACAGAGTCATTGAAATCGAGGTTGTATGGAACTTTAGGATTTCCTTGATCTCTTGGGATAGCATAGGTTGAGTTTCCTTTGTAGCGAACCATTACGTTGGGATATAATTCTCCACCGTCAAGTTGAACTGTAGCTGGCAGTCTTATGCCAAGATTTGATTGCCAACTGGCATCGAGAATATTGTTGTATTGGGAATCGTAAAACGTGATTTCCATGGAACGTAAAATCGATGGATCCATAACTCCGCCAGGAGCATCATATAGTATTTGAGGGTCGTATAGTGTTTGTGCACCGCTATTCAATAGAGCGAGTGTAAATAGGAGTAATAAGTTGTTTTTCATCACGAACAAGATACTAATATTTTGTTTTAATTCTTTTACGGTGATTTTAGAGGTGAGATACAGATTTTACTGAAAAAACCAATAGTCTTTATTCTTAAGCGAGGCAGCAATTGTCATCTGATCATTTGGACCTGCAACAGCAATAATTATTTGGGGGTTGTGCAGTGAATTGATTGAATCGTAGTGATGCATTCGCATGCCATAGATCTCCTTTCCAATTTTGTTTTGATTGTCACACACCCAATGAAAATTCGCCTCTTTTTTAAGTAGAAGTTGTGCCAAGTCTTTTCCATTTTTCCCTCCGCCCCAGAGGACAAGAGGACGTTCACGTTCACGGTCTTTGATGTAGAAATAATTCACTTTAAGCGCAAAAAATCGATTGTCCTTGTACACCTCCCAATTACGTGAAATTCGATCTGGACGGTCTCTCCATTTGTGCAGTATCGCATCCAGCCCAACGATTTTGATCCCACCGCAATAAAAGCGAAAACACAAGTCATAGTCTTCAGGAAATGTATTAGGATTGAACCCTCCGATACGGTCAAAATCCTCTCGATGTACCAACCAACAATTGGAGGCGATAACACTTTCTCTATAGATGTTTTCTGCATGTGTATTTTGAGCTGACACATCAGTTAACCATTTTGCATAGCGTATGAAACCGTCACCTAGCTCTCCTTGGTCGATAAAATATTCAACACCACCGGTGATGACGCATCCCTTTCCATGGATCTTCCAAGCCTCCATCATCCGCTCTAATTTATTTTTAGGCATTAAATCGTCAGAGTCCATTCGGTGAATAATAGTACCTGAGGCTTTTGAATAACCATATCGCAATGCATTAAGCAGTCCGGGATTTGGATTTGATACGATTTTAATGCGTTTGTCACTGGTGTAAGGTAGCATTACGCCCAATGAATTGTCTGAGGAGTTATCATTAACGGCAATTAATTCCCAATTTTGGAAGGACTGATTTACGATTGAATCCAGTGTTTCACCAACATAGTTTTCCGTGTCTCGAACAGGCATAATGATAGAAATGAGATGTTGATTCTCAGTCATTGTATTAAAAGTTGTTCGAAAATTTTAAATGATTAGGACAGTCCGGAGATTTTACCATTCTTATCAATAGACATTCCCTCAGATGCCGGAGTAGCAGGCAAGCCTGGCATTCGCATCATTTTCCCGAGAATTGGTATGATGAAACCTGCGCCGGCAGCAAATTCAAATTCACGTACTGTGATTCTGAAGTTGGCAGGTCGCGCCAACATTTTATCATTGTCAGAGAATGATTTTTGTGTTTTTGCCATACATATGGGAAGCGCATTTAATCCAAGGTTGTTTATTTTGGCAAGATCGGTTAATGCTTGCTTTGAATAATCAACTCCAACGGCTCCATATATTTCTTGAGCAATTGTTTCAATTTTATCTTTAATTGGAAGCTCCCAATTGTAGAGTTGTGTAAAATTATTTTTACCTGATTCTACTTCATTTACTACTGCTCGAGCAAGTTCTTCCATGCCATTTCCTCCATTTGCCCAGCCTTCTGCAACTATAGCATTCACACCCATCTCTATACATTTTGATTGAATCAATTCAATTTCTTCTTCTGTATCAGTAGGGAAGGCATTGATTGCAACAACAGGATTCAATCCAAATTTCTTAATATTTTCAATGTGTTTTTGGAGGTTCGGGAAACCAGCCTCGACCCGTTCGATTGAAGCGGTATTGTACTCTTCCTTTGGTGCTCCTCCGTGGTGTCTAAGTGCTCTTATTGTAGCGACTAAAACAACAGCTTCAGGCTTTAATCCAGCAGAAACACATTTTATATCCAAGAATTTTTCTGCACCGAGGTCTGCACCAAATCCAGCTTCAGTAACGACAAAATCGGAAAGAGACAGACCTGCTTTCGTTGCAATAATTGTATTTGTTCCCTGTGCAATGTTTGCAAATGGACCACCATGAATAATTGCTGGATTTCCTTCCATTGTTTGTACTAAGTTGGGCATAATAGCATCTTTTAAGAGGATCGCCATTGCATTTTCGGCATTCAAATCTCGAGCATAGATTGGTTTTTTATCGAAGGTCAGTCCAACATAGATACTTCCCAGTCGTGTTTTTAGGTCTTCAAAATTTTCCGCCATGCATAAGATGGCCATGACTTCAGATGCCGGTGTGATATTAAAACCATCTTGACGTGGTATCCCATTTGCAGTTCCACCAAGACCAATTGTGATGTCACGAAGAGCCCGGTCGTTCATATCCATCACACGTTTCCAGCCAATGGTTCTTGGATCAATTCCTAAGTTTCTTGTTTTACTTTGAATGTTATTGTCGATCAGCGCTGAGAGTAGATTGTTTGCCTTTTCAACAGCTGAGAAGTCACCAGTGAAGTGTAAGTTTATGTCTTCCATTGGTACTACTTGTGAGTATCCACCACCTGCGGCACCTCCTTTAATTCCGAATACGGGACCAAGAGAAGGTTCGCGCAAAACAACAGTTGTTCGTTTTCCAATTTTGTTCATTCCTTCGGTGAGTCCTATCGAAGTTGTTGTTTTACCTTCACCTGCTGGGGTTGGTGTCATTGCTGTAACTAGGACGAGGTGACTATTTTTGATTTTATCTTCATTGATAAGTCTTAATGGTATTTTCGCCTTATATTTCCCGTACAATTCAAGATCATCTGGAGATAAATTTATTTTTGCAGCAATTTCCTCAATGTGCTTCATTTCGCATTGCTGCGCAATTTCAATATCCGATAGTACCTTCTTGCTCATTCTTCTTTTTTATTTATTTCTTAAATATACGGTGTAAACAACAAATTGATTTGTATTTCCTTATCTTTTATTAAAGGGTTTCTCCCAGCCACTTGTAGAATTCTTTGTGCCAAATCAAACTGTTCTGGTAGTCTAATACCCAATGGTTCTCCTCTGGAAAAAAAAGTAATCGGCTTTTAATGCCTTGAAGTTGCGCTGCTTGAAAGGCCTCTAATCCCTGGCCAATTGGAACACGAAAATCCCGTCCTCCTTGAATAATTAAGATAGGGGTGTCCCAATCTTGAACCCGTTCTGAAGGGTTGAAAAGGGTATGACTGGCATGTGCATCTTTGTTTGTCTTGTCCCAGTATGCGCCACCAAGGTCCCAATTTAAGAAGAAGAGTTCCTCAGTAGTACCGTACATACTCTTCCAATTAAAGATTCCGTCATGAGCCAGAAATGTCTTGAAGCGTCCATTGTGGGTGGCTGCCAGATAAAATGCTGAATAGCCTCCATAACTTGCCCCAATACATCCAAGTCGCTCAGCATCAACATAAGATTCTTTAGCAAGGTCATCGATTGCCGTGAGGTAATCGTCCATGTTTTGGCCACCATAGTTTTTACTAATTTGTTCATTCCAATCAACACCATAGCCCGGCATTCCTCTTCTATTAGGAGCGATAATAATATAACCGTTCGCTGCCATCAATTGGAAGTTCCAACGGTATGAGTAAAATTGACTTAATGCACCTTGTGGCCCTCCTTGACAGTAGAGTAGTGTTGGATATTTTTTGTTTGGATCGAAATCAGGAGGGTAGATCACCCAGGAATGCAAATCAGCGCCATCTGTGGCAGTTGTAATCCTACGTTCAATATTTCCAAGAGTTATACTTTCGTATAAATCATCATTGGCATGTGTCAATTGTTTCATTTTTCCTGAACTCAATTCGACAGAATACAATTCAGTTGCATGATTCATGTCTCCTCGCGCTACAATCATTGTTTGGTCTACATCGCCCACAATTCCACGAATATCAAATTGACCTTTGGTAATTTGTTTTGGTTGGGGTTGCATCAGTGCAAACTTATTGGCTGATTTCGGAAGGTCAATTTGAAATAAATGTACTGTACCCATTACCGGAGCAGTAAAATAAATCTTTTTGCCATCATTGCTCCAGTGAAATCCATTTACTGTCCCATCCCAGTGGTTTGTGAGATTTATTTTTATTCCGTTTAGGAGTACGATAATATCGTTTTTGTCTGATTCGTATCCATCTCGTTTCATTTGGCAATAGGCCAGTACCCCCGAGGAGGAATAGGCTGGTTGGGTATCATACCCTTTATTTGCTTCTGTAAGGTTGGTTGTTTGACTGGTAGCAAGGTCGTATTGATAGATGTCAGTATTCGTACTCAGTGTATATTGTGTTCCAAACAATTTTTTTGTCACATACAAAAGGCTCTTTCCATCAGGAGCCCAAACATAATCTTCAGCTCCACCAAATGGTTTTTGTGGACAGTCGAAAGGTTCATTTGCCATAATGTCCATCTTACCTGATCCATCAGCTTTTGAGACCATTATGTGACTGTACATCCCGTCTTCCCAGGTGTCCCAATGACGGTAATTTAATTCGTTGTACACCATCATATTTGATTCTTTCAATTCAGGGTAAAAGTCATTTCCTTTTACGTCACGAATTTTTACCTCTTCAATTCCAATCTTATGGGCTCCATCAGGAGACTCTTTTTTATCTCGAATTAAATTAGATGCATAAGGAACTTGTTCGACATTGCTTCCATCCAAGTCCATTGTATAAGACTGACTTGTTCTTTTGTTTGAAATGATATCAACTTTAGAAACGCGAAAAACAATTTTTTTATCTTTTGTGATTCCAACACCAGAGACGCGATTTGATTCAATTAGTTTTTCAGGAGTCATATAGCTTTGTCCAAAAGAAGTTCCCGAAAGGAGAAGAAATGAAACTAAAAAATACGTTTTCATAAGCATGATAAAATTGGTATTTAAAGGTAGTAAAAGTGAAGTAATTTTTGAACACTTTTTTAGCCCAAGTAAATGCTCTTCCTTCTAACTATTTGATTTTATTTAAACGACTTTTTCGTTGAAATCCCCAAGAATGGATCTTTTAGCGCGTGTTCAATCAATTTGGGATCTTTTTTTCTTGCGTATATCAGATTGAAAGTTTCGAATACGGTCAAACTTTGAGGGTTTGATTCGATGCGTTCGACTCTATCACCGGTTTCAACAAATCCTTCATTGAGGATTCTCAAATAGCAGCCACTGTAATTGAAGTTAACGAACTCTTTGACTGCTGTTTTTGAATTAAATCGAATGTTTAGTTTGAAGCACGGCTGCCTTGGTTCTGATACTTGAACTTTTGCACCTCCTATTTTGAAAACATCTCCTATTCGAATCATTTTCTCATTTAGCCCCTTCACAGTTAAGTTTTCTCCAAACATACCATAATTCCATTCCAATTGTGGGAATTTTGCTTTCCAAGCCAAATAATGATCTTCTGAAAACATGTAACACGCTTTATCTATCCCTCCGTGATATTTGCGCTCAATTACAGCATCGCCTTGAACGTCTGTTCTCCCTAGGTAGATTCTTTCATGAACTGGGTATTTAAATATCCCTGTCTTTATTGTTTCATTCTTCCAAACAACAATTCTTTGCCTTCCAATATTTGTTGATACAATCTTCATGTTGAAATGTGGTTTTATTCAAAACTCAAAGGAATTACAATATAGTGAATAACCTTTCAATCTATAAAAAAAGCCCCAACACATCGTTGGAGCTTTTAATTATTTAGAATGTTCTAGATTACATGACCTAACAGGCTTTGCCTTGAGACGAGCAATCTTTTTTGGAAGCACCATCTTTACAAGATGATTTTTCACTACTACAGCATTCTTTTTGTTTTTTTCCTGTCCAGTTCCCTTCGGAGTCATAGTGTTTTGCACACATTTCTTTTTCTTCTTGAGAACATCCTTTAGCATCACAGTGTGCCATACATTCATCGAATGTCATTTCAGCACATTGTGACATATCACATTTCATGTTTTTTTCATTGCAAGAACTCTTTTTTGAAGAGCACTCAGATGCGTCGCTACAACGGTCTTTTTTTGAAGAGCACTCTATTTTGTCTCCTGCGCATACTGCTGCTGATTCATCTTCGCCACCATGACCATTTCCTAAGATAGGAGCAATAACAAGTCCAACAAGACACGTTAATTTGATCAAGATGTTCATTGAAGGACCAGACGTATCTTTGAATGGATCTCCAACTGTATCTCCGGTAACTGCTGCTTTATGAGCTTCTGAACCTTTGTATGTCATTTCTCCATCAATCATAACTCCTGCTTCAAATGATTTTTTAGCGTTGTCCCACGCGCCACCAGCATTGTTTTGGAAGATGGCCCAAAGAACTCCAGACACAGTCACACCAGCCATGTAAGATCCGAGTGCTTCTGCTCCCATTAAAAAACCTACAATAATTGGAGTAACAATTGTAATTATACCAGGCAGCATCATTTCTTTTAATGCAGCTTTTGTTGAAATATCAACACACTTCTCGTATTCTGGTTCGGCCTCCCCTTCCATAATTCCAGGGATGTCTTTGAATTGACGACGGACTTCTTTTACCATAGCCATAGCTGCTTTACCCACTGAGCTCATAGCCATTGCAGAGAAAACAACCGGTATCATGCCACCAATAAATAGTGCAGCCAATACGTCTGCTTTAAAGATGTTAATTCCTTCGATTCCTGTGAATGTTACATAAGCAGCAAACAATGCCAATGCAGTCAATGCAGCAGATGCGATTGCAAATCCTTTACCTACAGCTGCAGTTGTATTACCAACAGCATCAAGGATGTCTGTGCGCTCACGCACTTCAGGAGCCAGTTCAGACATTTCGGCAATACCACCTGCATTGTCAGCTATCGGTCCGAAGGCGTCAATAGCCAATTGAAGTGCAGTTGTAGCCATCATCGCAGAAGCGCCAATCGCAACTCCGTAGAACCCAGCACATTCATAAGCTCCCCAGATCGCACCAGCGAAAAGGATAATTGGAGCGGCAGTCGACATCATACCTAGTGATAGACCAGAGATAATATTTGTCGCGGCACCCGTCGAGGAGTTTTTGATAATGCCCATAACAGGACGCTTGCCCATTGCCGTGTAATATTCGGTTAACATGGAAATTAATCCTCCGACAGCAAGACCAATAAGCACGGCATAAAATACACGATTGTATCCGATTTCCTTGGTTCCTTCTCCAAAAAATTCCATTTCCATTTTGGCAGGAAGCATCCATTGAATGATGAAGAAAGAAGCAACAGCTGTCAAAAGAAGAGACCCCCAGTTTCCTAGGTTAAATGCTCCTTGTACTTGCTTTTCTTTGGCGTCGTTGTTTTTGATTCGGATCACCCATGTTCCAACAATAGAAAAGATCAGTCCTACACCTGCAATTAAAACGGGCATTAAGATTGGTCCCATATTTCCGAAGTTGTCAGTGTATCCTGGCATCCCTTCAATGAGGTAGTTTCCTAAAACCATTGCCGCCAACATTGTTGCTACGTATGAGCCGAACAAATCCGCTCCCATTCCCGCAACATCACCAACATTGTCACCTACGTTATCAGCAATAGTTGCTGGATTACGTGGATCATCTTCTGGGATTCCAGCCTCTACTTTACCTACTAAATCAGCTCCAACATCGGCAGCTTTTGTGTAGATACCTCCACCAACTCTTGCGAAAAGAGCGATACATTCAGCACCTAAAGAAAACCCTGCTAATGTTTCAAGAACAACACTCATTCCCGCGCTATCTAATGTTTCAGCACCTCCAGCGTTAAAAAGGAGAAAAATGAAAATTGTAGACAATCCAAAAATGGCCAATCCTGCAACACCAAGTCCCATTACGGTACCTCCACGGAAGGCAACTTTCATCGCATTAGGTAAACTTGTTTTTGCTGCTTCAGCAGTTCTAACGTTTGCTTTTGTTGCGATGCGCATACCAATGTTACCCGCGACAGCTGAAAAAACAGCACCTATTACGAAAGCCGCGACAATGAACATTCCTGCAGGGATTAGTTCAAGTGCAGATAAAGCTGCAAGAGCACCTCCAGCAATCACAACGAATACAGCAAGCATTCGATATTCTGCTTTAAGGAATGCCAAAGCACCATCTGCAATGTATCCTGACAATTTCTTCATTTTATCACTACCAGACGATTGCTTCTTTACCCATGATGATAGGAAAAGCATGTAGACCAATCCGATAATACCAAAAGCAGGTAATATGTAAATTAGATTTTGTTCCATAATTTTTGTTCTTGTAATTTGAGGGTGCGAAATTAAAATTTTAACGCTTCAACTGCAAACATAAAGCATAAATAATCATTGTTTGATGAGGAAAGAGACCGATATAGGGGATTGAAAACGACTGAGCAACCTATTTTTGATGTGAATATGGTCATTGGATTTTTCCTTTTGAAAGCAGTTGCGTTCTATTTCTGGCTCTATTCTGCTATTTCTTCTCATTTTTTGAGTTTTCTAGCTCATGTTACGAGCTTCAATAGAAATACTGATGAAAAACAAGTACTTTTATAGCGTGAAAATTCTCATCGTTCGATTCAGTTCTATCGGGGATATTGTCCTGACCTCACCTGTTGTTCGTATCCTTAATGAGCAATTGAGTGGTGTTGAATTGCATTTTCTTACGAAAAAAGCATACGCATCAATTGTGAGGTCCAATCCAAGAATTGATAAGGTCTTTACAATTGAAAAATCGGTCGATGAGGTTATTTTTGATCTGAAAAAAGAGCAGTACGATTGGGTGATTGATCTTCACAATAATATCCGAACGCGCTCACTAAAGAGCAAGCTTCAGAAGCCTTCAAAAACTGTTCGAAAATTAAATTGGAAGAAGTGGCTTTTTGTCAATTTGAAAATTAATAGAATGCCCAATAAACATGTTGTTAACCGCTATGTTGAGACGATTGAGCATCTTGGGGTCCGGAATGACAGTAAAGAACCTGAATTTTATATTTCACGTGAAAATGAGATTGATCCGATGAATCAATTTGGTTTTGAACACTACGTTAGTGTTGCAATTGGTGCTCAGTATGCTACAAAGCGGCTTTCAACGGATAAATTGATTGAGATTTTATCGCAGATTGATCTACCTGTTGTTCTTATTGGAGGGACCTCAGATCGTGAAGTTGCAAATAATATTTGTACATCGGAACAAACAAAGACTGTAGTATCGGTATGTGGGGTCCTCAATTTGCAGCAAAGTGCAAGCGTCGTAAAACAAAGTGTTCATCTCTTAACGCACGATACTGGAATGATGCACATCGCCTCTTGTTTTGATGTTTCAATGTCTGTTGTGTGGGGAAATACAGTTCCTGATTTTGGAATGCATCCTTATTTACCCTCAGCAAAGAAAAAAGTAAAATACCATCAGGTAGATACGATTTCATGCAGGCCTTGTTCGAAAATAGGATATCAAAAATGTCCGAAAGGTCATTTTAAATGCATGCAAATGCAAGATTCAAATGTGATAGCAGAGTCAATCTTGAGAAAATAGTTTTTTGAGTTCTGTAGCATCTGAAGCTTTCATTTTTCCCGCTAAAATTAGAGAAAGTTGTTTTCTCCTCAGAGCGCCTTCAAATCGAATTTTTTCCTCTTCAGTCTCAGGGATTAGCTCAGGAACTTGAATCGGTCCTCCATTTTGATCTACTGCAACGAATGTGTAGATCGCCTCGTTGCACTTAATACGTTTTCCCGTTACGTGATCTTCAACAAAAACATCTACAAAAATCTCCATTGATGAGGTGAATGCTCTTGAAACTTTTGCTTCTAAGGTCACAATTGATGCGTGGGGAATGGGTTGCTGAAATGAAACATTGTTTACCGAAGCTGTAACAACAACACGTTTGCAGTGTCTGTGTGCCGCAACGCTTGAAATTACATCCATCCATGCGAGAAGTTCGCCACCAAACAGGTTTCCTAAGGTATTTGTGTCATTTGGAAGAACAACTTTTGTCGTTATCGATAATGTTTCTTTGGCTGTTCGTGCTTTCATGTGCGTAGTTTGTGCAAAATTACGATTCTATGTCTGTTGAATCCCAAATACACTTGTTTTTTTGAAACTTTTTAACGTTTTTATCGAACAATAGTGCGATCAATACATCATTATATTCTTGGTAATTGTAATTTTACGACCTATGAGTGAAATGAAAAAATTAATTAGTGAGTTCCCAAACAATTTTGACGAGGCAAAAGCAATTGCTTTAGGAACAAAAATTCAAACACCAAATAACGAAATCCAGAACGTTATTATCTGCGGCATGGGAGGTTCTGGAATTGGTGGAGATTTTGTTTCCAAATGGTTGGAAGATGAAATAATGGTTCCAATCAAAATCATAAAAGATTATGCGATTCCTGCATTTGTATCAAAGAACTCATTGGTCATTGGGTCCTCCTATTCTGGAAATACGGAAGAAACTTTGAGTGCTGTCGAGCAAGCGATAGGTAAAGGGGCTCATGTGATAGGAATTACTTCGGGAGGGAAGATGAAAGCCTTGTGCGAATCGCATGGTTTTGATACGATTATTGTTCCTGGAGGAAATCCGCCACGAACCGCTTTGGCATATTCCATCTTTCAGCTGGTAAATATTTTCGTGAAATTGGGAATGGCAGATTCACAACGTTTGAATGAGTTGATGATTGCTCAAGAGCGCATTATCAAAGAAGAATCATCGATAAAAGAATTGGCAGTTGAACTCGCCAATTATTTGAACGGGAAAGTAGGAATCCTATATGGAACATCAGATTTTGAACCTGTATTGGTGCGAGCGCGTCAACAGTTTAATGAAAATAGTAAGGCTTTGAGTTGGCATCATGTATTGCCTGAAATGAATCACAACGAACTTGTTGGTTGGGGTGGAGGTAATTCGCGTTTTGCGACTGTGTTTTTTGATACTGTTGGCAACCATCCCCGTAACAACAAAAGAATTGAAATTACGAAGTCAAAAATTAAAGAAAAGTCAACGATTCATACAATCAAAGCCAAAGGACAAAGTAAAATTGAGCAGTCACTTTATATTGTAAATATTGTTGATTGGGCCTCCCTTTATTTGTCTGAATTAAAAGAGGTTGACCCTGTAGACATTGCAGTGATTGACTTTTTGAAAGGAGAACTATCTCGTTTCTAACTATTGCTTTTAAGCATTTATTTATAACGTTACATTTCATGTCTGAAGTTCATTATCACAACCTGGGCTTAATCGATTATAAGGAAGCGTGGGATTTTCAGGAGAAAATCTTCAAGGCAACAGTCGATCAAAAGATACGTATCCGGAATGGAGAGAGTAATGAACCCACTATGAATCATATTTTTTTCTGTCAACACCCACATGTTTTTACCTTGGGGAAAAGTGGCAAAAAAGAACACTTGCTTCTGAATGAACAGAAACTTGAAGAGATGAATGCCCGATATTATGAAATTAATCGGGGTGGAGATATCACGTATCACGGCCCAGGTCAGTTGGTAGTCTATCCAATATTTGATTTAGATCATTTTTTCACGGACATACATAAGTACCTCCGATTTTTAGAGGAAGCGGTGATTCAAACTCTTGCAGAATATGATATTGTATCTGGTCGAGTTGACGGATTGACCGGCGTTTGGATTGACAGTGATAAACCAACAGCAAGAAAGATATGTGCATTGGGAGTGAAAAGTTCGAGATGGGTAACGATGCATGGCATAGGATTCAACGTTAATTCTGATCTGTCGTATTTTTCCCATATCGTTCCTTGTGGAATAAATGACAAAGCAGTAACTTCAATTAAGGAGGAATTGGGAAGAGAGATTGATTTCAATGAGGTGTCATCTATTCTAAAAACCAAATTGGCTCAACAATTTGGATATACGTATAACAATAAATAAGAACCTAGATACTTTATACTTTCAGGTATTTGATAAGTGTCACAAATCAAAAAATAAATGCGGGAAGAGCTTTTGGGGCCGAAGATGGAAAATGTTGGAGTAGCGATCGTTCAGGAGTTGAATGATCTTCAGGAGAAAATTCACACTGTTTATTTGATCAACTTTCGTCCGGATATCATTGATGAGATTCTTATTACAAGCAAAGGTTATGGCGTTGATATGACAACTGGAGAAAAAATAAGTACATCTATCTTAAGACATAAAATAGATGTTTTACTTCCTAATGAGGCAGCTAAAATAGAACCGATAATGGTAGATGTTTTTGGCTTGACGAATGAATACTGGGTCAGCTTCTGGGAGCATGACAAAATGTATGACAAGAAGTTTATTTTTGTACCGGATTCAATTACGGAAGAAAATATGAAAAATATTCCCATAATTGGTGTAAAAGGAGTAATGATTCTCTAAGTTTCTGCTGCATCGAAAGCATTTTGTATATTTGTGTATCGACTTGCAATTAGGTGTAGCAAATTGAAGGTTATGATGAGACGAATTCTTTCAAAAGATTTTATTTTTATTGGTGCTTTGGGTTTGTTATTCCTTTGCTCATCATGTTCTGACGAAGAAAAATCCGCTCCCAATTCCAACAGTTCAATCGACGATGATTATTTTGGATTTCAATCTTTTGACATGAGTGATTACGGAATCGCTGCCACTATTTTTTTACCCGACGAAACGGCGAATATTGGAGCATCAACAAAACCAGAAGTGACGCGTTATGAAGATCATCTTTGGCGAATTACCATCGGATTGAATTTCATAATGAAAATTGAAGATATGGCCAATATCTCAGATTTGATTCTTTCGGAAAAACGAGCTATCGAGAGTAAGAAATTCTTCAAGGTAAACTATTTAGTCAATGAGCCAGAACTTATTGTTTACGAGCGAGAGCTGATTGTTTCCGGAGCAGATGATGCTTCAGAGGCGGTCGGACAAGAACATCGATCTTATCATGTATATGGGCTTCGCACGGTCAATGGGATTACATACGCATTCAAGTCACGTGAAGAAGGCGATACAAAAAAAATTATTGAATTAATGGCCAAATCAATTCGTTCTTTCAAAGAGAAATAAATGAATTTTTCCACAGGTCTCTAAAACAAATCATGGAATTACTACGAGAAAACATTTTAGATGTATTGGGTGCGGTTATGGAACCTGATCTGAAAAAAGATATTGTCACAGCAAATTTAGTTGAACTTCAAAAGATTGAAGAGGGCTCAGTCTCTCTAAAGGTCTTGGTTACCAATCCAGCACTTCATGCGCGTCGCCGAATGCAAGAAGCCGTTGAGTTTAACCTCAAGAAGAAATTTGGTAAGGAATTGATTGTAATCTGTGAAGTAGTGGCAATGCCTGCTGAGGCAAAAGCGGAGCAGGTGCAACGTAAAATCCTTCCAGAAGTAAAAAATATAGTTGCTATTGCTTCAGGTAAAGGCGGTGTTGGGAAGTCAACTGTTACTGCAAATTTGGCCGGAGGGCTTGCAAAGGCGGGTTATAGAGTGGGGGTTGTCGATGCCGATATTTATGGGCCCTCTATGCCGACAATGTTCGATGTTGTTAAAGAGCGACCAACGATGCTTGATGTTGAAGGTAAGCCAATGATTAACCCCGTAGTAAGTTATGGAATAAAATTACTTTCGATTGGATTTTTTACCGAGCAGGACAATGCTGTTGTTTGGAGAGGTCCGATGGCCTCAAAGGCCTTAACACAAATGTTTACAGATGCGTATTGGGGTGAATTGGATTATTTGTTAATTGATTTACCGCCTGGAACAGGTGATATTCACCTGTCCTTGGTTCAGACGGTCCCTTTAGATGGTGCTATTGTAGTAAGTACACCCCAAGAGGTGGCTCTAGCAGACGCACGAAAAGGAGTAAATATGTTCAAGTTAGATACAATTAAAGTTCCAGTAATTGGAATGATTGAAAATATGGCTTGGTTTACCCCAGCAGAACTTCCCGAAAACAAGTACTATATTTTTGGGCGTGATGGTGCAAAAAACTTAGCTTCTGGAATGGGAGTTCCATTTTTAGGTCAAATTCCCCTTGTACAAGGAGTGAGAGAAGCTGGAGATGTTGGTCGTCCGGCGGTGTTTCAAGAAAACACGCCGATTTCTGAGGCATTTGAGGAATTAGTTCGTAAATTTGTAGAGCAAGTAAACGCATTGAAAGAGAACTGATGTCAGTAAACACGAAAGCTATAGAGGCGAAAGTATTGGAAGCAATGGAACAGCTTCGTCCCTTTTTGATTGCAGATGGGGGTGATATGGAACTCGTTGAGGTGAGAGAAGATGGAACAGTTGCTGTCCGGTTAATGGGGGCTTGCAAAGATTGCTCAATGTCTATGATGACATTGAAAGCTGGGCTTGAGGAGCAGGTCAAAAAAGTTGCTCCAGAAGTTACACAAGTTGTGGCAGTCAACATGACAGAGTTCGCCTAAACAACTCTATTGAGAACCAAATATACCTATCTTATTGCACTGGCTTTCCTGGGCACATTACTTGCTGTAATGCTGCAGGAATCAAACCTTTCTTACGTAAAGAAAAATCACGCACATCGTGAAGCATATGGACGGATTCTAACAGCTGATGACGCAAGTTATTTGGAACCTCCAATCAATTGGGTGACCAAAGGAACTTGGAAAGATGGTTCGCGCGGCAACAGTTCATTTGTTCAAAGACCACCCGGATACGGAATACTATTCTTGGTGGGGAACTTTTGTTTTCCTTCAAATCCCTATTTCTTTTTAAAATGGATTCAAATTATTGGTTGTTTCTTCTCTATTATAATTGTTTTTAAGTTACTGATATTGTTTGAATTGAGTCGTAAATGGGCTTATTTGGGCACAGCTATATTTGCTTTTTCTCCAATATTTAGCAGTTTTTTATATCACGTAATTACCGAAGGAATTTCTCCATTTTTATTGCTGTGGTCGTTTTATGAATGGGTACTGATCCTTCGGAGTAAAGGGAATTTTTATCGGTGGATTGGTACAAATGCTTTTTTGATTTTAGTTCGACCACAATTACTGATTCTGATTGTGTTATTTATGGGATACCTAATTGTTAAAAAGCAATTCAAACTAGCGCTAATTTCGAGTATTATTTTGATACCTTTTGCACTTTGGATGTTACGAACGTATATTCATACAGGATCATTTTCGCTGCATCCAATATATTCAGAAAACAACTATTCGTATTACAGGTCTCCTCATCATAGAATGGGCGAGTTATTCAAGATTTGGGAGTTTAAAAGTGATCGTTTTCACGAAACGATGTCATTGTTGCAAGAAAATGAAAGCAAAGAGAATTTAGATAAAGCAATCGGCAATGTTCCGCTTTCCTATCAAAATAAGGTTATTGATATACTATCAGATTATCAGCAGATTTGCTCCTATCAGCGGAAAGCGATGGCTCAAAATGATTTTTCAAAACTTATCAAAAAAGAACGCTATTTTTCCAAGAAAGTTATGAATCTGCAGGACGGTTTGATTCGTTCGAATCTCATGGACGCTTATGTTTACACCCCATTCAATAGTGCGAGCGAATTGTTTATCAATTCACACTTGCATTTAACACTATTTCAGACAAAATATCGCGGTGATTTTTGGATGGAGGCATTGCGATGGACAAGTTTATTACTGGTGTTATGTTCAATTATAACGGTATTTATAATTTCATTTTTATCGAAGAATGTTCCAATTGAATTGTGGCTGATTTGTATGGGTTCAGTAATTACAATTCTTTATTTGATTTTTGAACAGCGCCTGAATGAAGAGCGCTACTTAACACCTATTTTACCAATTGCATTTATTGCATTCATCTGGTTTATCAACGCTCTGATGAAAATGAGTAAAAACAAAAATACATGATTGCCTACTCAAATTAACACATTCGATTAATGGATAAAAAATAAGCCGTTTCTGGATATAGAAACGGCTTCGTATTTTTGTTTGATCTACCAGTAAAGGTCACATTAAGATCTAAAGGGCTGCTCCATAGTTTGCGCTTACCTTGTCCCAATTGATTACATTAAAAAAGGCATTGATGTAATCAGGTCTTCTGTTTTGATAATTTAAATAATAAGCATGCTCCCAAACATCCAATCCAAGAATTGGCGTTCCTTCACATCCGTGTCCCATAATCGGGTTGTCTTGATTTGGCGTTGAGCACACTTCTAATTTACCGTCAGTTACACACAACCAAGCCCATCCTGAGCCGAAACGTGTGGCTGCAGCTTTTGCAAAAGCATCCTTAAATTCGGCGAAAGATCCAAATGTACTATTGATCGCTGAAGCGATATCCCCTGTTGGCTCTCCTCCGCCATTTGGTGACATAACTTCCCAGAATAAGCTATGATTCCAGAAGCCACCACCGTTATTACGAACTGCTGGACTGTCAGCACATCCTTTTAAAATTTCTTCGATTGACTTTCCTTCAAATGCTGTTCCTGCAATTGCATTGTTTAGGTTGTTTGTATATCCATTGTGATGTTTAGAATGGTGTATTTCCATTGTTCTGGCATCAATATGTGGTTCCAAAGCATCGTATGCATATGGTAATTGGGGTAATTCAAATGACATAATTCTATTATTATTTAGATTCATTCCAAATTTAATAAATCAGACTCGAAAACCATCTGGTGTTTTTCTTTTATTTTGCAGAATCTTTTGAATATCGTCCGAAGTTGTTCTCTTTTGGTCTTGGGAGAGTGCTGTTTTTTAGATGTCAAAACAAAAAGAGATTGATGTCTTCTGAAAAATAGGAAATAGTTGTACCTTAGTAAAATATGTGTCGCTACATCCTTATTTTATCTCTGTATTTTACTTCTTTCAGTGCCTTAACTCAATTTAGGACACCGAGTCATACCGTATACCTTTCTGACGCACCAATAACGATTCAAGCCGATTTGTCCAGCAACTGGAATCAAATTAAATTCGATGCCTCAGTACGTTTTAACGATTTGACTTATGCACTGATTCAATTTAATGACATTCCATCGGCCGATGAGAAAATTCGTTTGCGAAGCTTAGGAATTGATTTATTAAATTATATCCCCAATTATGCATGGGTTTCGTCTATCAGTCCTGATATTGATCTTGATGATTTGATACAGGCAAATATTCTAAATATCACGAAAGTACTGTCTGATTGGAAAGTTCCTGATGAGATTAAATCTGGAGATATACCTCAGTATGCAGGGAGTAAAGAGAATGTAAAAGTTAAGGTGTTGTTCTGGAACTATGGCAGTACTATTGACATTTCTAGAATTGCGAGTGAATTTGGTTCAAAAGTAAACGAGATAAATATCGAGAAAGGCAGGATTTCAATTGAATGTCCATTAGAACTTCTGTATGAAATCGCCGAGCACCCGACTGTACA
>Ga0213861_10000091_pt1 | contig 63941 bp, 60 predicted proteins | sample PICome_4_FD_160110 | JGI IMG/M metagenome (GOLD analysis project Ga0213861, IMG submission 160110) | Coastal seawater microbial communities near Pivers Island, North Carolina, United States - PICO131 | ecosystem: Environmental > Aquatic > Marine > Coastal | place: USA: North Carolina... | reverse complement strand
ACCCCATGGTTGTTGCATTGGGCAAGGACGTCGAGGGCTCATTTGTTGTTGCAAATCTTGCGAAAATGCCCCATATCCTTGTTGCGGGAGCGACCGGCGCAGGAAAGAGTAGTTGTATAAATAGTCTGATTACTTCGATTCTGATGCGGGCTACCCCTGATGAAGTGCGCATGATTCTCGTCGATCCGAAGCGCGTTGAGCTCACGATCTATGAAGGTGTTCCGCATTTGATAACTCCGATTATTACGAATCCGAAGAAGGCTGCTGATGCCCTTCAGTGGGTGGTCAAGGAAATGGACCGTCGCTATGACGATCTTTCCGCTTTTGGGTACCGACATATTGATGACTTCAACAAAGCCGTTCGGGCGGGCAAAGTGAAGCCACTGCCCGGCTCGGAACGCACGATCTCGACTTACCCGTATTTGTTGGTTATCGTGGATGAGTTAGCAGATCTCATGATGGTTGCCCCGCGAGATGTTGAGGATTCCGTCGTTCGAATAACCCAACTCGCGCGTGCGGCAGGTATTCATCTGGTACTAGCAACTCAACGGCCAAGTGTCGACGTCGTGACCGGACTCATCAAGGCAAATGTTCCTAGTCGATTGGCATTTGCAACTTCAAGCCTCGCCGACAGCCGTGTGATTCTCGACCAGCCAGGTGCTGAGAAACTGGTTGGTCAGGGTGATGGCCTATTCCTACCCATGGGCGCCAATAAGTCACTGCGCATTCAAGGAGCATTTATCTCTGAGCACGAAATTCGTGAGGTAGTTCAACATTGTAAGGATCAATGGGATCCTGAATATCTTGATGAGGTAGTCGCCCCGGCTGCGACTACCAAGGAAATTGACGGCGATATAGGCGATGATCTTGATGTTCTCCTTCAGGCGGTGGAACTGGTCGTGTCAACTCAATTTGGTTCGACGTCGATGCTTCAACGTAAATTGCGTGTTGGATTCGCCAAAGCTGGCAGGCTCATGGACCTCATGGAGTCACGCGGTGTTGTCGGTCCGAGCGAGGGCTCAAAGGCGCGCGAGGTTCTGGTGAGTGTCGATGAACTGCCATCGGTCATTGTCTCAATCCGAGGGTTTTAGAGCCTGAAAACTGTTGCACGTGAACTAGCGGCGATCCATCCACCGGCCGGCGCGTAGGCTGTGGGGGTGTCAGCCAGAACAGTAGCCCTTGTCACCATGGGCTGTGCCCGCAACGAAGTGGACTCTGAGGAACTTGCTGGTCGCCTTGTTGCCGATGGTTGGACGATTGTCGATGACCCTGCCGACGCTGAGGCCGTCATGGTGAACACCTGCGGATTTGTCGATGTCGCCAAAAAGGACTCCATCGATGCGATTTTGGCCGCTGCGGACCTGAAAGGCGAGCACTCAGACGGTGGCGGTGGGGCCAAGAACGCTACACAGGCGGTTGTGGCAGTGGGTTGTCTGGCACAGAGGTATGGCAAGGAACTGGCTGAGAATCTTCCAGAGGCTGACGCAGTCCTTAGTTTTGACGACTACCCCAATATTTCTGCCCGTCTTGAGGCAGTTCTTGCAGGCGAAGTCATCTCTGCGCATTCACCAACGGATCGGCGCACACTATTGCCCATAACCCCCGTTGATCGTGTTCAATCACAGACGTCAATCCCGGGGCATGGTGATGCTGGGGGTAAGAGCGACACTGATCTCTCGGCTTTGGGTCTGTCAGCTTTGGGATGGCAGCCACCAGTTCTCAGGCAACGACTTGAGCGATCCCCAGTGGCACCCGTGAAGTTGGCCTCGGGGTGTGATCGCCGTTGTACTTTCTGCGCTATTCCATCGTTTCGAGGCTCATTCATTTCGCGGCCACCTGCTGATGTTGTTGCCGAAGTTGCTTGGTTAGCAGGCGACGGTGTGGGCGAAGTTGTTTTGGTGAGCGAGAACTCCACGTCCTACGGCAAGGATCTGGGGGATCTCAGGCTCCTCGAGTCATTGATACCTGCAATTGATGAGGGAACTTCTATTGGACGCCTGAGAGTGGCCTACCTTCAGCCAGCAGAGGTACGGCCCGATCTCATTAAAGTGATGGCGCAGACAGCTGTTGTTGCGCCGTATTTTGATCTTTCGTTTCAACATGCATCTGCGTCCCTACTCAGGCGAATGAAGCGATTTGGGGGTGAGGAAGCATTTCTGGATTTGATTGCCTCAATTCGTGAGCTTGCGCCTGCCGCGGGCATTCGCAGCAACGTCATCGTGGGATTTCCAGGGGAGACTCAAGAGGACTTTGACACCCTTCTTCGATTCCTGGAACGCGGACGCCTTGATGCCGTCGGCGTTTTCGGTTACAGCGATGAAGAAGGAACAGAAGCATTTGACTTTGAACCCAAGGTGGCCCCTGAAGTCATAGCTGACCGTGTCAAGCGCACACAGGATCTTGTCGACGAACTGATGGCGCAGCGTGCTGAGGACCGCATCGGCGAAAAAGTCGACGTCATAATCGAGTCCATCGAATCAGACGGTGGTTTTGCCATTGGCCACGCAGGCCACCAAGGGCCCGATGACGCAGAAACCCGCGTGATACTCGGAGGCGTGGACTGCGAAGTAGGTCAATTTGTTGAATGTGTTGTGATTGATGTTGAAGGCGTCGATCTCATCGCCGAGCCGATTGCGGGATAGTCCAGTCATGGAACCGCGCAGGGAATGGCATGTTGATCATGTTGCCGATCAGGCGACTACAACGAGTGTGTGGAATATTGCTAATGCATTGACACTGGTGCGCCTGCTCGCGGTTCCCCTTTTAGCCTGGCTCTTGATTCAGCAGACAGAGGTAGATCGAAATGTGGCCGCGGTTGTTTTTGTCGCTGCTTCTCTGACCGATCTCGTTGATGGTTTTGTGGCGCGAAAATATGGTTTGATCACGAATGTCGGAAAGATCGCAGATCCCATCGCGGACAAGTTCCTCACAGGGGTTGCCCTGATCGGACTTTCGGCGCTGAATCTACTGCCATGGTGGGTGACGGGTGTGATTGTATTCCGCGAGGTTGGTGTGACTCTCTTGCGATTCTGGGTGATTCGACGGGGAGTTATTAGTGCTTCGCGTGGTGGAAAAGTTAAGACCTTGGCTCAAACAATCGCCATCACAATGTTCCTGATTGCACTGCCAGTTACTTTTGAATACACCAGTGTCTGGGATGCATTGAAATTTGTGGCCATGGGAATTGCCGTTCTTTTAACCCTTTGGACGGGCGCGGAATATGTTCAGAAAGCGCTCCGGCTGCGAGTTACGGCGAACCGATGACAACGTCGGGGAATGTTGATCAACTCGCTCACGACCTTGTTCGAAAATTGATCCAAAGTGGCAGGACCTTGTCCACTGCCGAGTCCCTAACGGGCGGACTTATTTCGGCGGCGATCACGTCAGTGCCGGGTGCATCAAAAATCTTTTGTGGCGGCGTTATCGCCTACAGCGTGGCTGTAAAGGTTGATCTTTTAGGCGTTTCCCAGGACGATCTTTCCCATGGCGTTGTATCTGAACAGGTTGCTATTGCCATGGCTCAAGGTGCGATGAAGGCAAGTGGATCAGACTTGGCACTTTCGTGCACGGGCGTTGCAGGACCGGGACCTCAGGATGGCATGGCGCCTGGAACCGTCTGGGTGGCTTGCGCGTCCAACTCTCAATTGAAAACGGATTTTTTACAATTGTCGGGGGATCGGGAAGTGGTACGGACCCAGACTGTGGTCGAGGCCCTCTCACTGGCAATTAACATGGTTTAACCGTTTTTCTCGGTCTTATTCTGAGCGCTTCGGGCCTTACGCGGGGAAGTTCGGCAAAAGTGGTCGGTAGCGGGTATCATGGAGGCAAGAGGTTAGTGCGGCAACTTCGATTGGAAGGAGAACTCTAGGTGATTGTGTTGCGCAATGTCATCGGTGATGAACTCCGTCGACGTCGTCAAGATCAGGGTCGAACCCTTCGTGACATCTCAGGAGCCGCATCGGTGTCACTCGGTTACCTGTCTGAAATTGAACGGGGTCAAAAGGAAGCGTCTTCTGAATTAATCTCTGCTATCTGCGGCGCACTCGATGTGTCGTTGTCTGACATTTTGGCTTCGGTCAGTTCACAAGTTGCTCAAGCTGAATCTGCCGAGCCTGTTGAATTTCCTACTGCGGTACGTGCGCTGTAACCTCCTCGCATGCCCATGCGACTGAGTGATTTCTGGGAACGCCTTGAGATGGTGGTGGGGCCCGCTTACATGCGTTCGTGGGGTAGTGACATTGTCCTTCCAGAGTTGAATTTAACGGTGAACCAAGCCATTGAGGCTGGTGTTGAAACAAGCGTTATCTGGCGTGCGGTGTGCGATTTTGTTGAGGTTCCCAGCAATCTGCGGTGATTTTGTTCAGCGCATAGGCGGCCTCGACAGCGGGAATGTCATAGAGTCGGGTAGTGCTCGCAAAGCCAGCAAGCGAAAGACTCCAATTCATCACGGTCGTGACTTTTGGTCGCTCGGGCAGCACGGCCATTCAATCGGCACTGAACGCGCACCCTCAGGTTTTGGTTCGCGGTGAGAACTACAACGCGCTAACGGGACTTTGGCGCTACTGGCAGTCTGTGGTGGAGACCGCTGATCGCCATAGTGCTGGCAAGCCTGATCACCCTTGGTTCGGTTCAGCGAGGTTGGATCCACAAGATGTGCTCGACGATTTGCGCCAACAGGTAGTCAGCCGACTACTCAGGCCCAAGAAGGAAACGTTGTGGACCGGGTTCAAAGAGGTGCGCTACGAAGGCGCTTATTTTTCCAATAGTGCATCATTAACGCAGTACCTACTTTTTCTGCAGGAATTGATGCCAGGACTGTGCTTCCTTGTAAACATCAGAAGTCCCGAGAGAGCTGCTCGCAGTGGTTGGTGGAGTGAGCATCCGGATGCCATCGCGTCATTGAGCAAAACAGTTGAGAATCTTCGCGCAAGTTCCGTTCAATTGGAGCAGATGTTGGGCAACGGTCGCGTTCAGCTTGTGAGCCATGATGAATGGAATCAGGATCCGGGACTTATTTTTGAGGCGCTCACGGAGTTGGGATTCCCCGTGAACAGGGAAATCCTTTTAGAGTCCATGACAAATAAGTTGCACCATGGTCAGGATTCGAGAGACAAGCGAGAAAGTAGTGGTCTGTGAGTGAACAGGTAAAAGCGGTCCCAGAGGACCTGACACTGGACAGCCCTCAGGTCGTTTCCATTCAAAGGCGAACCGTGGCCACCCTTGCCGCGAGTCAAATGTTTGGCGGCATCGCGGTTGCAGGCTCGGTCGCGGCGGGGGCGCTGCTAGCCGCTTCGATCGCGGATTCCGAGGCAGTAGCGGGTTTGGCTCAAACTGCAGGTGTTCTGGGTGCTGCCCTTTTCGCACTTCCACTTGCCCGAATTGCACTGTCTCGAGGAAGGCGCGCTGCCCTCGCAACGGGGTATGGTCTGGGTGCAGTAGGAGCGGGCATAGTGATTACCGGCGCGGTGTACAGGAACTTGGTCTTAGTGCTTGTCGGGTGCATGTTGGTTGGGGTTGCCAGTGCTGCCAGTTTCCAAGCACGATACGCGGCTACTGACTTAGCCCTTCCAAATACTCGTGCGAAATCACTGTCCTATGTCGTCTGGGCAGCCACGATCGGAGCCGTACTTGGTCCCAATTTGCTCAACTTCAGTGGGTCGGTTGGACTATCACTCGGGCTACCGCAACTCTCTGGGCCATATGTAATTTCAGGCATTGCACTGATTCTGGCCGTGATTGTCTTGCTAGTGTCCTTGCGCCCGGATCCTTTCGTGCTCTCTACGCATTTGCGCACATCTCAATTGGTTGCGAGTGGAATGCCCGAACAAACCAAGGCGCGCTTGCGTGATGGCATCGAACACCTGAGAACCCGGCCACGGGCTGTGCTCGGCATAGCCTCGATAGCCATTGGGCACGTTGTCATGGTCATGGTCATGGTCATGACACCCGTCCATATGGCTCACGTCGATGTCACCCTGCAATTGATTGGCCTTGTCATCAGCGTCCACGTAGCCGGTATGTACGCACTTTCGCCGGTTGTCGGTATGGCCGTCGATCGTTTTGGGCGAATCCAAGTGGTTATTGCGGGGATCGGATTTTTGACCGCCAGCTGCGTGATCTCTGGGCTGGCCCCAGCAAACAGCGTTCCCATCTTGGGCGTAGGGCTCTTTCTTTTGGGGCTGGGGTGGTCGTGCACACTCATTGCGGGATCGACGTTGGTGACGGATTCGGTTGAGCCCAGGGAGCGTCCATCGGTCCAAGGTTTGTCTGATCTCACCATGAATGCTGCGGGCGCACTCGGTGGCGCTGTCGCTGGCGTCGTCATGCTGATTGGCGGGTATGGCCTGCTGTGTGCTGCGGCAATCTTGCCCTTGGTGGGCCTTGGAATCTGCGTGGCACTTCCGGCGTGTCGCACCTATTCGAACGCACGTTCGATATAAGTTAATCCTGCTGGGTCGAGTTATACACATTCAAAAATTGCCCGTGGCAGCGTCCACAGGAGGTCCAATTTTAGGGTGAGTGTCAGTCTCCACACCTAGTGTTCAGTGAGCAGTGTTAATCGAGGTTCCAACACACGGAGTCGTCGGTGCATTGAACAGCATCGAATAGGTAACCCCCAAATGAGGAGAAGTGAGATGGCAAACGCCGCTAAAGATCGTGAAAAAGCACTGGACAGCGCACTCGCCCAGATTGAACGCCAATTTGGCAAGGGTTCGGTAATGCGTCTCGGCGAAGAAGGCAGAGTACCCATGGAGGTTATTCCTACAGGCTCAATTGCCTTGGACATTGCTCTGGGCATTGGCGGTTTGCCACGCGGTCGCATCGTTGAGATCTACGGGCCCGAATCATCCGGTAAAACAACCGTTGCCCTACACGCAATCGCCAGCGTGCAGGCGCGTGGTGGACTGGCAGCCTTTATTGACGCCGAGCATGCGCTGGATCCCGATTATGCATCGGCATTGGGTGTCGACCTAGACAACCTTTATGTTTCGCAGCCAGATACGGGTGAGCAGGCTCTTGAAATCTGCGACACCTTGGTTCGATCAGGTGCCATTGACTTGGTCGTCATTGACTCTGTTGCCGCACTGACTCCTCGAGCTGAAATCGAGGGAGACATGGGCGACTCTCACATGGGTCTACAAGCGCGATTAATGAGCCAGGCACTCCGCAAAATGGCCGGAGCGCTCAGTAACACGAATACCACAGCAATTTTCATCAACCAACTGCGTGAAAAAATTGGGGTCATGTTTGGTTCTCCCGAGACAACAACGGGTGGCAAGGCTTTGAAGTTCTACTCGTCGGTGCGCCTTGATGTGCGACGCATTGAGACTCTTAAGGGTGGTACTGAGGCGGTGGGAAACCGGACTCGAATCAAGGTGGTCAAGAACAAGGTCGCCCCGCCATTCAAGCAGGCTGAATTCGACATCCTTTACGGCGAGGGGATCTCGCGTGAAGGTTCATTGATCGATATCGGAGTGGATCAGGGAATCATTCGCAAGTCCGGCGCTTGGTACACCTATGAAGGTGACCAATTAGGTCAAGGTAAGGAAAATGCAAGAACTTTCCTCAAAGACAACGCGGATTTGGCCGATGAAGTCGAGAAGCGCATCAAGGATCAGCTTGGTATCGGAGCGAAATTGGATGTAGATGTATCTGCACCAGTTCCTGTGGTGGAGGACTTCGACGAAGACGAGGAATGACATGGAGCCTTCGCCCAAAGAAGGCACTCCGGAGGAATTGACAAGGGCGGCGACCTCACATGTACTTCGTCGCCTCAATTCAGCCCCACGCACACGACATGAGTTAGCCCAGAGCTGTCGGGAAAAGGGTTTTCCTCTAGAAATCTATGAGCCAGTGCTGGATCGCGTTGAAGAGATGGGGTACATCAACGACGCTGATTTTGCTAACAACTGGGTACGTTCGCGCACTCGGTCTCGCGGGTTGGCTCCAAGTGTGCTGCGCAGGGAATTAACGCTCAAGGGCGTCGATCGTGACCTCATCGATGCCGCCTTGGAGGAGATTGACCCAAAGGACAGCGATCGGCGTGCCCGAGAATTGGCAGAAAAGAAAATGCGAAGTTTGCAGGGAGTTTCGACTCAGGTAGCAATTCGCCGGATTGCCTCACAATTACAACGAAAGGGCTACCCACCCGGCATGAGCCTAGCCATTGCGCGGGACGTTGCGGGATCAAGTGGTGACGCGCACGACTTTCATGAGCTGGACCATTGACTGACGCGTTCTGCGGCGTAATTGGGTCAGGTATATTGTTAAATCATGCTGGTGGAAACCGGCTCGGGGGATTCACATGACTAGTTCGGGAGTTATTTAATGCCAGGTTTATCAACATGGGCTGTTCGGCGGCCTTTGGTCGCACTTATTTCCTACTTTGTCGCATTAATAGCGATTATTGGGTTAGGTGCTGGCTTTGGGGGCTCTCTTAACGACTCATTTGATTTGCCAGATACCGAGTCCACCCGCGCTCAGGAACTGCTCGCCACCCTTGGCAATCAAGATATCGATGCAGAATCAAGTGGAGCAAGCGCCAAGATTGTTTGGTCTCCGGCCACTGGCAGCGCCGTTGATCCGCAGAGTCAGGCTGTCATTGGTCCCGTGCTCGAGGAAATATCCGGGATGGGTGCCGTTGCCTGTGTAACGAACCCATTTGATCCGACAGCACCCTTGGGCAATGGGTGCCCGGCGCCTCAATCCGGATCGGATCAAATGACGGATTCGCTCACGCCCGAACAACTTGAGGCGTTGCAACCGGCATTTGCCGCGAGTGCTGCCGCTAACTCGCCTGTGAGTCCAGATGGATCGGTAGCCTCAGCGACAATCACGTTCACAGGTGGCATGGGTGATGTGTCAAATGTTGAAGCCAAAGCAATCTTGGACTTGATCAAGGCCACAAATTCCACAGATATTGCAGTTGGTGCAAGTGGCGACATACTTACTTTTGCGGGCCAGGAGCCACCTTCCAGTGAACTCATCGGAATCCTAGTTGCAATCGTCATTCTGCTCATCGCCTTTGGGTCGATCATTGCAGCGGGCATGCCAATCGTTGTCGCAATTATCGGACTTGCTGCCGGTCAAATGCTCGTACTGGTTGTTGCACTGTTCATGGATGTAGCGACCTTCGCGCCCACGCTTGCGGCCATGATCGGACTTGGTGTGGGTATCGATTACGCCTTATTCGTGCTCAATCGATACCGCCAAGCTGTTTTGGTAGGACACCCACCAAAAGAGGCTGCTCTAGAGGCTGTTAACACTGCAGGGCGAGCCGTGCTGTTCGCGGGATCCACGGTGATCTTTGCGCTTCTTGGATTGTTCATCCTCAGGATTGGGTTCTTCAATGGTCTAGCCCTTGCGGCCGGCGTCACGGTGCTCATGGTCATGATGTCTGCGCTGTGGCTTCTGCCAGCGACGTTGTCGTTGCTTGGCACCAAGGCGCTGGGATTGCGGTTGCCGTGGGGTACCAGGCCAGGTCAAGGCAAGCCTGAGGGCAGGCGGTGGGCTCAGTATGGACACGCGATTCAGCGTCGACCGTGGCTGTTTGCTGCAGTGTCGTTGATCATTGTCGCTGTACTTGCTATCCCAGTCTTCTCATTGCGACTAGGTTTCGCTGATGCTTCCGGTAATGCTCCAGGCACACCGACTCGCATCGCCTATGACTTAACGGCGGAAGGATTTGGTCCTGGTGTCAACGGCCCATTCATCGTGGCCGTTGAACTTTCCCAGCCGGGTGATCTTCAGGAGTATGGACAGGTGGTCGCCGATATCGAAAACACTCCTGGTGTTGCCGGGACCAATCCGTCGACTGCCATGTTGCCGTTGTTGGAACTCTCGGGTCAAGGCCTGAGTCCGGATGGCAGCGTCGGTGCTGTTTTTGTGATTCCAGCGTCAGGTCCTCAGGATCAAGAAACGGATGAGCTCTTGACAGAGCTGCGCGAGGTAACGGCGCCAGCGGTTGAGTCATCAACCGGTGCCAAAATTTTTGTTGGCGGCGCGTTGGCTGTGACGTCAGACTTCACTGGAGTGTTAGTCGATGCCCTCCCCATATTCCTTCTGATCGTGGTGTCTCTGGGATTCATTGCCCTGATGATCCTGTTCCGTTCGTTGGTTGTTCCTCTGACCGCAGCCATTACGAGCCTGCTGAGCTTTGCGGCAGCAACGGGAATTACCGTGGCGGTATTCCAATGGGGTTGGTTCAATCAACTTTTGGGAGTTTCGGGAACAGGTCCGATCTTCCCGTTCCTGCCCATCATGGTGTTTGCCATACTTTTCGGACTATCCATGGATTACCAAGTGTTCCTTGTTTCGCGCATGCGTGAGGAATGGGATCACACTGGGGACAACAACGCCGCCGTGCGCCGCGGGCTGGCTGGTTCCGGCAAGGTGGTTGTCATGGCCGCTGCAATCATGGCGAGCGTTTTCTTGGCCTTCATTCCCACACCCGATAACACTATTAAGTTGTTTGGTATCGCCTTGGGCTCCGCTGTCATCATTGACGCATTCATAATCCGCATCATCTTCATACCTGCGATCATGTCGATCATTGGCAAGGCAAACTGGTGGTTACCCGCGTGGCTTGCCAAGGTTCTGCCGCAGGTACACATTGAACCGAGTGAGGATGAAGTTGTTGATGATGAAAATCCTCGGTCGGCAGCACTGGTCTAGCACCGTCAGGCTGCTTAGCCTCACGCAATACGCTTAGTTCTCATGCAGCAGACCCCGCGGACTTATCAGGTGCGCACCCATGGATGCCAAATGAATGTTCATGATTCCGAGCGAATTACGGGCATGCTCGAATCTGAGGGCTATATTGCATTTGACGCCACAGGGGATAAGGACATTACGCCTGACCTGATCGTGTTCAACACGTGCGCGGTACGTGAGAATGCAGGCAATAAGTTGTACGGCAATTTAAGCCAATTGGTCCCCATGAAGGAACTCAACCCCAATATGCAGGTGGCCGTTGGTGGGTGCCTTGCTCAAAAGGATCAAGGGGAAATTCTTAAGAAATCACCCGTGGTGGACGTTGTTTTCGGAACTCACAACTTGGGTTCGCTGCCTACTTTGCTTGAGCGCGCACGTGTTGAGCGTGAGTCTCAGGTTGAGATCGCTGAAGCACTTGTTGAGTTCCCTTCATCGCTCCCAACAAAGCGCGATGCTTTGTATTCAGCGTGGGTCTCTGTCAGCGTGGGGTGCAATAACACGTGCACGTTTTGCATCGTTCCTGCGCTGCGCGGCAAGGAAAAGGATCGCAGGGCAGGCGATATCCTCACAGAGATCCAGACTTTGGTTGATGACGGAGTCGTTGAAATCACTTTGCTGGGTCAAAATGTGAACGCTTATGGCAGCGATCTGGGTGATCGTGAGGCGTTCGGCAAGCTCCTGCGAGCCTGTGGCGAAATTGTGGGTCTTGAGCGCGTGCGGTTTGTCAGTCCCCACCCACGAGATTTCACGGATGATGTCATCTCAGCCATGGCAGAAACCCACAACGTCATGCCTCAATTGCACATGCCTCTTCAATCTGGTTCTGATGAAGTCTTAAAACGCATGAAGCGCTCGTATCGACAGGACAAATATATGGGAATCATTGAGCGTGTACGTGAAGCAATGCCGCATGCCTCAATTACGACCGACATCATTGTCGGTTTCCCGGGTGAAAGCGAAGAAGACTTCATGCAGACGATGCATGTTGTTCAGCAAGCACGTTTCACGGGTGCCTATACATTCCAGTATTCGAAGCGCCCGGGAACTCCAGCTGCAACCATGGAAGATCAAATTTCGAAGGAAGTCACCCAAGAGCGCTATGAGCGACTCTTGGCGGTGGTGAATCAAATCGCTTGGGAGGAGAACCTCAAGTTGGTTGGCTCAGATGTGGAGGTTCTCGTTGCGCAGGGTGAGGGCCGCAAGGACCGCCACACTGATCGCCTGTCAGGGCGCGCGGCGGATGGCCGTCTGGTACACGTTTCCATGGGCACGCATTCGGCTAGGCCTGGCGATTTCGTCACCGCGACAATCATTAACGCAGCTCCACACCACATGGTTGCAGAGCACAAGGTCACGCGTACGACACGTGCGGGCGACTTGAGTGAGAGCAGTGTTAGCGGGCCCGCTGTGATGCTTGGGATCCCAACAGTTGTCAGCTAAACGGCCTCTTGTCATTGTCGGGCCGACGGCAGTAGGTAAAACTGCCCTCGCCATCAAACTTTCAAAGCTTCTAAACGGTGAACTAGTGGGCACGGATTCCATGCAGATCTATCGCGGTATGGACATCGGTACTGCTAAACCAACGGCAATTGAATTGGGCGATGTTCGGCATCACATGTTGGACCTGCGGAATGTACAGCACAGCGCCGATGTCGCGGAGTTTCAGGAGCTCGCACGTCAATCGATTGAACAGATTCGCAAGAGGGACCGACTTCCGATCGTGGTCGGCGGAAGTGTGCTTTATGTAAATGCAGTATTAGACAATTTTGAGTTTCCGGGAACCAACGCCGAGATCCGTGCCAAATATGAACTTTTGCTCGAGAACGAGGGCGCTGCATCTCTTCATTCACGACTTGAGGTTATTGATCCCGACGCCGCTTCGAGGATCAGTGCCACGAATGGCCGACGGATAGTGCGTGCCCTTGAAGTCAATGAAATTACAGGTAAGCGATATCAGGCAAGTCTGGAAAACGTTCAAGAATTTATTCCTTCATGCCGAGTTGGCCTCGAGATTGATCGGCAGGTTCTTGATCAGCGCATAACAATGAGAATTGATTCAATGTTTGCTGCGGGGTTTATCCAGGAGGTTGAAAGCCTTCTGGATCAAGGGCTTGCTCAAGGGGTGACGGCTCGTCGGGCCATTGGCTACTCTCAGGTTTTGTCGTATTTGCTAGGTGAACTTTCTTTTGACGATGCCCGAGCTCAAATGATCTATGCAACATCCAAATTTGCTCGGAGGCAACAGCGTTGGTTCCGTCAGGATCCGCGCATAGCATGGTTCGCGTGGGACGCACCCAATTTGGCGGAACAAGTTAGTTCACACTTTGACGTAGTACTCAGTTCCCAGTAAGGCGGCGAAAAGGGGAGTGGGCAGGGCGCTGAGCACACCGAGCGTCCTTACGGTGCCATCAGCATGGGCCTGCGATGCATGTGCCCTAATGGCGGTTTTTTTTGCGGAAACATAAGGGCGCACATTGACCCGGTGAGTAATTTCCGAGCGAGGCGTCCAGGCCAATGCAAATTCTTCAGCTGAGAACGCCTCCGGCGTGAGCCTTAGGGTCTCAGCCAGTCGAACGGCGCTGGCAATTGGCTCCCGTGGCAGCGTGGCTTCAAATAGATCAAATTTTCCGGTAGCGAAAGCCGCGCGGGCAACGTTATGAACTTGAAGATGGTCCGGGTGACCATAGCCTCCCTGTTGGTCGTAGCCCACGACGACCGTGACACCTTCTTGATCGATGACTGTTAGGAGATCACCGGTCAACTTCTTGATGTCAAGGTGCGCAAAACCGTGAGTGTTTTCGCCGTGTAGGCCGGAATCGGGAAGGTTCCACGTGATGACCTTGTCCACACCAAGTGCTGACGCAGAATCCATGAGTTCATTGGAGCGCGTTGCACCTAGGTCGTGGGCATAGTCGGTTGATGTAAGCCCTGCTGCACCGTCGGTGGCCACCAGAAGTATTACCCGATGCCCTTCCGCGTGTGCTCGTGCCATGGTTCCCGCAGTGAGGAGCGCTTCGTCATCCGGGTGCGCGTGCACGAACAGGAGTGTCTGAGTCATGATGTGCCCTATTGTGGCGTAACCTCTCTTCAGTGCCCACGCGTGACCTCTCGATAGTTCACATCAGTGACTGTTACGCGCCCCGCACAGGTGGCATTGAATCTCAGGTGGCTCATCTGTCACAGGCGCAAAGAAATGCTGGAGCAAAGGTTTCAATAATTACCGCAACGGCCGGACCGTCTCAGCCAGACGTTACACGCGTGACAGCACCAATTCCATTTGGACTGCCCATCCATCCCAGAACCCGGCATCACCTTGTTCAGGTGCTTGAAAAAAGGATTCCCGATGTTGCACATATCCATATGGGGGCCACATCACCATTCGCGTGGGGTGCGTTGCGCGCCATTCGCCAACTTGATATCCCAACGGTAGTTACGGTGCACAGCATGTGGGGTGGGATATCTCAACGCGGCTACTCCGCATTCGAGGGCGTCATGATTGGCGATGGCATAGTCTGGAGCGCTGTGAGTGATCAAGCGGCAATGCTCGTTCGCAGGGCGCTCAATACTGATGTTCACATTTTACCCAACGGAATTGACGTGGATGCTTGGTCATGTGATCCAACTGCAAGCAAAGATTTACGGCTCGTAAGTGTTTTGCGAATGGCGCCGCGCAAGCGGGTTGGTGCCTTGCTCAAGATCTTAAAAACCGTACAAGAGTCCGTGCCGGAGATTAGTGCGCATGTGGTTGGTGATGGCCCACTGCGTCAAAGGGCTGAGGGCTACGCTCGCAAGCACAGACTCAATGTCGTGTTCACGGGTCGACTTGACCGAACAGGGATCAAAGAGGTCTTTAGTCACAGCGATGTGTTCGTGCAAGCATCCGTAAAGGAATCATTCGGAATAGCGGCACTCGAAGCACGAGCTGCTGGGCTGTTGGTGCTGGCCCGTTCGGAGGCAGGAACAAGTTCCTTTATTGAACAGGGGGTGAGTGGATTCATGGTCAATTCAGATCGGGACATCTTTGAGACTCTGATAGGTCTAGCCGCAAATATGTCGAGCGTTGCGTCCATTAAGGCGTTCAACCGGACACATCCACCCGCCTATTCCTGGGACTGGGTGACGGCCGAGGCCACAAAGCTTTACGAAATTGCACGTTTTACGCGCAGAAAATGAGTACATTGCCCGCATTGATAAGGCGTCAAATGAGTTGATTCCAATCCGTTCATCAATAATCCAGTCATCAGATATGGAGTCATAGTGGACAGAACGCACGCGCCTCGGTGGACAAAGGCGATGACAAAGCAGGAACGTGCGTCCGAACCAATTCATGTGAGCAAGTTGTCTATTGCGCTTGGAGCTCTGGGTTTTGGGTTACTTTCTCTCGCCCAGTCGGTGCTTGCATGGGCACCGACCGGCACACGATTTGAGTGGGTATTCATGGTTCTTGGAAGCCTCTCACTTGCAGGAGCCGTGCTGCATCATGTAGATCATCATGTTCGCAGGTTTGGAGTTCTTGCGGTTGCCTTGATAAATGTAGGTCTGGTTGGAGCCGCTTTCGTCTACCTTCCTTATGTATTCAATCTAAGCCTTCGTGGTACCGAGACAGGTATTCGATACACCTATTCGACATGGGGTGTTGTGTGGCTCATTGGCTCGGCGGCGGTCTTTGCTGTACTGGCCCGCAAGGAGATTCGACTTGAACATGACGATAAAACGAGCGAGACTGAAATACACGCTAGTTTTTTTCAATTGACCACACTTGCGGTGGGAATGCTGATTTATGGCATTGGGTTCCTGCTGCTCGGTGACCCAGTAGCTAGGGACAGTCGAATGGTTGGTGCATTAAGTGTTGTCGGACCACTACTAATTGCGCTGGCTGTTATCGCTCACATTGAACATCTCATGCTCCGGATCGGAAAAGTTGCGGTATTTCTCACGGTGGCCGGAGTCTCGCTTTGGGGCATTAAAAATTTGTTTAGACCGCTGACTGGCTGGTTTGATAATGAAGCCCTCAATGACTTCTTCGTTTTCGGGCTTCAGGGCATCTTCTATGCCATGGGCGCCTTGGCGTGCGTGTTCGTCCTCTTTCATAAGCAGGCTTGGGCCAAGACGCAAGGGCAATAAAAATTATTGCCCTGGGAGGCTAGTGTTGCGTCATGGCCAAATTAGCTGAACTGCCTTTCACAAAGGGCCATGGCACGTCCAATGATTTCGTGCTCATCCAGGACTCTGAGGCTCGCTGGGTCCCCACTGCCGAGCAGGTGCAGTGGCTTTGTAACAGGAGACAGGGTTTGGGCGGCGACGGTGTTATCAGGGTTGTACCTACCTCCCGCGTCCCCGAGTACGCGGACTTGGCAGCAGCGAATTGGTTCATGGACTATCGCAATAGCGACGGCTCAATTGCTGAGATGTGTGGCAACGGCGCAAGGGTTTTCGCTCGATATTTGCTGGCGAGCGGATTGGAGTCCAGTCGAGAGTTCCTTATTGCTACGCGGGCTGGCTTGCATCAAGTGATAGTTCACGAGGATTTCACCGTGAGCATCTCCATGGGTCAAGCAAGGATCATGGAGCGCGATGACGTCATGATTGATCTGGGCCAAGGAAATACCGTGGTGGCAGCAACCGGAGTCAGCGTTCCAAATCCTCATGCGGTTGCGATGCTGCCCAGTGGAATTTCCCTGACCGAAATAAGCCTCACGGAATTCACGGTTAGTCCTATCGACGCATTTCCTCAGGGTGTAAACGTGGAGTTCGTGCAAGTGATCGGTGAGAGACACGTACAAATGCGCGTTGTCGAGCGTGGAAGTGGAGAAACCATGTCATGTGGCACGGGCGCGTGTGCCGTGGCCTCGGTGGCCATGAAGACTTCAGGGGCCACCAAGGATTTAGAGTGGCAGGTTGATGTCCCAGGGGGTTCGTTGTGGGTAATTGAGCGGGATGGACAGTTGTGGCTTCGAGGCTCGGCCGAACTGGTCGCGCGAGGCAAAGTCTTGTTCCCCAGCGGCATCGCTTAGTTCTCCACACGCGTAATTTCCAGCAAATCAAGAGCGCATAGATGACTTAGACTAAGAAGACCGTGACCCACACACCTGAAGATCTCAATATTGATTCCGACCTTGAACTCGAAGCCCGAGTTGGCCTGCGCCGCGTCGGCGGTTTATCAACGGAACTCCAGGACATCACCGAGGTCGAATACCGTCAGGTGCGCCTCGAGAGGGTTGTGCTCGCGGGGGTTTGGACGGGCGGAACTCTCGAGCAAGCCGAACGCTCATTGCGTGAACTGGCGCAGTTGGCTGAGACGGCTGGATCCGAGGTAGTTGATGGCGTCATTCAGCGCCGTGACGCGCCCGACACGGCAACGTATTTGGGGTCTGGAAAGGTCAAGGAGCTGGCCGCCATCGTCGCGGCAGAGGGGGCGGATACCGTCATTTGTGACGGCGAACTGACACCTGGTCAACTCAGGCAGTTGGAGGCGATCGTAAAAGTTAAGGTTGTTGACCGCACTTGGCTGATCCTCGACATTTTCGCTCAGCACGCTCGCAGCCGGGAGGGCAAAGCACAAGTTTCTCTCGCGCAGATGCAATACCTGCTGCCCAGACTCCGCGGTTGGGGTGAGTCGCTGTCGCGCCAGGCGGGTGGACGTGCGGGTGGAGCCAGCGGGGGTGTGGGAACCCGAGGTCCAGGCGAGACAAAGATTGAAACGGATCGCCGGCGCATTAGGGCTCAAATGTCCAAGTTGCGCAAGCAACTCAAGGAATTGCACAAGACAAAGTTGGTTCAGCGCACCGCGCGCGAGCGCTCTGGAATCGCAACAGTCGCTTTGGCTGGTTACACCAACGCGGGTAAATCCAGCCTCCTGAACCGCATGACTGGGGCCGGAGTACTCGTACAGGATGCGCTCTTTGCGACGTTGGATCCCACGGTGCGTAAAGTCAAAACAAGTTCGGGACGGGAGTTCACGCTGGCAGACACCGTCGGGTTCGTGCGTCATTTGCCCCATGACCTCGTTGAAGCATTCCGTTCCACGTTGACGGAGGTGCAACATGCCGATCTCATATTGCACGTGGTTGACGGTTCAGATGAGGACCCATTTGGCCAGATATCCGCGGTGCGTGAGGTGCTCAATGATATTGACTCAGGGGAAATCCAAGAGCTCATCGTGATAAATAAAGCAGACATCGCAGATCCCATCACTATCGCTCACATTCAACGTGAGTTTCCTGACTCTGTTGTAGTGAGCGCCAAATCGGGCGTGGGGCTGACTGAACTTATTCAGGCGATCGAAAGCAGGCTTCCACAGCACCTGGTTTCAATCTCGGCCGCAATCCCTTACTCCCATGGTGATTTAGTGGCTCGGATTCATGCGACGGGAGAGCAAATTGTTGTTGAGCACGACGATCTCGGAAGCAATATCACGGGGCTTATCCCCGCAGCGCTCGAAGCGGAATTGATTGAGGCAGGATTTGTGCGCCCTCCATCTCACATCGAAGTCGTTTAGTTCCATGAGCGATCAACATCTGGATCCGCAGGTGGTGTTAGACAGTGTCATTGACCACGTTGGTGGAAGCCCAAGAACAGGGCAGCAGGAAATGGTCTCCGAAATCGGTGAAGCAATTGCGAGTCACTCACACAGGGTGATCCAGGCGGGTACAGGAACGGGCAAGTCCCTGGGCTATCTGGTGCCGGCCGCTACCTATGCAATTACGACATCGGATCCCGTCATCGTTTCGACCGCAACACTCGCTCTGCAGAAACAGCTCATGGAAAAAGACCTTCCCGTTTTGAAACAGACATTGAACGAGAACTTTCAGCGGGAGTTGAAGTTTGCCGTATTGAAAGGTCGAAACAACTATGTGTGCTTGCAAAAATTGCATGCGAGTGTTCCTGACCCTGACGATGATGTTCTTTTTGAAGTAGGCAAAGGGACCCTCGGTGCTCAGGCTGTGGCAGTGCGAACGTGGGCAGAGCAAACATCAACTGGAGATCGGGACGATTTCGGTGATGATATTGATCCGCGTGTCTGGAAGAGTTTCTCTGTTTCACGCCGTGAGTGCATCGGTGAATCAAAATGTGCTTTTGGCGAAGAGTGCTTCACGGCAAAGCGTAGGGAGGCAGCTGCAGGTGCTCACATTGTCGTTACCAATCATGCACTCCTTTCGATTGATGTGATTGAAGGAATCCCCGTGTTGCCCGAGCATTCCGTAGTCGTGATTGATGAGGGCCATGAGATTGTTGACAGAGCCACAAGCGCGGTAACAAGTGAGTTGAGTGTGGCCATGGTGGAGAGGGCAACCTCACGCGTGCACACGCTCATCGATCAAAGGACCGTGGACCTTCTCGCTGATGCACAGGGGGCATTAGACATTGCATTGCGTGATAGCTGCGACCCGGGCGATGGCCCGACTCGACTGAATGAATTGAATCGCGAACTCCTTTTGGGGTTAACCCTTGTTCGGGATGCAGCGCATGCCGCGGTGACGGAAATAGGTTCACTCAAATCCGATGATCCGGAGGCAAGTGCCAAAAACCAGAGGGCTCGAGGCGCCGTTGAAGAAATCCATGACCTGGCCGGTGCAATAATTTCGGCGGACAATTCATTGGTCAATGACAGCGTTCTTTGGATAGATCATGCAGGCAGACCGCCCACGTTACATTGTGCACCTTTGAGTGTTGCGCACCTGTTGCACGGCCGCCTGTTCCAGGAAAAAAGTGTGGTGGTCACTAGTGCAACGTTAACAACCAGCGGGACCTTCGATGCCATAACCCAAAGCCTTGGAATTCACAATGACTCTCGTGCTAAAACCATCGATGTAGGTTCACCATTTGATTATCCGCGACAAGGAATTATTTATGTCGCAGCACATTTGCCCGCGCCTTCGCGTGATGGAATAGCGATGGAAGCACTAGATGAAATGGGAGAACTCATTGAGGCCGCAGGTGGACGAACCCTTGTTTTGTGTTCGAGTTGGCGCACCGTTGAGCGTGCGGCTGAGTACCTGAGGGTCCGATGTGATACCCCGCTGCACGTTCAAAAAAAGGGTGAATCTGTCGGACTGTTGGTGGATCGCTTCGCCTCTGATGAGCATTCGAGTTTGATTGGGACGCTCTCGCTCTGGCAAGGAGTGGATGTACCGGGTGTTTCGTGCAGTCAGGTAATCATTGATCGAATTCCATTTCCCCGTCCGGATGATCCCGTTATGTCGGCACGATCTCGCGCCGTTGATGAGGCCGGCGGCTCTGGATTCAGCAGTGTGATGGTGACAAGAGCCGGTTTGATGCTCGCTCAGGGTGCAGGTCGATTGATTCGGCAAACATCGGATCGGGGTGTTGTGAGTGTGCTGGATCCGCGAGTGGCCACTGCCGGCTACGGCAGGGCCCTGCGAGCGAGCATGCCGCCATTGTGGTTCACCACGAGTAAGGAAACAACGATTGCTGCGCTCTTACGTTTGCATGATCAAAAGGTGGGGGCTGTGTATCCAGGTGACCCAATTGAGTCAGAGGCGACGTAAAACGGTAACAACCTTGCCAAGAATCTGAGCATTGTCGCCTGGAATCGGTGCATAAGAAGGGTTATGTGGCATGAGCCAGACATGGCCGTCTTGACGCTTGAATGTTTTTACCGTTGCTTCATCGTCGAGCAATGCGGCAACGATGTCACCGTTCTCACACGTGGGTTGGCGCCGGATTACTACCCAGTCTCCATCGCATATTGCAGCGTCGACCATGGAGTCACCAACCACCTTCAAACTGAACAGTTCACCTTCACCGACCAAATCGCGGGGGAGTGGGAAGGTTGCTTCAACTGCCTGTTCGGCCAAAATTGGCCCACCGGCAGCGATACGACCGAGTACTGGGACGTTTGTGAACGGTGAGACTTCATCTTCTGGTCGTGAAATTTCATGTGAGGCAGAAATCCGATGAGCCAATGAATCTGGGCTGGTTTCACCGAGCGAGTTGTCTTGGGCATGGGTGGATGAGAGCACCAGGGCTCGCGGTCTATTGGGGTCAATGCGTAAAAAGCCTGCCCGCTGCAAATTCTTGAGTTGGTGAGCCACTGAGCTGGGACTGGTGAGCCCGACGGCTTCACCGATTTCACGGACACTCGGTGGGTATCCGCGTGATTCGGTTGTCTCACGGATCATCTCGAGTATGGCGATCTGGCGTTCGGTCAGAGCATCTCTGGCAGCGGTGGTGATGTCTATGACGGTTGCCCCTTCGGCTCTCATTTCGGTTTTTCCCTCTGTGTTGGCAACAATTTCTGCCTTTTTGATCCTGCCCGCCATGGTGTTGCCCTTCTGCTCACGAGCGGTCTATGGACATTAATGTGCTGGTGCGCCCCTCAATGTCAGACCTCTCTGGTGCTCTATGCCTGTGCAGATTAGCCGAGAAACCGACACGAATCAAACACATGTTCGAAATGTCGCCGACATTGTCACCGCACCATGCTATAAATCGTACATCCGTTCGATAGTACACCCGTTCGAGAAAGGCTTCCCCATGAACAGCACCGCAGAGACTACAAACACTACAAAGCCAAGGTCAATTCGAAATACTCCAGGCTCAATCCCACGGGCAAAGAGTGTTTCCAGAGAAATTCGCCTCACCCGTCGGGGTCGAGTGGTCCTTGGCCTGATGGGAACGATGTTCCTGATTTTGGCATGGATGACCCTGGGTGGTGGGAGCGCTGATGCCTCAACGGACTCGGTGGTGAATGCAACGGCCGTTGTCGTCATCCAGCCCGGCGAGAATCTTTGGGCCATCGCTAGGTCAATTGCACCTGACATTGATCCGCGTGAAATGGTGTTGCGTATCAGGGAGCTCAATGACCTGGGGGCAGACCACGTGTATCCGGGCCAATCCATAGTGGTTCCCGCAATGCAGGGATGACCACTCGAGTTTGAACCATGAGCGTGTTTTAGGGTGCTTTTATGCGGTTTCGGTTTCTTGTGGTTTTTGCCTTGATAGCGGCTTTGTTTTCTGGAGGTATTCAGAGCGCGAGTGCCGCGGAACGAGATCCCAGCTGGCGAACGGGTGGTGATTCCAGGGCTTGCTCAGCGCCAATCTGGAGTGACAAGGATCCTCGCAATGGGCCAGGAGCAGGGCGGCGAGTGCTGATCGTCGGAGATTCAAACACCAGAAATACTCGCCAGATGCTGACCAAGTCGCTGCGGGCTAGCGGTTGGAATCCCACCATTAGATGCTTTGGCGGTAAAAGAATTGACTGGGGGATGGCTCAGGTCAAAGACCAGCGGCAATGGAAAGGGTTGCCCGACACCATCGTGATCGCACTGGGCACCAATGACATGCGCTGGATTAATAGATCAATTACCCAGCAACGTATCAAACAAATGCTGGAGCTCATTGGGCCACAAAAAAATGTGGTGTGGATCAATACTTACGGCCTCAATGGTGACCGTTTTAGCAAGGCCAAACAATCTTGGTTCAACAAGACGTTGGATTCAATTGCGGCTAAGTATCCGCGTGTGCAGGTACTTCCATGGGCCAAAATTGCGAAATCATCGGGGGTCAAATTCTCCGGGCCACTGCACTATGCACACTCAGGAAACAAGCTGAGAACTGCTGAAACGGTGAGATTCCTCAACGATCTCTATGGGCAACCTGTCCAGACACGGTCCTCGAGTTCAATATTCGAGCAACACGCCGAGTCATAACGGTTGCGCCGGGCTGAACTTTCCATTAGATTCACACCCCTAGATGTAGTAGTAACACCGGTGTGAACCACCCACAGGTTGTGGTTAAGGACACACAGGTTAGTAGCAAACCATCCACAAGTAATCCACAGGATGGCAGAAGTTCCGAAACTGATGTGACTGGAGTGCCTGCTGTGAAGCATGTGACTAGCGGTCCGAATGAGAGGAGAGTGCCGTGAAGTGTCCATTTTGCCGTGAAGACGACTCACGAGTAGTCGACTCCCGCACTGTTGAGGACGGTCTGGCGATTAGGCGCAGGCGTGAATGTGCACATTGTGGTCGCAGGTTCACCACAGCAGAATTCGCTGCTCTCAATATTGTGAAGCGTTCAGGTGCCCATGAAGTATTCAATCGGCTTAAAGTGGTAAATGGAGTGCGTAAGGCCTGCCAAGGAAGACCGGTGAGTGACGATGATCTCGCAGTACTTGCTCAGCGCGTTGAAGACAATCTCCGCGCCAGCGGAAATGGTGAAATACCTGCCCAAGAGGTCGGTCTTGCCATTCTCGCTCCACTCCGCGAATTGGATGAGGTTGCCTACCTTCGATTCGCCTCTGTCTATCGATCCTTCGATACCTTGGATGATTTTGAAGCCGAGATTGCACTCCTTCGGGCAGAGGGCGAACCCACTGGCCAAGAACCTGTACGAACAGTTTCAATCGCAGATCCAACTGAATAACAACACTTCCCAGTCAGATCCTCGCCAACCAATGGGGGAACGAGGAACAACCACAGAAAAGAAAGGCACGTTCATGACACAGGCACCAGAAGCTCCGGTCCTCAGTACCAAGGAAAGCTTCGTCCACAACACGCTCAAAAATCCCGGCCTTGTGATGAAGCGCCTATATACAACCGAAGGTGTTCATCCATATGACGATGTCACGTGGGAGCGTCGCGACGTTGTCCAGAACAACTGGAAAACGGGTGAGATTGTTTTCGAGCAGCGTGGTGTGGAATTCCCAGACTTCTGGAGCGTCAATGCATCGACGATTGTTACAACGAAGTATTTCCGTGGCGCGGTTGGAGCAGACAATCGTGAATTCAGTTTGAAGCAGTTGATTGATCGTGTAGTGCTCACTTACACCAAGTCCGGTCGCGAGAACGGATATTTCCGCACCGATGCCGATGCAGAGATTTTTGAGCATGAACTCACGTACATGTTGTTGCACCAGGTTTTCTCCTTTAATTCACCTGTTTGGTTCAACGTTGGTACCACAGCCCCCCAGCAGGTAAGTGCGTGCTTCATTCTCAGCGTCGATGACACCATGGATTCGATCCTGAACTGGTACCGAGAAGAGGGCATGATCTTCAAGGGTGGATCAGGTGCAGGTCTGAACCTTTCACGGATTCGTTCAAGCAAGGAACTACTTCGTTCTTCGGGTGGAACTGCCTCTGGTCCTGTTTCGTTCATGCGTGGGGCTGATGCATCAGCGGGAACGATTAAGTCGGGGGGTGCAACTCGCCGCGCGGCCAAGATGGTTGTGCTCGACGTGGATCATCCAGACATCGAAGAGTTCATTGAGACAAAGGTGCGCGAAGAAGACAAAATCCGCGTTCTCCGTGATGCTGGTTACGACATGGATCTTGGTGGCGCTGATATTTCCAGTGTTCAATACCAGAATGCGAATAACTCGGTTCGCGTCTCAGATCTATTCATGCGTGCAGTGGAAAATGGTGAACCATTCGGACTCACGCGACGCACCGATGGCAGTGTTGTTGAAACCGTTGATGCCAAAGAACTTTTTGGCAAAATGACCGAGGCTGCCTGGGCGTGTGCCGATCCTGGGATCCAGTACGACGACACGATCAATGACTGGCACACCAATCCTGAGACCGGTCGGATTAATGCATCTAACCCATGCTCGGAATACATGAGTCTTGATAACTCGTCATGCAACTTGGCAAGTTTGAATCTGCTCACATTCCTCAAGGATGATGACACATTCGACGCGGAGCGTTTCGCACGTGCTGTTGAATATGTCATCACCGCGATGGACATCTCGATCTGTTTCGCGGACTTCCCGACAGATCCCATTGGTGACACAACCCGTCGCTACCGCCAGTTGGGTATTGGCTATGCCAACCTCGGTGCACTGCTGATGGCAACGAGCTTGCCATACGACTCTGAGGCAGGGCGAGCTTTTGCTGCAGGAATCACATCACTGATGACTGGCACCGCATACAAGCGCAGTGCCGAATTGGCAGGAATTGTTGGTGCATATGATGGATATGCGCGCAATGAGTATGCCCACAAGCGTGTCATGCGCAAGCATGCTGCGGCAAATGACAACATTCGCGGCGTAACAAGCCTTGATGGTGACGTCACGGCTCTCGCCGGCAAGATGTGGGAAGAGTGCCTAACACTGGGCGAAGCCAATGGCTGGCGCAATGCTCAAGCATCTGTTCTTGCGCCCACGGGCACCATCGGTTTCATGATGGATTGCGATACCACAGGAATTGAGCCTGACTTCTCGCTGGTCAAGTTCAAGAAACTAGTTGGTGGTGGTTCCATGCAGATCGTGAACCAGACGATTCCTCGTGCACTCCGCAAGTTGGGTTACACAGAAGAAACCGTGGAAGCAATCATTGAATTCATTGGTGAAAATGGTCACGTTATTGATGCGCCAGGGCTCAAGACCGAGCATTACCCAATCTTCGATACCGCAATGGGCGCTCGGTCAATAACGCCGATGGGCCACGTTCGCATGATGGCAGCTGTTCAACCATTTATCTCAGGTGCCATCAGCAAAACGGTCAATATGCCAGAGGATGCAACGGTCGAAGAAGTTGCTGAGATCTACTTTGAGGGTTGGAAGATGGGCATTAAGGCCCTCGCTATCTACCGTGATAACTGCAAGGTAGGGCAGCCCCTGAGCGATGCAAAGGCCAAGAAGACAGATGCACCCGTCGAGGAAATCGTGGTGGGAGGGCAGCCAGTTCGTCGTAGGCTTCCCAAGTCACGACCAAGCCAGACGACCTCCTTCTCGGTCGCTGGCGCTGAGGGCTACATGACCGCTGGTAGTTACGAAGACGGTCAACTCGGTGAAGTGTTCCTTAAACTGGGCAAGCAAGGTTCAACGCTCGCCGGTGTGATGGATGCATTCTCTATTGCCATCAGCATTGCATTGCAATATGGCGTCCCGCTCGAGGCATTTGTTAACAAATTCGTCAACATGCGCTTTGAGCCCGCAGGTATGACCGATGATCCGGATATCCGTATTTCGCAGTCAATGATGGATTACATATTCCGTCGTTTGGCGCTCGACCACCTTTCATTCGAGCAGCGTGAGGCACTGGGAATTTTCTCAGCGGATGAGCGTGCTGCGACCGTGCAAAGTAGTTACGCAACAGCACCAGCTGCCGATCTCGATGTTGACGTCGTTGCTGCGGAGACCGAAGCATCTGTCGAAGCGCCAAAGAGTCATGAAGTGCCCACGTCGGTGCATTCGAGTGCAGAACTGCTCGAGGCAATCACAGGCACTGCATCTGATGCACCGCTATGCATGACCTGCGGAATCAAGATGCGTCCAGCAGGTAGTTGCTACGTCTGCGAAGGTTGCGGGAGTACTTCAGGCTGCAGCTAAAAAAGTTCGGCTGCGATTGTCCAGCCAATTCGACCCAGCCTCATGAGTTAATGAGGCTGGGTCGAATTTCTTTGCATCTAAATCGGCTCTGCTATCAGGGTTTTAGTTTCAGTGGGGGCGAACTGACTTAAAGGTCGTTGAGGATGCTCCACATGCCACCGGGAGTTGTGCGAGTATTTCGTTGCATGGGGCAAACCTTGATGCAGCCATCGGTTAGCTCGATCATCCCTGCCAGGCTGAGGTCACCGATAACTCGATCTGTGGCGTTCTGTTCCCATCCGAGGGCCTGGGAAATTTCAGGGGGAGTTAATGGTTTCTGGGCCCGCAAAACTTGACGCATGAGATCGCCTTGTTCGGCGGGGAGATCAAGGATGTCTGACATTGTCAGGGGTGCTTGCTCGCCCTGCTCCTTTTCAAGTTGCCCTTCGAGGCGACTGAAAATATTTTCACTGCTCATGCCAACTCCGGCATCGAGATCGGTTCGGGCTGTGGTCGGCAGATCTGGCACCACAGAGTACCCCCGACAACAATTGAACGCGGTGGATTGGATCCAAATACCGTAACGATGAACGGCATGGTGGCGTGGCGTGTTGCGCACACCCCGCGCCCGCAGAACTTACAAGTCCCTCGTGCGCTGTCGTCACACTGAGCGCAAAGCACCTAATTCACCCTTTCTTCGCCGTGCCATTTCAATCCAAACTTGCCTCGGAGTCCAGATCCAAGTTCGAGTTGCTTGTCCCCGTCACGCTATCACCGTCAAAAGGGACCTCGCTGAGACGCGCCCAAAGCCCGCTGGGGGCTTCCTGACTTGATTCCTGTTGTTGCGGCACCGCTTCACTGAGCGAATCCCACATGCCCAATTCTTTGGATTCAAGGGGTAAGTGAGAGCGCAACCACATCATTGCGAACATCCCAATCTGGCGTCGAAGGTTTGCAGCATCCTGTTGGAGCTGCGCTACCTCCGACTCATTCCCTCGACTCCCATGCTGAAGGATTGCGATTTTTCGCTGAACCTCGACAAGTTCCTCCGCCTTGTCGGCAGCGTCTGATCCGTAGCGAGCCTCGAATGCATCGAGAATTGCTGAGACGCTACTGCCGGTGAGTGCCGATTGCTCGCTGGCAGTAGCTCCTTGGCGTGCCAAGTCCTCACGTACCCAGCGAGCGGACAAGGGGAATCCTAGATAGATGATTCCCCCCGCGATACCAAAGACGGCGACCCCCGTCGCGGTTATCAGCAGGGCAGAGCCGCCCTCGTTCTCGGTCAGCCAATTGAATGAGGAGTGAAGCGAAATGGCAATGACTAGACCGAGAAAGGGAATTCCGAGTCGCGTGAGTCCGCCTCGACTGAAAGTGAGAATGATGGCGGCACCAACAATGGCCGTGCAGCCTGCGTGCATAAGGTTAGTTGACGTTATTCGTGCGAGTGCTAACGATAGAGCCGCATCGTTGCCCACACGTTCGAGATAAAGCCAGTTCTCTCGAATTGCAAAACCTGTGCCAGCTGCGGCGCCGAGCACGGCGCCATCGACAAACCAAGTAACTCGTCGAGAGATTCCCATGAAGGGCAATGCGAGTGCTTTGGTGATTTCTTCGGCGATCGGTGCCCCAATAACAATGAGCGAGGTTATGCCGAAAGCAAGTGCCCAGCGGTCATTGATGTGCACCACAATGAAGGTGTCGAGGATTCCCCACGCGAGAGCCAATAGAGCCAAGGGCCATAATCGAGTCCAATTGCGTCCAAGGATGAGTAAACCGGTCAGGGCTAGAAGTGGCACGACGGTCGCTAGTACGACTGCCAAATTCATGTCTGCAGCCTAGCCCTTGAGTCCGAATCGGAAAGTTCTATTTCCATTTGCGATCAAGTTTAAGGCCGACATCAGAGCCACAATGATCCATGGAATCAGGTCTATGAGGACGATTATTAACTCAGACACAAGGGAACAGGTGTTGAGCTCGCAACCGAGATAAGGGAGCGACGCCTGAGCAGCCAGAATTGAGAATAAAAGCCACTAAGTTCCGCCGACAAAGGCGATAAGGAACTTTAATCAAGTGGGCCGGTAAGCGTTCGGTGGTGATCCACGGTCCTCATCGTGCTTGCTCGCGCGACGAACCAAATATTGAAGGGGTGAAAATGCTGCTCATGAACCGCCTACTGGTCTAGGGTGTCCAATAGGTAAATGACTAAAGGAGCCGCGAGTAGCCATGAAGAAATCAACACTGCGTGTCGGAATATTCCTTGGAGCAGGTGCCCTGGTTCTAGCTGGCTGTTCCTCAGAGGCTGAATCCGAGGTGACGCCAACTATTACTCCATCTCCAACTGAGACCATTGAACCGGTAGCGGTGCTGGCTGAGGAAGCCTGCGCAGATTACTTTGCTGTCGACTTGATTCGGTCAGACATAAATGCAGGGGCGCCAGGGCTCAAAAAGAAGGCAAAAAAGGCTCTCTTAGCTGACCTGCAGCTTGAGGTGGATCAAATGGTCGTCGCGGTGGACGCCGCTGTCATTGGTGGCGAATTGCCCGCCAAGGCGCTCGCCAATGCGGAGAGAATTCAAAATAATGTGAATAAGGCCAAGGCCAAGGATGGAATCGACGGGATCAATAAAAAGCAGCTCAAGCGAATTAACGCTTCGGCTGAGCGCGTCGAGATTGCATGTGTTGCAGCAGGCAATGACCTACCCGTTGAAAATATTGATGCCCGAAGCTAGTCACCTGAATAGATTGTTGAGTTAGCTTCCCTGGCTCTGTGGTTCAAAGGGCTGCACGGGTGGAAACGGATGATCTGGGTCCCGGCCAGTTAGGTATTTTGCAACGCCATAGACAGCGCCAGCAATCGGCACAGCGATGAGGGCACCGACTATTCCAAGTGCAATGCTCCCGGCGGCGATTGCAAAAATGATTGCGAGAGGGTGAAGACTCACCGCCTTTCCCATAACTAGTGGCTGTAATACGTCACCATCAAATGAACCAACAATCACGGTGAGAACGATAACGAGCACCGCGATGAGGGGCCCGCGCTCCGCGAGGGCAACAATTGCGGCAAAAAACGTGGCAATTGGAGCGCCGATAACGGGGATAAATGCCCCGAGAAAAACGACGGCGGCTAGTGCGGGCGCTAGCGGTACCTGCAAAATGGTCAATCCAATGAAAACTAGAACGGCATCACAAAAGGCAATGATGACTATCCCACGTGCATAACCGGCGATTGCACCCCAAGCAATCTCACCAGAAACGTTGATGGGCGCCTCAATGGGCTTTGGCAGCCAGCCAACGAACCAGTTCCAGATTTGTCGCGGTTGCATGAGAAAGAAGATCACTCCAAAGAGGAAAACGGAGCCCGCAATTACAACTGTTCCTAAGGATGATGCTGACTCGAGAAGAGTTGCGCCCAAGCCCTTGGCAACATTCTCACCCCACGTTTCAGCTTGGGAGAGCAGTGAGTTTACCCTGTCGTCGCTAAGTCCGAGGGGGCCTTGTTGCATCCAAGTTTGCAACTCACTTAATCCAGACTGAATACTCGCAAGAAGTTTTGGTCCCTCGGCAACCGTTGAAGAGATCACACTGAACAGGATCAGCACGATGGCCGTCGCGATGAGTAGCAGCGCAAGGATCATGGAAATTGCTTTTGGGAGAAATTTGTGGAGCACTTTCATGACTGGCTGTGTCCAGGCGGCTACCAGCAAGGCAAAGAAGAGAGCAAATGCTACGGGGAATATGTAGCCGAGAATGGTGACAAATACTGCGAATCCGGCGAGGAGAACGAGAATTCTCCAGGTGAATCCGGCAGCGGTTTTCAGGGTATCGGGCACACCCAAATCAGGGCTGGGGGCGTTATCGGCTCGATTCCCAACGGTCTCTTGTGACATAGATGCCTCTTAGGTTGGCTTGAATGGTGAGCGTAGGTGCCACCTGATGGCACAATATCGTGCTTGCTCAATTATTTGTTTAACTTCGCACCGTAACTAATCAATTTTGACTAGGCCATGCGGTGTTTCGAACCAAACGGCCGAAACGCCGATTTGATCGTTTTCAGGGTCGTCAATCCAGATGACAAGATCATCAAACTTTTCGAGATCTGGGGTCAATGGGCCAAGGTCTTGGGTCGGGCAGTTGATTTCAATTTTGTGCACGCGTATGCCGCCTGCTTGTCCGCCATGGGAAGGGTGCTGATCGGGGGAGGATTCCCATTGAACAAAGAACGGGGACTGAGGATGACTCATGGTGTCCATGACGCCCAATTGGCGCCAGTGAAGTTCTACTCCATCGGGACGCACTCGATGACCCTTTGCTGCCTTGCGTCCGAGAGCGGACTCAGCGCGAGAAATATCGTCGGTAGCAAGAACCCAACTCATCCAGCCGCCACCGTTGATTGCGGCTTGTTGCACGGCCTGCCCAAATGGTGCCTTGAGAGCCGAAGGATGATCTAATGCGCTTACGACTTCAATGTATGCGCCATCAGCGAGTGGCAGCGTGAAGTTCCGAGTACCGAATGAAGGGTGACGCCCACCGTCAACAAAAGTGAATCCGAGGTCGACGCCGATGCGTTGTACGACGTCGGCAAGTTCACTACCGGTACATGCATAAGAAATGTGGTCCAGCCGCATGCCGTTATCCTGCCCAACCCCATTATTCAGTGTTACGCCACCCCCTTGCGAAACCACACAGTTTCCTATGTATAAGCAAGGGTTGTGGCACAGTACGCGCATGGGAGATCAGAGCAATGCACATTCAAGCGCTTCAGAAGAATCGGCAGTTCCACCAGTTGTGGCTTTGGACAAAAAGAAGTCACTAATTCTGGGTCTTATCGGTATCGCATTCATTGTGATAATTTTTTGGAAAGTAATCCCCATGATCGGGAGTTATTCCGAGGCTTGGGACTCATTGAAGTCGATGGGCACACTGTCGATCATCCTGATTGTCGTCATGGTTTTGCTCTACCTAGCCATGTATGGGCTCCCGTTTGTAGCGGCCGCACCAGGTTTAAAGTATTGGCGGGCGCAACAAACAAACCAAGCTGCATTTGCCATCAGTAACGGAGTTCCAGGCGGCGGCGCTGTTGGATTGGGCGTGCAGTTTGGCATGTTATCCACATTCGGGGTGTCAGCGACGAGTGCAACTGCTGCCATCACCGCGGTGGGCCTTTGGAGCACGTTCATCACGTTATTTTTCCCCATTCTTGGGGTTGCCGCGATCACCCTTTTTGGGGTCAGTGGGGATAGCCACGCCGCTACTGGTCTGATTGGTATCGCAATCCTTGTCACGGTTGTTGTGGCATTCGTACTCATTATGCGATCAGAGTCTTTGGCGGTCACTATAGGTAACTTGGGCAACAAAATCATCGGTCCATTGCGCAAACATGTTAAGGCGCTGGCCAATCTTGACCTTGTGCCGCCAATCACGAAGTTTCGCCAAGACATGTATGACCTCCTTCGCAAACGTTGGGCGGCCCTGACCCTGGCACAAATCGCAGTCTCATTCACCCAGTTTCTGATCCTTTATGTTGCCCTTCGCGGCGTGGAAGGTTGGGACACAGCGGGCACTTCATTTGCGGCCGCCTTTGCGGCGTTCTCAATAAGCCAACTTGGCCTGATGATTCCCATTACTCCAGGAGGACTCGGCACGGTGGATGCCGCGATGATCGCCCTTCTCGTGAGTTTTGGTGCCAGTGAGGGAAGTGCAACCGCGGCAGACTTGGTCTGGAGGGCTTCATCGTTTATCCCCCAAATCATTATCGGAATAGTCGCTCTACTCGCGTGGTATCGGAAAGCTGGTCAAGCATTAGCCAAGGTGAAACCAACTGCCGCTTAAGCCTTCATGACACATACCGCGTGTCGGCTCAACGGGTGGAAGACCCACCCACTATTGTTCAGCGCAACCCGGTCGTCGCGGGAGGGGAAGCCTTCGGCGGCCGGGTCTTTCTTTGCCCCTCGGGCGGATAGTCAAAGTCCTCGCGCCAAATAAATTATGTGGGTTTGCGCGCGGTCCATTAAGGCTGGCTAAAGTTCTCGTGTGCAAACGCAACCCAAGAAGTGGCAGAAATACGTGGCCATCGGTGACAGCTTTACTGAAGGACTTTCAGACAGAGGGCTCGGGGACTCGTATTTGGGTTGGGCTGATCGGTTGGCGCAGACACTGGCCGATAGATACTGCACTCTTGATGAACCGCTGCTTTATGCGAACCTAGCGATTCGCGGTCGACTCTTACCGCAGATGGTGTCAGAGCAGGTTCCCCGCGCATTGGAACTAGGTCCAGATCTTGTGACGTTTGCAGGTGGTGTCAACGATGCCATGCGAAAGTCATTCGATCTTGATGCGAAGGCCACAGAGATGGAGCGTGGTGTTCGAGCCCTGCGAAAGGCGGGCATTGACGTCATGTTGGTGGCATTTGGTGATCCCTCGAGCACTTCGAGCGTCATGAGCCTAATCGGCCAGCGGTTCGCTGGCCTCAGATCGGCAACGCTGGCTATCGCAGAGGAGTATGACTGCTATTTAATGGATTTTTGGGGCGAGCAAGCCTTTGAAGATCCCGACGTTTGGGATGAAGATCGGTTGCACTTGAATCCGCGCGGGCACGAGTTGACCACTCGAGCAGCGCTAAACACTTTGGGCTGGGGAGACGATAGTTGGCGTGAGATTTCCGAAATCGGCGCCCAGCCGAGTGCGGTGTCGCGTTGGATTGGGCACGCTCGATGGGCAAAAAATCATGGTTACCCGTGGGTCAGTAGGAGGCTCAGAGGTGTTTCCTCTGGCGACGGAGTTGAGCCAAAGTATTGGGAATTCAAGACCGTGCGGCCATTGATCGACTAACAAACAACTGTGCACAATTCTGAGTTCGAATGACAGTGGATCCACAACGAGTTTCGAGCGCAACAAAAATCTGAAGTATTCGTGGATCTTGTATCCATGACCCCAAAAATGCGCATGGTTCAACATGCATTAGGTGCAAAAGACCATGGCGAGCACATTGAAAAGGCCACGGCAGAATTCGCGAGCCTTGTTAGGCGCCTTGGGTTCTATCCGCGTGACAGCGTTCTTTTCACATGGTTTCGATCTGGAACAGAGGTACTCGTGCAACGTGTTGATCTGGGCGTTGACGTTGACAAGCACTTTAACCGCTGGCTTGAGTCCGTGTTTGCCCCTGCGAAGGCCTACGAGCCGCAAGAGGTGCGTGTGTCAATTGTGTGTTCGGAGTCCTGGTTCAACAAGGTGGCATTAATTCGGATGCTGGAGGCTTGCCTTCGTGAGAAAGGGATACTCGTCTCAGCCGCATCTTCAGTGTGTGCCCTCGAGCTGGCTAATGACTCAGTAGCACATGGAGTGTGGACCACCGAATGTTCACAATGTTGTGACGACTGGCATGTGGCCACCGAATTCGCCAACGACGGAGCCAACATATTGAGATCTAGAGAGGAACTGAGAGAACTTTTCTGCTATCAGGTATCAATGGCAATCAATCCCGAGTTCATTAAAAAGGTCATGAGAGTCGATGTGGCGGCTAAGGACCGTTGGAGAACGAATCAGTTGCGCTTGATTGTGAAATGCTTTCAAGGCGAGGCTGAGACCACTGATCTCATGGCTGCGCGGATGGCATACGCATTGAGTGATGTTCGAGTCCGAGACACAATCTTGTGGGATATGGCTTCGGGGTGCCTCGAGTCTCAAATTGTGTTTGAGTGTTTGATGGGCCTGATCCCGAGATTAACGGGGGCGTGGGTAGCGGGATTCATCTGTGTGGCCGCCGTTGCTGCGTGGTTGCAGGGCAATGGCGCCACAGCAAATATGTGCATTGACCGCGCTTTGGCTGAGGCGCCGGAGAACAATCTGGCTAATCTGTTGCGAGTGTCCTTGAACAACGGAATATCTCCACAATTATGGGTGGAAAGTGTGCTGGAACTCTCTCGTGAGGAGTGCCGTTACGGGGTACCGCTAGCGCAAATTCCCTAGTCGGGTTATAGTTCTGCTCGGTCAAGAGATCAGCATCAAGCCCCGGCTCGCTGATCGGCAACCCTCCAACCGCGGTGGGGTGCTCCCGGTGGAGACCAGGTCCTATCTCGGTAGGGCAAGCGCGGGTCTTGCACAGGGCAAGGCCCCAAATGACAAAAGGGCTGCCATGAAAATCTGCTGTTGTACCCGCACCGTCTCCTGAGTGTTTTTCGCAGGCTCGGGCGATAAAGGTGCGTTGTGATGCGAATCAAAAATCTTGAACAACTGTTTTTACATTAAACGTTTTAACTTAAATTGGTGCTTTGTGGCACCTTCATTGAATCTGGAGAAAAATCATGAGTGAAACTTGGTCGTTCGAAACAAAGCAAATCCACGCGGGCCAGACAGCCGATGAATCCACGGGCGCGCGCGCCTTGCCGATTTATCAGACAACCTCCTATGTCTTCAAGGACACGGAACATGCTGCAAACCTGTTTGCTCTCAAAGAATTGGGAAACATCTACACGCGAATAATGAATCCGACACAAGCAGCGGTCGAGGACCGCATTGCCGCCCTCGAAGGTGGCGTGGGCGCGCTCCTGGTCGCGAGTGGTCAGGCAGCTGAGACGCTGGCAATTTTGAATATCGCTGAAGCTGGAGATCACGTTGTTTCCAGCCCAAGTTTGTACGGGGGAACCTACAACCTGTTCCATTACACGCTGCCAAAGCTTGGCATTGAGGTTAGTTTCGTGGAGAACCCTGATGATCTGGATTCATGGCGGGCAGCAATTAAGCCCAACACCAAGGCTTTTTACGGTGAATCACTGTCGAACCCACGCAATGATGTACTCGATATTGAAGGCGTTGCGGGCGTAGCACATGAATTTGGAGTCCCTTTGATCGTGGATAACACGGTTGCCACCCCTTATCTCATTCGCCCATTTGAGTTCGGCGCTGACGTAGTTGTCCATTCCGCGACCAAATACCTTGGCGGCCACGGAACGGCGGTTGCAGGAGCAATCGTCGACGCAGGAACTTTCGACTACGCCAAATATCCTGAGCGGTTCCCCAACTACAATCAACCCGACCCCAGCTACCACGGGCTTGTTTACGCACGCGACCTCGGTGTTGGCGGAGCCTTCGGTGTGAACCTTGCGTTCATTCTGAAAGCCCGTGTGCAATTGCTGCGCGACCTAGGTGCGGCCGTTTCACCATTTAACGCTTTTCTGATAGCACAGGGCATTGAAACCTTGTCGTTGCGCGTGGCGCGTCACACCGAAAATGCGCTAGCGGTTGCTCGCTGGCTTGACAACCAAGATGGTGTCATTTCGGTCAACTATGCAGGCCTTGAGAGCAGTCCTTGGTACGCGAATGGTCAGAAATATGCACCTCTCGGCACAGGTGGCGTACTGAGTTTCGAAATCAAGGGTGGAATTGATGCGGGCCGCAAGTTTGTTGAAGGCTTGCAACTTCACAGTCATGTGGCCAATATCGGTGACGTTCGGTCACTGGTTATTCATCCTGCATCGACCACACACTCACAACTCACACCTGAAGAACAACTGGCTTCTGGTGTTACGCCAGGACTGGTGCGGCTAGCAGTTGGACTTGAAGCCCTGCCCGATATTTTGGCGGACCTCGAGGTCGGCTTCGCTGCAGCTGGGCAATAGGAACTCTTTTAATGTCTGCATACGGCCCACTTTCCTATGAAGGTCTCCCTCCCGCCAGCGCTGCCTGGCGGGAGGGGGATCCTCTTGGGCGTCGTCAATTTATAACCATTGAGGGCTTTGTCACCGAAAGCCAATTCCGATTCCCTGAGGTCCGCATTGCCTATGAAACCTGGGGTGCTTTGAATGACACGGGCACAAACGCGATTTATATCTGCCATGCGCTGACGGGTGATTCCCATGTTTCAGGTGAGGCAGGTCCGGGGCATGTAACGGCAGGCTGGTGGGATGGTCTGATTGGGCCCGGAAAAGCAATAGACACTAATGAGTATTTTGTTGTTTGTGCCAATGTTCTCGGTGGTGCGCAGGGTACAACTGGGCCTTCATCTTTGGACCCTGAAGGTGTGCCGTGGGGCAGTAGATTCCCAACGATAACTATCGCTGACATGGTGGAAATTGAGCACGAGCTCATGGCTACCTTGGGAATACAACGATGGCAATTGATGCTTGGACCCTCCCTTGGAGGTATGCGAGTACTTGAATGGATGATTCGGTATCCAGATGCCGTCTGTGGTGGTTTGGTGTTGGGTTCGACAGCAGCTGTTTCCGCGGATCAGATTGGCATTCATGCGACTCAAATCATGGCGATCGAATCAGACGCTGAATTTAATAGCGGTGACTATTACGAATCAGATTTAGGCCCGGTAGTGGGCATGGGACTGGCCCGCCGCATTGCACATCTGACATATCGAAGTGAGACAGAGTTAGATCTGCGTTTTGGCCGAAGCCCTCAAGGGTCAGAGGACCCATATGGCGGGGGCCGTTTTGCGGTCGAGTCATACCTCGATCATCATGCAGACAAGTTGAATAGGCGCTTTGACGCAAACACATACATAGCGCTAACTCGTGCCATGAGTCTTTTCGATCTTGGAAGAAATCGTGGTGGTGTGGCGAGTGCTCTAGGGCGGATTACGCAACCTCTCACGGTGGTAGGAATTGACTCGGACAGGCTCTTTCCCATCAGACTTCAGCAGGAGATCGTCGAGCTTGCACCCGGGGCTGATGAACTGCATATCTTGACATCACCATACGGGCATGATGGTTTCCTGGTCGAGAATGAGCAAGTTGGTGGCTTCGTTCGTCATGCGCTCGAACGAGTAAAGGAATCGAACTGCACTAGTACTTGATTGGTTGCCAAGGGAAGGGCATCGCAATCTATCCACAGCACCGATTTTCCGGGTTGATATCGGCTAGAGACACTCCCACAATGGGTGAATGCGTCGTGTACAAGGGCTACGTCCCACTCTATTTATCGCATTCGTCATGATGAGCCTGATTCCAGTGGGTTCGATGGCTCCCGCAGTATCCGGCGCGGAGGTTGTGGGCAATCCGGAATTGATCAGATACGAGGGTAGTGGGGGATTGGTCCTCCCACCCTCCGTGGACCGAGTGACTCGAAATGAGGTGGCCCAGTGCCGCGGATGTTCTTGGAAAATCACCTCTGCGTGCGTCCCCGACGCTGAAAACTATTGCGATGCCGCAATAAGGGGATGCCCCGGTCTCATTGACCACGTTCGAACGTGGTTTCGACCTGCTGGGGGCCAGTGGCGCGAAACCGGTCTGATTTGTCTGTCCTCGAATACGGTAACCACCTTGGTCGGCATCGAGGGGCTAATCGCAGAGAGTTTCTATCAATACGTACCGGAACTGAATCCACGCTGCTGGCCCGAATCAGGACCCGTTGTCAATATCCCGTTACTATGCGGATCAGGCCAAGCAGGGGGGACTCAAGAGTGGTCTCAAAGGGTGTCCGGTTTCGCCATTGCGATAAATGCAGAACCGCAGTGGGCATGGAACTTCGAGCGCGAATACCGAACCTCTGATCTGCCTGGCGGGCCTTATCCAGACATGTCAGTAACCCATACCTTCCATACTTCCGGAACAAAACACGTGGTAGTCGAAGCGCGATGGCGCGGGATTTTCAGTATTGATGGCCTTGGGCCTTTCCCCATTGAAAGGGACCTGCGTCAGGTGAAGGGCTTTGAGGTCGAGATTGGCCAGGCGCATGCACGATTAACGCGCCCCAACGCATGAGGCTCAGACTGGGCATGTCAAGATAGAGCGCCCGAACAAGCCAAAAGGCTTGACTCGGGCACTTGTTGTGGCTAATCGGCAGAAGGGCATTCTCTCTCACATGGCAACTACCGCAAAAAAGACTGCTGCGAAAAAAACCGTGAAAAAAACAGTACCGGCGAAAACTGCGCCGGTAAAGAAAGCGGCTGCAAAAAAGACCGTGCCTGTGAAGAAAGCTGCGCCCGTTAAAAAGGCTGTTGCGAAGAAAACTGCTGCGAAGATTGATTCCCCCGTTAAAAAGGCTGTTGCAAAGAAAACTGCTGCGAAGAAGGATTCTGCACCGACCAAGTCTTCAAAGTCACAAGGCGATGAAATGGTAGAGGTCATCGAAGCAGGCGACGAAGTAATTGAAGTAGAGCTCAGCGATGAACCAGATTTGGCAATTGCGGCGGAACTGGAAAAGGACCTTGAAGCCGATCTTGAGAAGGATCTCGCCGCGGTCACGGAGGAAGAACCTGCGAAAGATGGCGCCGCCGACAGTTATGTGATTTCACACGTTGATGAGACCGATGAACCTGTGCAGACGGTCACCGTTGCAGGTGCCACGGCTGACCCGGTGAAGGACTACCTCAAGCAAATCGGAAAAGTCCCGCTGCTCAATGCAGAAATGGAAGTGGAGTTAGCCAAACGTATTGAAGCAGGACTCTTTGCTGAGGAAATGCTCAATGAGGGCGGCAAGATGGACAAAAAGACACGTGGAGACATGGAATGGATCGCCACTGACGGCCGTAGGGCTAAAAACCATCTGTTAGAAGCGAACTTACGCCTTGTTGTTTCGCTGGCTAAGCGTTACACCGGCAGGGGCATGCTTTTTCTTGACTTGATTCAAGAGGGAAACCTGGGCTTAATCCGAGCGGTCGAGAAATTCGACTACACCAAGGGATACAAATTCTCGACGTATGCAACCTGGTGGATCCGACAGGCAATCACTCGAGCGATGGCTGACCAAGCACGCACGATCCGAATTCCCGTCCACATGGTGGAAGTGATCAATAAACTCGCACGCGTGCAGCGCCAGATGCTGCAGGATCTAGGCCGCGAACCGACCCCCGAAGAACTAGCCATGGAATTGGACATGACGCCTGAAAAGGTCGTTGAGGTTCAAAAGTACGGCCGTGAGCCAATCTCGCTACATACTCCCCTCGGTGAAGAAGGGGACAGCGAATTTGGTGACCTGATCGAGGATTCCGAGGCGATCGTTCCTAGTGATGCTGTCTCATTTACCCTGTTGCAGGAGCAGTTGGAGTCAGTCTTGGACACGCTTTCAGACCGTGAGGCCGGCGTTGTGCGAATGAGGTTTGGACTCACCGATGGCCAGCCAAAAACCCTTGATGAAATTGGGAAGGTTTATGGAGTTACGCGCGAAAGAATTCGGCAGATAGAGAGCAAGACGATGTCGAAATTGCGCCACCCATCACGCTCACAGGTGCTCCGAGATTACCTCGATTAAAATTTAAGCCGAAAGATCGACGCAGATGTTCGCATCTGCGCGGCTGGCGAATCTACTCGTTATACAACCGTTGGCGTTTCATTGAGCTTATGCAGCTCATTAATGATCAATGCGGCCTGCGGTGTCAATGCGGCCTCGTGGGCGCCCCAGTGATGGCCGCAAAATAGCAGATGGGTCCCACCTGCGAGTTCAACCTGAACATAGGCTTGAGCACCGCACCGATCACAGCGGTCCGTGGCACTCAGCACAGGAGAGGTCATTGTCTGGGTCGCTTGATCTGACATGTCTTAAGTTAAACACGGAAAGGCTCCAAGTGAGCGGGATTGACTCGCTGGTTCGCCCACGGCGAATTTTCCGCTCCTTCGGTCTGCCTTCGATGCAAACAGTCGATACCTGACTAAGTTGGGGCAGTGGCAACCGCAAAGAAGGCTCCGGCGTCAAAGTCCGTTAGTAAAAAAACGACCGATTCGGGCACAGATTCCTATACTGCCAAGAATCTGGCTGTCCTTGAAGGACTTGAAGCCGTTCGCAAACGCCCAGGTATGTACATCGGCTCCAATGATGGTCGAGGACTTATGCATTGCCTCTGGGAGATCGTTGATAACTCGGTTGATGAGGCGCTTGCCGGCTACTGCTCGGAGATTTCAGTCAAACTTCTCCCTGACGGTTCAGTTGAAGTCAGCGACAATGGTCGCGGAATTCCAATCGACATTGAAAAGCGAACGAAACTCACCGGCGTTGAGGTAGTCATGACGAAATTGCATGCGGGTGGCAAATTTGGCGGTGGCTCCTACAACGCATCGGGTGGTCTCCATGGGGTTGGGGCCTCGGTGGTTAACGCGCTCTCATCTCGACTTGACGTTGTAGTGCAGCGAACTGGCAAGGCATATGGCATGTCATTTCGCAGGGGCGTTCCGGGTGTATTTGCGGGGGCAGGCCCTGACGTGGACTTCAGCAAGAAAAGTGGTTTAGAGGCCCTTGGTAAGGCACCACGAGCCAAGAGCGGAACCACCGTGCGATGGTGGGCAGACCCTCAGGTATTCACCAAGGATGCCCAATACGATCGAATCCAATTAAGGGATCGCGCCCTTCAAAGTACGTTCTTAGTGCCAGGGCTGACCATTTCTCTAGAAGATTCACGAGACCCATCGGATCTATGGGCCGAATCATTCGTGCACAAGGGCGGTATTGCCGAGTATGTGGGTCATTTGGCCAGTGGTGAACTCGTGGGAGGGGTCATTACCCTCACAGGCGAGGGCCACTTTGAAGAAACTGTGCCGGTACTAGACGCAGTTGGACATATGTCGAGTCAAACTGTCGCGCGGGACCTTGGTGTGGGTGTAGCCCTCCAGTGGGACACGGGCTATGAAACCACGCTCAAGTCGTTCGTCAACGTCATTGCCACGCCAAAAGGAGGCACCCATGTGGCGGGGCTAGAACGATCTCTCACCAAGGTTTTCAATGAATATCTCAGATCTGCCAAAATCCTGAAGACAAGTGAAGACAATGTCACCAAGGAAGATATCTTTGAAGGATTGACGGCTGTCGTGGCCGTGCGCCTTGCCGAGCCTCAATTTGAGGGGCAAACGAAGGAGGTCTTGGGCACTCCTGCCGCGTCAAGAATTGTGGCAAATGTTGTGGCGAAGGAAATGACCAAGTGGCTGCAAACACCACCTCGGGGCGAGAAAGCAAATGCACGCACGATCGCTGAGAAGGTTGCAAATGCAATGCGTGCTCGCGTCGCAGCGCGGAGTCACCGCGATACTCAGCGGCGCAAGACTGCACTCGAGTCATCATCGATGCCGGCGAAATTGGTCGATTGTCGTAGCACCGATGTTGCAGAGTCAGAGTTATTTATTGTTGAAGGCGATAGTGCTCTCGGCACAGCGAAGAGTGCGCGAGACTCCAAGTATCAAGCCCTGCTGCCCATTCGAGGCAAGATTCTCAATGTGCAGAAGTCGTCTCTCTCCGACATGCTGAAAAACAATGAATGCGCATCGATCATCCAAGTAATTGGGGCAGGTTCAGGCAGGAGCTTCGATCTAGATCAGGCACGCTATGGCAAAATCATCTTAATGTCTGACGCCGACGTGGATGGCGCACATATCCGGTGCCTATTGTTGACCTTGATAAATAGATACATGCGCCCCTTGCTCGAAGATGGCCGTGTATTTGCAGCAGTCCCGCCTTTGCATCGCCTAGAAATTGTCAATGCAGGATCAAAGGCCAATGATGTTGTTTACACCTATAGCGATAAAGAAATGAAATCAGTTGTCACTGAAGCAGAGAAGAAAGGCAAGAAAGTGAAGGATCCAATTCAGCGTTACAAGGGTCTGGGAGAGATGGATGCGTCTCAATTGCGTGAGACAACGATGGATCCCGCGCACAGAACCCTGCGACGCATGACTGTTTCTGATGCAGATATTGCTGGAGATGTATTCGACCTGCTCATGGGCACTGAGGTCGCCCCTCGCAAGGAATTTATCGTTGGCGGTGCACAATCTCTCGATCGCACAAGGATTGACGCATGAGTTCCTTTGAAGAGATCTTCCAAGACGTCTTAGTAGGGAATGCGGACTATGCCCGCGAATTCCATGACAGTGCTTTAACGGGAACCGCGCGTAAGGGAATTGCCGTGGTGACCTGCATTGATTCCCGTATAGACCCACTGGCGCTCATGGGGATGAGTGCCGGCGATGTCAAGATTTTGCGCAATGCCGGCGCTCGCGTGACCGAAGATGTCCTGAGAACACTCGTACTGGCGTCCCATCTATTGGGTGTCTCCCGCGTGCTTGTTTTACCGCATACGGATTGCCGCATGGCGTCCGCAGAAGAGCCCGAGGTACATGCTGAAATTCTTCGGGTTTCAGGCATCGACTCTCGGGGTATCGAAATCCGGACGGTCACGGATCAGTTGGCTGCTTTGCAAACGGACGTCACTCGAGTCAGGTCATTTCCGTTGCTTGCACGTGATGTGGAAGTAGCTGGCGCGATTTTTGATGTTCATACCGGAATTTTGATGCCGCAAGAAGTTTAATCGAGCACGAGGAGTATCGAGAGAATGTCGAGAGTAGCAGTGGTTGGCGCTGGGCCAGCGGGTATTTATGCGGCTGAGCATCTATCAACGGTGCACGGATATCAAGTTGATGTTTTTGATGCGCTACCTGTTCCTTTCGGCCTAGTCAGGTACGGGGTTGCCCCAGATCACTTTTCAATTCGATCAGTGAGGGACAAACTCACCGATACCTTCGAAAGCCCTCTCGTGCGTTTTCGAGGGAATGTTCACATCGGAACTGATGTATCGACCGCGGAATTAGCCTCATGGTACGACGCAGTGATGTACACCTACGGAGCGTCTGCCGATCGTGCTTTGGGTATACCGGGCGAAGTGAGTCCGGCGAGCATCCCTGCAACTGAATTTGTCAAGTGGTACACGGGGCATCCGGATGCTCAGGATTTTGGCGAGCTATTGCGCACGTCCGAGCAAGTGATCGTTATTGGCCTTGGAAACGTAGCCGTTGATGTAACCCGATTGCTGGTCAAGTCCATCGTAGAACTCAGGGCCACAGACATGCCCGATCATGTTTTGGATTCATTTGAAAAAAGTGCCGTCCGTCATGTCCATGTCGTCGGTCGTCGCGGTCCACAACATGCAACCTTTACCACCAAGGAACTTAAGGAGTTGGGGGAACTCGAGGGCGTTGAGGTCATTCTGGATCCAAGGGATCTCCCCGCGGATGATGCAATCGCGAGTTCTGGTAGCAAAGTAGTTGAGCGAAATCTCAAGGTGATGCGGCAATGGAGTCAAGGTCATGGTGAGAGCCATGGTGAAGTTCTCAATGCATCAAGTAAAAAAATCGAGTTCCATTTTTATTCGACACCGCAGTCATTTGATTCTAAACAGCGATCACTGATAGTAGAACGTATGCAGTTGTCGAGCGATAACACCGTGATGGGGACTGGAACCTATGAATCGATTCCCGCAGACATAGTCATTAGAAGCGTTGGTTACCGAGGTTTGCCACTGGAGGGCCTGCCTTTTAATGATCGTATGAACGTGATTCCGAGCCATGAGGGCAAGGTTGAAGGATTATCGGAGACCTATGTTGCAGGGTGGATCAAGCGCGGTCCTTCAGGAATCATTGGAACGAATAAGAAGGATGCTGTTGCGTCGGTTGAATCGCTTGCGACCGATTTGAACGAGCGCCATTCAGTGGCAATCGATAGCCAAGAAATTGACGAGATTTTGCATGCTCGGGGCGTGAAATACATTGATTTCGAAGGCTGGAAAAGGATCAATGCGGCTGAAATCGCGCTGGGCGCGAGCAAAGATCGCGCACGCACCACGATTCATGAGCGAGAAAAGTTAATTGAAATCGGCCTCAGCTGACGATTGAACAACCCGATCGACAACGAAATGTGAGGTCATGCCGTCTTCATCGATGCATGACTTTCGGGCGGGGCCGAATTCCTTCAGTGAAATGTGAAATTCATAGTGAGAGTTATCGGTGAAAATTTCGTGTGAATGGTCCGAATCAGGGCACTCCTGCGGCGGAAAGTCGGTGTCGATCTGACTGGCTCTTTCGAGATAGGAATTGATTAGTTGGAGGCAGGGGATCTCATGGGAGCGCCCCCTGACGAATTGGCCATCAATGTGTCCGGTAGTCAACAGCATTTGCGCCGCATCGATCGTGAGCCGTCCAAGCACGAGATTATCGGGCAAATAGAGAGCAGTTGGAGCAAAACGATGTCCACCAAGGTGGGTGCATTCCCAAATCGTTGAGTATTCGGACTCGCTCAGGGTTGCTTCCAACTGCGTCAGAAGGTTTCGACCCTCAATGGCACAACATTTGTCACGTTTTCCATTTGTACAAATCAACAGTAGAGGAGTCGCCGGAGTGCAGGAGTCTAGGTCTGGTAGTTCTTCTGCGGAAGCGCGAGTGCCTACGCGTAAGCCCGTCGTGGGTTCAGAAACCCAATAGCGCAGGAAATTTCCGGGAGTCCTTTTGTCACGGTGCCTGGCCAGAAGAATCTTAAGATTTCTGCGTTCGGCCCAGGCAGTCACTTCGGGCGTGACACGCGCCTCGACTGCCCTGGCTGGCCATGTTCCAGGGGATTCAAGCACCAGCCATCCACGTGCATAGGGGGCAGATCCGAGCAGTGGCAGTTCCAACGATTCAGTGCTGCACGTCATTTGACGATGGTCTTGAATGAATTCAGGTCGCCGCTTATGGCATCGACAGGGTGGGTGAGTGGCGTTCCCGTGCCATCGCGACGATCATCTGCCTCGGGCATCGTAGTGGGAGCGCCACCGGATGTGGCGCCGCGAATTGGTGCCGGACCAGCCCATGCCCGCAGCAGTGTGTCTTCACCCGATCGGAACTTGTGGCATCTCACGCCTGCGGTCGCCCTGCCTTTCGAGGGGTAGAGATTGAAGTGGGTCACTTTGGCATTGCCCAATTCAGTTCCCGGTAATGCAAGGCTGGAACCGGAAATGGTGGCAACCACGTTGTCGAGAAGTGGATCAATTATCCCGCAAAAAATTATGCCGCCCTCTAAAACTTTCATACCGGCCACACCACCTGCCGAACGACCTTGGGCACGAATACCTGCTAATGGGAAGTGCAAGAGTTGACCAGCACTCGAAATGAAGACTATTTCGGCGTTCTTGGGCGTGGAATCATTTAGTGCAATAGCACCGACAACGCGATCAGAGCCCTCAAGCCGAATGAGGTCCCAACTTGGACGTCCGATTGCGTGGCCGGCTGCAAGCCGTTTAATGGTGCCTTCGCTGGTTCCTAGGAGGATCTCTGCATCGAGGGGAGCAAGAGCAACGACATGTTCATCCTTCTCGAGATCAAGGAAAGCGCCGAGGGGCGCACCGCCTCCGATGCCGGGAATCCCAGAGGTCGGAGGTATCGCCGGAATATCAACGACAGAGACGCGGTGAATAAGTCCGTGTGAGGTAATGACTCCAATTTCACCGCGGGTGGTCGCGTCGCTAGCCGAGACTATTGCGTCATGTGATTGGCGGTTCGCCCCTGTTTGTTCGGGGTTTGGGCTTGAAGTGAGACTCGACGTGCGTGCCAGCAGACCCGTGCTGGACAGCAAAACGACACAGGGCTCATCCGTTACTTCTAGTGATGCGGGTGAAGTGACGGAGGGTAGTTGCGATGCCTCGAGAAGTAGTGTTCTGCGCGCGGTTGCGTGATTGGAGGCGACATCGCGAAGTTCATCGCTTACTACGTCTCGGAGTCGAGCCTCGTTGGTGAGGAGTTCTTCCAAGTTCTCTATCGTGGATCTAAGTTGATCAGACTCTTTCTCGATGTCGAGACGCGAGAATTTAGTGAGTCGTCGAAGTGGCATTTCAAGGATGTAGTTTGTTTGGATTTCGGTGAGATCGAAAATTTCTATCAGTCGAGTTCGCGCCGCGGCGGTGTCATCGCTCTCTCGGATGACTTGGATTACTTCATCGATATCGAGAATCGCGATGAGCAATCCTTCAAGGAGATGGAGGCGCTCGCGCGCGATTCGTTGGCGATACTGACTGCGGCGGGTGACAACTTCGAGGCGATGTTGAATGAAAACTGTGATCAGTTCACGCAGCCCCAAAGTTCGAGGTTCACCATCGACCAGGGTGACTGCATTTATGGTGAATGACTCCTCGAGCGGCGTGAGCTTAAACAACTGCTCGAGGACCGCTTCGGGGGAAAACGCGCTCTTGCACTCAATAACAAGGTTGAGCCCAGAGTCGCCGTCGGTGAGGTCAACAATGTCTGAGATGCCCTGTAATTTTTTGGCAATGACAAGGTCCTTCACGCGCTCGATGACCCGTTCGGGTCCGACACTAGAGGGAAGTTCAGTAACAACAATCCCACGTTTGCGGGGGGATACCTGCTCGATTCTGGTACGTGCTCGCACTCGGAATGATCCTCGCCCCGTTTCGTAGGCCTCTCGGATCCCGTCAAGGCCGGAGATCACCCCACCAGTTGCAAAATCTGGTCCGGGAACAAACGTCATGAGTTCGTCTAGGGATGCATCGGGGTGTGAAATGAGGTGACGGGTCGCATTGACAACCTCAGCAAGATTGTGCGGTGCAAGATTCGTTGCCATGCCAACGGCAATGCCACTCGCTCCATTGACCAAAAGATTGGGAAATGCAGCAGGGAGCACGGTTGGCTCAACCTCGCGACCATCGTAATTAGGCGTGAAATCGACAACCTCCTCATCGATTCCTGAGGTCATTTCGAGGGCACTTGTGGCTAATCTGGTCTCGGTGTATCGCATTGCTGCGGGGCCATCGTCAAGCGAGCCAAAATTTCCATGGCCATCGATGAGCGGCAATCGTAGAGAGAAGTCCTGAGCCATACGCACGAGTGCGTCATAGATCGCGGAATCACCGTGGGGATGGAGGCGGCCCATAACCTCACCGACGACACGGGCGCTCTTGACGTGACCTCGATCAGGCCGCAATCCCATCTGGGCCATCTGGAACAAAATACGACGCTGCACAGGCTTGAGGCCATCGCGTGCATCGGGCAGGGCACGCGAATAGATGACCGAGTATGCGTACTCAAGGAATGAGCCCTTCATCTCTTCGGCGACGTCAATATCAATTACTTTTGACTGCCGAGAAGTGCCTTTCTTGGCGCTCATTTCCCTGCTCTCTCTAGTTGTTCGCTGTACGGGGCACCAGAATTACTGTGCCTGCGACGATTGTGCTCAATCGAGAGCATATGGGCTAGCACCGACACGGCTGATCGCCTCAGATGCCAACCTGACACCGGCTTCAAGGGCAGGCAGCACCGCAGCGGCGGTAAGCCATGAGCCGAGAAATCCGGCGTTGAATGCATCCCCGGCACCAGTGGTCGACTTAACTTGCGTTGCGGCAACCACAGAAGCGGGGACTGCTTCTGTGGTGCTGGCTGCAGCTATAGCCCCCCGAGGCCCCAAGGTAATGACTGCCACCGGATCGACACTCTCTGTGCAAAGTAGACCACGAAGTTCCGTTGCTAGGTTCATCGCACTTGTTTCGCTTTTCAATACGGGTAGATCTAAGAATGTCTGCGCGAGTGCGATGGCTTCCTGTTCATTTGCGAGCAGGATGTCGGCCCGAGCCAAGGCAGTCCTTATGCGATCTGAATGACTACTCACAAGGGTATGCGCAGATGGATCGAAGCTGATACTCATTCCGAGGGAGCGCGCATGGTCCATGGCCACAAGGGCGGTGGCTCCGGCCGTCTCGTGAAAAAGGGCGTACCCAGATACATGCAGGTGTTGCGGTGTTGGCACATGCGCCCAGAGCTCGAACAGTTGATCGATGGAAAGATGCTCATTGGCTCCTGCGCTCGGAATCATTGTTCGTTCACCGGAAGACTCGGTAACAACGATGCAGGTCCCCGTTGGATACTGGCTAAATGTATGGAGCTTTAAGTGGAGACAAGGTCGAGATAGTCGCGACTTGATGGTTGCGCCCATTGAGTCGCTACCAACGGCCCCCAGAAGATAAGTCAATTTTCCAGAGTCAGCTAACCAGGAAGCAGTATTAGCGGCGCTACCGCCCACATCAAATGTGATGCTTGATGGAAGATCGCTACCTCTGGCAAGGGTTAATGCCTCTAATGAATCCAAAGGTGCGCAGATGTCCATCATGAGATCACCCATGACGATGATGGCGCCCGTGTGAGAATTACCTGTCATGTCACCCATGCCCAAGTAGCTTCGTGAAGTGCCACATCAGTCGGTGTCAGTCTCCGGGCTTGTTTTTGTTGCCACAGCAATGCGTGCAGCCAATTCTGAATTTCGAACAATGATATTTGCATTTACCACCAAACTCTGCCCGTGAGTTGTTCGGTGGAAAAAGTCGAGAAGAAATGGAGTGACCGCCTTGCCCGTGATGTTTCGACTCTGGGCGAGTGCCAAGCCCTCGGTCAGGACTCGGTCATGAAGATCGGGATCCAATTGTTGGTCATTGGGCAGGGGATTGGCCACGATGAGACCCGTTGACACATTGAGTTTCCTGCGAGCTTTAATAACGGCCGCGATATCTGAAGGATCCGAAAGGTACCAATCGAGAGTGAAGCCGGAATCTGTTAGGTAAAAACCAGGGAATTGTTCCGAACCGTATCCAACCACTCCGATACTGAGTGTTTCCAGACGTTCGAGCGTCGCGCCGACATCGAGAATGGATTTAACGCCAGAACAGACCACTGTCATCGGTATTGAACCGAGAGCCGTTAGATCGGCTGATTCATCCCAACTGTCACGCGCCTGACGGTGGACCCCGCCCAAGCCTCCAGTAGCGAACACTTCGATTCCCGCCAAATGGGCTAGGTGACTCGTGGCTGCGACGGTGGTTGCGGCATAGCCTCGTCGGGCGCTGACAATACCTAGGTCCCGAATACTTGCCTTGGATACGTCATCACGGGTGGCGATTTCGGTTATCTGGTCAGAGGTAAGACCAATGTGAGCGACGCCGTTGAGCACAGCAATCGTTGCTGGGATTGCTCCGCGGGAGCGGACTATGTCTTCTACTTCGTTCGCGACTCGAATATTCTCTGGTCGCGGCAAACCATGACTGATAATTGTAGATTCAAGGGCGACCACCGCTCTCCCAGAGTCAATGGCTTTTTGGACATCGGGGTGAACGTGGAAGAAGTCTGGATCTATGGGTGAGGAGGTCACGCAACGACATTAGCCGTAGACTCGGACACGATGAAATCCGGTCTCCTCGAGGATCAGCTCCGATCTGATCTTGAACGCAATGGGTACTATCCCCAACTTGTATTTGACGCCCTCGCCACGGCACTGGGGGAGGAATCACTTGGATCATTCGTTGTTCACCACGAGGCCGCATTTGATCGCGATGAGTTACGTCGCCACATGACCGTTCTTGCGCTCACCGCGACTCGTCTTTTAGTGAGCCACACAGACGAGCATAGTCACGACGGTATGCCATTTGCCTCAAGTTCGACCGAAGGAGTCCGTCTCGAGAAAGTTGATTCGGTGGTTGTAACCCGAGTCGTCCGTGACCCCGCCAATGTCAAAGACTCAACCGGCACCACTGAAGTCGTTGTCACCATTGGCTGGGGAGCCGTGAGTCGCATTGAACTCGAACCAGCAAGCTGTGGGGATCCGTCTTGCGATGCAGATCATGGCTACACGGGTACATCAAGTAACGACGATTTTTCAATCAGGGTCTCTGAGGCTGCAGACGGAACTGATGTGGTGGAGCAAGTTCTAGCCTTTGCCGCGGCGCTTTCACAAGCGACCGCGTCACGATTGAGTTGAGAACTGCCTACCCAACGGCTGCAGAACAATGAATGAAATAGACCTGCCATCGTTGAAAGATGTTCTGCCGTCAGCTGCAAATGCACTTGGTCACGTACTCACTGAATCACAGTTCCTTCCAATTCCAGCGTCGAGGCATGTAGTAGTCATCCTCATCGATGGGCTAGGCGAAATCTCCCTGAACAGGCACTCGAAGGCGGCGACTGTGTTCGGATCCTCTGGCGCAGTGCAACTTCAAACAGAGTTTCCCAGTACAACCCCGGTTGCCCTCGGATCCTTGGGCACAGGATTGCCACCCGGTGCCCACGGCTTTGTGGGCGCGAGTTTTTGGCTCCCTGATTCAGAAACCATGTTGTCTCCTCTCAAATGGGGATCCGAGCCACACCCAATTTCCATGGCCCCTGAGCCAACAATCTTCGAGCTAGCCGAGACGTCTGGCATTTCAACGGCAACTATTGGAAAGATGAAGCACATCAACTCAGGAATAACCCGCTCGGTGCTCCGTGGGAGCAGGTACCTCGCTGCTGAGAACCTAGAGGAGATGAAAGTAGGCATTGCGCAGCGGCTCAGGGATACTCGGCTGAGCAAACAAGCGGGGCTCACCTACGCGTACTGGCCCGAACTTGATCGAGTAGGGCATGTACACGGCCCTGAATCGAGTGAATGGATCGCAGAGTTCCAAAGGGTGGGCTTATTTGTTGAATCCATTGCTAGTGACCTGGCTTCGGATGAATCGTGTGTTGTGGTGTCTGATCACGGCATGGTTATATGCCCACCGGAGAGCCGAATATCTATCGACGACGAACCAAGTCTCATGGAAGGTGTTCGCCGCATCGGGGGTGAACCGCGCATGCGTCACATATATGTGGAGCAGGGAGCGGAACTGGATGTTGCTCATACCTGGAAAGCCGTAGCGGGGGAGCGTGCCATGATCCTCGAACGTGACCAGGCAATTGCTCAAGGTCTATTCAGGGTGTCAGATAGTGAGATTAAGGAACGTATCGGAGATTTCGTGGTGATCTCATTAGGCGACACCATGTTCACTAGTTCAACCGATCCTCGGACCTCATCGTTATTGGGTCAACATGGGTCACTGTCGCCTGAGGAAATGCATATCCCATTCAGGGTCTTCTCAGGTAGTGGGGCGTGATGCAGCACTTGATCCGTTGCCGTGAAAGTATTGCGCCGTGTCAGAATTAGTCTTTTACGCAGGAACTATGGACTGTGGCAAATCGACTCTCGCACTCCAAATGGATCACAATCATGCCACTCGCGGAAGGTCAGGCGTGGTGTTCACTCGATTGGATAGAGCCGGTAGTTCCGTCTTGTCCAGCAGATTGGGCCTTGAAGTGCCTGCGGTCGAAGTCGACCAAGACCTCAATATTCGCAGGTATGTCGTGGACAGGCTTTCAGGTGGTCACCGTATTGATTATCTAATTTGCGATGAAGCCCAGTTCTACACGGAAGAACAGATCGAACAAATTGCGCAGTTGGTGGACGAACTATCCATTGATGCATATGCTTTTGGCATTCTCACTGACTTTCGCACCCGGCTTTTTCCTGGCTCGGCTCGATTAGTCGAGTTGGCAGATCGCGTTCAGTATTTGCAGGTTGAGGCGTTGTGTTGGTGCGGGGCTAGAGCACTTCACAATGCGAGAACGATCTCAGGGGAAATAACTGTTGACGGAGATCAGGTTTTAGTAGGGGATGTCAACAGCGCAGACTCTGTGGCCTACGAAGTTTTGTGCCGTCGGCACTATCGAGCTCGGTTGACGTCTAAAAACGCACAGAGCGCTCACATTTCAAGTCAGCCGCTCCCATTCACCTCAGAAGGCGAAAATCTTTCCTAGTTTGAAGACTGTTGCCATACACAAGTGATTAATTGTCATCCTTGGGACCGCCGAAAAGTATTTCATCCCAACTAGGAACTTTGGCCCTACCTCGCTTGGATTTTTTTGGCTGCGACGGTTGAGGCTTTGACACTTGCGTCGGTTGTTCTTGGGTTATCAAAAGCGAATCATCGTTCTCGATGGAATTAACGTCATTGACATTCTCAGATTGAATGTCAACATCCAACGAGGGTACTGCCTTGAGGTAGGCGTGAGAACTTTCAGCTTGATCCAAAGGCAACTCGACGGCACTTGTTTCTAAAATAATCGTGTCGTTGTGACCACTCTGTGGGGCTTGGGCAGGAGCGTGAAGCTCCGCTTGGTTGACGATTCGAACTGGCTCAACACCCATCCAGGCCCGAGCTTCGTCGTTGGCAGGATGAACAGAATTGCCAGATGGTTCAAAGACCCATTGCGCAATTTGATTTCCAGTCTGTGCGGTCACAAGCCATTGACCGTCAAAAAATGTGCTATCCCACAAAATGTCTTGGGTGTTCAACGTGGACTCAATGACCTCTTGCAGTGTTGCACCACCCCGAGAAGCTCTGACTTGAGCATTCTGGGCTCGCTCGGCTACGTAGGCACGTTCGCCCAGTGGCGGTTCGGCGTATCTTGCAACTTTATCAAGCGGCCAGCCGGTAGACGCTGCCACCATTTCTGGAGTTTCTCCTGCGCGCACACGGAATTGAATCTCGCGTGGGCTGAGCGTGTCCAGAACTGTCTCCTTTAGCAACTGATGCGATCTGCGTACATAAACTTACCGTGAAGAACATCTTAGGGCTTTTACTCATGTGTTGTGAACATCTGGACCGCATTGCGCCCCACTAGGTCGGGTCGTCGACAAATCCACTGGGTGCCGGGCCTGGAATGAGGTCCGAATTGAGGGCTAAACCCGGCTGGGGAAGTGGCCGATTACGACTCCCCGCCTTCCAGCGGCCTTGGGCAAAAACTGAAACGCTTAAGGTTAAACACGCACCCGCCACACCCAAACCAAAGGCCTCGGGGGTGCCGAAACGGTCCGCGAGGATGCCGCCAAGTGATGCACCAGCTGCGAAACCGAGGGCCAGACCCGAATTCACCCAGGTGAGCCCCTGTGTGAGTAATGAAGGCGGCACGAGTCTCTCGGCGAGTGAAAATGTACTGATAAGAGTGGGTGCAATGGCGAAGCCGGACAAGAAGGCACCGAGCATGAGCCAATTTACATTGGCGATTAACGGCATGGGGATGGTAATGATGACCATTGCGAGGGACGTGAATTGCACCTGTCGTGGTAGGGGCATTCGAAGGTGGCGCGAGCCGTAGATGATGCCACCAAACATCGACCCAACGGCCCAGAGGGCCAATGTGACTCCGGCCAGCTCTGGTTGACCGGCGTTTTTTGTGAAGGCCACGATGGCGACATCAAAGCTGCCAAAAAGAATTCCGATTCCAAGACTTGCGGTAACCAGGAGGGTGAGCCCTTGATGCCTGAGGGGGTTCTTGGAGTAGGACTGCTCTGGATGCACTTCGTGGACAGGGGGTATAGACCTTGTCAAACTTGCAAGTGCGAAACCACCGATCAACGCCAATCCACCTGCAACGAGGACAGGACTGGGTAAGCCCACATTAAAAGCTAGGAATGCGGCCAGCAGGGGGCCAATCGCGAAAACTAGTTCATCGAAAATACTTTCGAGTGCGAATGCGCTTCTCAGCGAATCTGTGTCTTTGCGAGTCGCGTAGACCCAACGAGCACGCACAAATGATCCAAAGGAAGGGAATGAAGCACCCGCGACAATTATCAAGGCCATTTGCATCCAACGCGCAGTGTCAACTTGGACGGCGAAAACAAAACTCACCAATGAAAAAGCGAATATGCACGGAAGCGGAATCAACACGGCTCGTTGTCCGAATTTGTCGGCGAGGCGGCTGGTAAAAAGCGCAGCAACTGCCGAAGTAGTGGCAAAGAGTGCTTGAAGCAGGCCGGCGTAAGCATAGGAATTTGTGGTGTTGCTGATATACAAGAGGGTGCCAATGCCAACGATGCCTAGAGACAATCGTGCAATGAAACCTGCCGCTGAAAATGCAATAGCCCCTGGTAGTCGCAGCACTTCGACGTAAGCGGCGAAGGGGTTATTGGCCATGATGACGCAAAGGTACCCGTGGCAGTGCGCGAGTCGATTCTCCGGTGTTCATCGGTGGAGATCCACCATGGCAGAGTAGGGACATGACCAAGGATCCAGCGGCCCTAACTCCCAACAATGTTCAAACTTTGCTTGACACGGATGAGCGTCTGCAGCTGGCTTGGAACTGTGGTCGAGAGGCAGCAAATTTCTTGTACACCGCAAGGCCTGAGAATTTGGTTATTGAGACCAAATCAACAGGTTCGGATCTGGTGAGCGCTATGGATAAGGGCGCTGAGGAGATAATCGTTTCTGCCATCCGGTCGCACTTTCCTGAAGACGGAATACTCGGTGAAGAAGGCACTAGTGTCGATTCAAGTAATGGCGTCCGATGGATCATTGACCCACTCGATGGAACCGTGAACTACTTGTTTGGCATCCCACTGTGGGGTGTATCGATCGCCGTCGAATTTGAAGGCCTCGTCAAATTGGGTGTAATTGTGTTGCCCAACCAAGGGGAGATATATCTGGCTATTCATAAACAAGGGTCTTGGAAAGTATCAGATAGCAACTTTGCGTTGGCGAACTCCGGAGAACAACCTGCACTAGCCCCAACGCATCAGGCTCGGCTCCAAGTGCGACCTACTGCTGATTTTGCCCGGGCACTGATTTCCACGGGATTTGGTTATGACGCAGGGCGCCGCGAAGCCCAAGCCCAACTTCTGGTCGGAGTGCTCCCAAAGTTTGCTGACATCAGGCGAAGCGGGTGTGCCGTGGTCGATTTTTGTTGGTTAGCCTCTGGCGTCACGGATGGCTACTACGAGTATGGGCTTAATGCCTGGGACTACGCGGCGGGGGCCTTGCTTGTAACGGAGGCAGGGGGAGTTGTTAAAGGTTTATCAGACGAAGATTTCAGTCAATTCCTGATCGCATCTACTCCGATGATCTTTGAAGAATTGAGATCCAAGTTACAAGAGGGTGGTGCACAAAAGGTTCTCGAGTACTAAATATGTGTGAACTAAAGCGTCATCGGTGGCTAATCCAGACGCTTTAGTTCCGCCCGATACCAATGGGAGTTTTGCACATAAATGCGAGCCGAATGTTGAACATCGTCAATGCTCACAACGTTAGGTGTAATAGCTGCAGGCACTCCCAGTGCGCGCGCGTGAGGCGGAACACTCTTATTGTTACCAACCAAGGCTTGGGCTCCGACGAGTGATATCGGACCAACAGTTGCATTGTGGAGTACGACAGCATGCGATCCGATCAATGAATCATCATGAATGGTGCACCCTTCGAGGTGCACGCCATGTCCGATAACACATCGGTCGCCGATCACGGTGTCAAGCGTGCTCGTGCAATGAACAACGGTTCCATCCTGAATTGAAGTCTGCTCTCCAATGTGAATTGCACCGTGATCACCCCGCAGGACAGCACATGGCCAAATACTGGACTCGGGGCCGATGTGGACGTTACCGATTACTACCGCATCTGGATGCACAAATGCGGTTGGGTCAATAGTTGGGGTGAGGTCTCCGAGCGCATAGATCGCCATGTCCACGGAGTCTAGTTCGGGATTACTGGTCGCTGGTACCCATATGGAATTTAGCTAGCATCAGCCACCATTGGATTTGCTAGGGACGCTAGCACCGACCCCGTGCTGCCGAATATTGCTTCATGAGGCACAATCTGCGCGCAAGGTCCCGCGGCTGGTGCCCGTCAGCACTGAGCATCGATGTTTCGTCCGATAAGAAAGAGGCACACATGGCTACCGATTATGACGCTCCTCGCAAGACCGATGAGGAACTGGCAGAGGACAGCCTCGAGGAGCTCAAGGCCAAGAGAGCTGAGAAAACTTCATCACCTGTTGACGTCGATGAAGCGGAACTCGCTGAAACAATTGAGTTGCCTGGTGCAGATCTGTCATCGGAGAATTTGACGGTTCAAGTGGTGCCAAAACAGACCGATGAATTCACCTGCATGTCTTGCTTCTTGGTACACCATCGCAGCCAATTTGATCATGAAGGCAAATCTGGGCCTATATGCAAGGAATGCGCCTGAGTCAGGTCTGGCGAGCGATAATTCGGTACACAGCAACTTCAACGACTGCCGCGGAGGCTGCCGTAATCGCGGACCAAATAAGGGCGTTGCCCAAATTTACAGTGGGGTCGTCGGCCACGGGTGCCTTCCTACCCAGAGCCTTGCGGTAACCGGAATCAAGCATTTTGCGCACGGCCCATGTCGCCGTCATTGCAACAATGGGGGCAACAACGTGTATCGCAATATTATTTTGTTGGCTCCCTGCACCTGAATCCTCGCGTGCCTCTCCTACTTGTTCATAAGTCATGGGGCTTGTCTATCACCAACGACATGAGAGTTCAAAGTGAACCGTAGAAATAGTGGCTTCAGGGATTATTGAGTAGTGACACAAGAACTTCCGGTTTTCTGGTCGAAACAACCCACATTCCGTGAGGATCGTCCGGATTCATTAGGTCAATGGCGATAGCCCGCATCCCTGACCGAATATCGAGATAAGCGGTGGCATCGACTTGACCACGCCGCGCGGCTAATAATTCCTCGGCGCTCAAGACTCTTGGGTTAGCCCATTCAGTTGATTTACCCAACATTTGTTGCATATTGACGTTACCTACCCGAATAAACGTTGAGTCGATATTTCGTCGAACTTCGATCAAAGGGGCGTTGAAGTACATGAAAAGCAATATGCCAATGCCAATAATCACCATGATGACGATGCCAACCTGCATATCGATTGCTGCGCCGTAGGCGATAGCGATCATGGCAATCAACGCTAGTGCGACCACGAATGACGATAATCGGGGGATAACACGCTCCCGGTAGAGAAGGCCAGTTGGTTGGCTCGCTCGAATGTGCTTCACGCTCAGGAGTATGGTGCATTGTTGTGCCAACGACACCTCCGGCTGATGCCTACGTCCCACACAGAAGTGAAAACGCTCCAGAGCCTGGTAGTGCCATTCCCACCCATTACAAATCGTGCTTTGGCTGTGGTGTCGATCATGAGACTGGTCTCCACATGGTTGTGACCGCAGGGGATCATCTCACGGTAAATGGAGTCTTTACCGTCACACAGCATCACCAGGGTGCCCCTGGTTTGGCACATGGTGGATTACTTTCTGCCGCCATCGATGAAGTGCTCGGGTCACTCAACTGGCTGCTGGGAGTCCCTGCCGTCACCGGGCGGCTTGAATGTGATTTTAGAAAGCCTGTTCCCGTGGGAACCACGCTTTTTGTTAGCGCCCAAATTGATGCAGTTCACGGTCGCAAAGTTTTTACGAGTGCACAAGCTCGCATCAATTCAATTGACGGCTCGACGGCTGTCTCAGCGAAGGCGATCTTCATTCAGGTGGGTATTCAACATTTCTTGGATAATGGGAATAGTGCTGAGGTAACGGCTGCTTTCCAGGATCGAAATGGAGATTGGTCACAAAAGGCGCCAAAGAGTGATGGGGCTAGGCAAACGTTTGAGGTGAATCCGTGATGGTGCCCGTTAAAGTACTCATTCAACGGCTTGATTCAGACCTGCCATTGCCAGCGTACGAACTCCCGGGCGATGCCGGTCTCGATATTCATTCACGCATCACCCTCGAACTAACTGCAGGTGAACGTGCGCTTATACCAACCGGAATTGCGCTCGCACTTCCCGCAGGTTACGTCGCTCTAATACACCCAAGGAGCGGGTTGGCAGCTAAACACGGATTCACACTTGTTAATTCACCAGGCACTATTGACTCTGGATACAGAGGAGAAATTTCGGTCATTGGCCTGAACACGGGTGCCGACTCACTCACCATCGAGCGGGGGGATCGAATTGCCCAATTATTAGTCATGGAATTGCCTCGGATCCACATAGAAGAGGTGCATTCCTTGCCTGGGTCAGTTCGGAGCGCCGGTGGATTCGGTTCAACAGGTTGACGGTCAGGCCCGTTGACAAGGGTGGTAACACCACATCGCAACTTGAGAAGTGGGAGGATAGAAGGGTGACGGACACCAATCTGCGAAATAACGGTCCATTTGATGAGTCTGAAGTCAGTTTTGGTGACGACAACAGAGTTGATCTCGGTGGACTGTTGCTCTCCGTGCCTGCTGGAGTGGAGTTACAGGTACAGGCAGATCAAGCGAGTGGGCGAATTACCGCACTCACCCTGCGCCACGGGGAGAGCGGTATGCAGTTGCAACCATATGCAGCACGCAAGTCAGGTGGTATGTGGGAGGAAGTCATTGCGTCCATTACGACATCCGTCAATTCCTCCGGAGGCTTGATCGAACAAGTTAAAGGGCCATGGGGAGTTGAGTTGAACGCGCAAATCAAGGCAAACGAATCCGCAGGTACGGGGAGCGCCCTCCAACCGGCACGATTTGTGGGTATCGATGGACCGAGATGGTTTCTTCGTGCTGTCTTTTTGGGAAAGGCTGCGCGCGATCGCGAAGCTGCTCAGGTCCTGTCCGAATGCCTTCGAACTGCTGTCGTGGTTCGTGGAGACTCAGCCATGGCCCCTGGGGCTCCGCTTGCTTTGAGAATCCCGAAGGAAAGCATGAGCGCGGAAGTGAGTGAACCCAAACTACCCAACCCTTTTGAGCGCGGCCCTGAAATCACGGAAACCCGCTGACACCGATGAACGCCATCGCTCGGAGTGCGCGACGATTAACGCAAACGCTGACAAAATCACGTAGCTCCCACGAATATTCGGACCTCCAACAACAATTTGGAGATACCGCGGATCCACTCGTTCAAGAGATTCGGTCGTGTACTCCCGGTTCACGTGTGGAAATAATTGGAACCGTGCGCGTCGTTTCAGTTCGCCCCCAAGACCTATCGCCTGCCGTTGAAATTGAATTGACCGATGGTTCCGGTGTGGTGAAAGTTGTATGGCTAGGCAGACGGAAGATTCCTGGAATTGTTGCTGGCCGAACCATGAAGGTGTGCGGACGGTTAACGTGTAACACTGAGCGACCAACAATTTTTAATCCCAAATACGAATTGCGACCACTCAAGAGATGAGAGTCATTAGGTGAGCCAAGAGCAAGAAGAGTCGCCACAAGGAATGCACCTTCCCGAGCACGAAACTATTGCCGATGTAGCCGCCGAACGCCTCATCCTTGATCGAGCAATTGGTGGGTGGCGCGGACTAATTGATAGTGGTGTACCAACTCTTGTGTTTGTTTTTGCATTCTTGGTTTGGCCAGACACCCTTGCCAATGCCGTTTACGCGGCAATTGCGGCTGGCGCTGTAATCCTTGTTGTGCGAGTAATCCGTCGAGATCCGCTGACTCAAATATTCGCGGGATTTGTAGGCCTTGCCATCGCGGCAGGATTCTCTGCTTGGACTGGAAAGGCAGAGAACTTCTTCTTGCCCGGCCTGCTCACCAATTTGGCGTACGGCTCTGCATTCCTCATCTCCATACTGGTTCGTTGGCCGCTACTTGGCGTGGCCTTGGGATATTTCACGGGCACGGGTACGTCCTGGCGAAGTGACGTTTCATTGCGAAGGGCTGCCGCAGCAGCGAGTTGGATATGGGTGGGAATGTTCTTTGGCAGGCTATTGGTGCAGGTGCCTTTCTATTTCAGTGGCTCAGTGGGAACACTGGGCGTGATAAAGGTAGTCATGGGCTGGCCGCTGTTCCTAGCCGCGGCGTATTTCACGTACCGCGTACTTTCGCCGGTTTATGCAGAACTGAATGCGCGAAAAAACCAGAATCCTGAGAGCGACGCTTAATGCTGGCGGGCAAAAAGTTGCCGCTTACTCCTTTGTTGGGTGCCCTAGCATGTTTTGTAATGAATTTTCCTGATGTGGAGCGGCAACAAATACAAGTTCATCGCCGACTTCGAGAGGGTCGTCCGCACTTGGAGTGATGACACGCTCTCCTCGCACGATGGCCACCAGCGCTGTATCTTCGGGCCAGTGTTGATCGCCCACGCGTTGCCCCGCAACGGGAGAATCGGAAGCGAGTGTGATTTCAACAAGATCAGCATCGCCTTGCCGGAATGAAAAGAGGCGAACCAAATCTCCCACCGAGACGGCCTCTTCAACGAGAGCTGACATCATGCGAGGGGTTGAGACAGCCACATCGACGCCCCATGATTCATTGAACATCCACTCATTCTTGGGGTGATTTACACGCGCCACTACACGAGGGACACCAAACTCGGTTTTGGCCAAGAGTGCAACAACTAAGTTGACCTTGTCATCGCCCGTCGCGGCCACTACGACGTTGCACTCTGAAAGACGAGCCTCCTCTAGGGCAGACACTTCACAGGCATCGGCCATCAATGTCTCTGCGCCCTGAACGACACCGGGGCGCGCTAATGCAACGTCCCTGTCGATGAGGAGAATCTGATGACCGTTCTGGATCAGTTCCCGTGCGATGGCCCTGCCTACTTTTCCTGCACCAGCGATAGCGACTCTCATTGGGGGCCTCCTGGCAAGTTCAAGCACACTGATTCGATGGCCTCACGTTGCTCGGGATGGAAGAGAAGGTGGACCGCATCACCTTGTTGGAGTACAGAATCAGAATGTGGTAGTTCTGTGCTGCCATACCGGGTTATGAATGCAATCCTTGAATTGGTGTGGGCTTCAAGTTCGGCGGCATTTCGTCCTAACCACGAGTCGTCTAATGGCATTTGAGCCAAGACCATGGTTCCCGATTGGTCGGTGTATTCAACGTTTGCAGAGGTTGGTACGACGGCTTTCATGATTTGACCGGCGGTCCAGGACACGGTCGCGACCGTTGGAATGCCTAATCGTTCATAGACTGCCGCTCGTTGTGGGTCATAGATTCGTGCAATAACGTGAGGGACACCGTAGGTTTCCCGGGCTACGCGAGCGGCAAGAATATTGCTGTTGTCTCCGCTACTGACCGCCGCAAATGCATGTGCACGTTCTATGCCGGCGGCTTCAAGGGTCTCACGATCAAATCCGACACCCTTGATCGTTGTACCGGAGAATTCTGGAGCCAATTTGCGAAATGCGGACGCTTCTTGATCCACTATGGCAACAGAATGGCCTTGCTCATCAAGCCAAGTTGCTAGAAGCGAACCAACACGTCCACACCCGAGAATCACAATATGCACGAGGGACACGCTACACCTCTGAGTTGGCTGCGTTCATCTCTATGGCATGGGGGGATAGAGTTCGGAGTCGTGTCCCTGTCTGACGGAGTCAAGCGATTAGTTCTGGGTCGGGCCTTGCGCAGCGATCGACTCGCTGAGACCCTGCTTCCCAAGAGAATCGCCTTGCCGGTATTTGCAAGCGATGCGCTTTCATCCAATGCATATGCGACGCAAGAGATTTTACTCGTCCTGTCCCTCGGTGGCGCTAGCCTCTTTGCTTTTGGGCCATGGATTGCGGCTGCCGTGGTCCTTGTCTATTTCACCGTCATCGCCTCTTACAGACAAAATGTTCGTGCCTATCCCAACGGCGGAGGAGATTACGACGTAGTCTCAGCAAACCTCGGTCCTCGTTGGGGAGTTTTCGTGGCGAGTGCGCTGCTGATTGATTATGTCCTCACGGTTGCCGTTTCCATCTCAGCTGCCGTAGCAAATCTTGGGTCAACGATCCATTTCGTGGAATTACACAATGTGTGGTTTGCGGTGGCCATTACCGTCATAATCATGCTTCTGAACCTCAGAGGGGTAAAAGAGTCGGGTGCTCTGTTCGCGATACCGACTTATATTTTTATTGGAAGCATTTTCATCATGATCGGAACTGCTGTTTTTCGAGGTGTCCGCGGGGACACGATGATGGCAGAGAGTGCGACGTGGGAGGTTGCCCAACAAAATGCAATTACGGGGTTGGCTCTTGTGTTCCTTGTCGCACGATCATTCTCATCGGGAACAACGGCGCTGACGGGGATTGAGGCTGTGGCCAATGGGGTTCCGTCATTCCGTGAGCCTAAGTCGAAGAATGCCGCCACGACTTTACTGTTGCTAGGCGTAATCAGTATGGCCATGTTCAGTGGTATTACTTGGTTAGCGATTAAGACGGGTGTCAAGGTCACTCCGAACGATGCCAACCTTATTGGCCTGCCCGATGGTCAGGCGCAAAAAACAGTCATTGTTCAGGTGGCGGGTGCTGTCTTCGAGAACGCGACTTGGGCTGTATTAGGCATATCTCTGGCAACAGCCTTGATTTTGGCCTTGGCCGCCAACACGGCATTCAACGGCTTTCCCGTTATGGGATCTATATTGGCGCGTGACGGATACCTGCCGCGGCAATTGCACACCAGGGGGGACCGACTTGCTTACAGCAACGGAATTGTAGTTCTCGCTGCCTTGGCCATCATTCTCATCGTATTTTTCCAGGCAGATGTGACGAAGCTTATTCAGCTTTACATCATTGGCGTATTCATCGCGTTCACTCTCAGTCAGTTCGGCATGATTAGACACTGGAGTCGACGACTCAAGTCTGAAACCAATGAACAGGAGAGGGTTCGGTCGATTCGATCGCGCGTGGTGAATACGTTCGGGTTCGGCATGACCGGCACGGTTCTGGTGATCGTCATTCTGACAAAGTTTTCCAATGGAGCATGGATAGTCCTGGTGGCGCTTCCGATCATTTTCTTTGGAATGTTGGGCATTAATCGGCACTACGAAACCGTGCGCCGAGAACTCTCGACACTTGAGACCGATCAGGTGACTCTGCCGGCTCGTGTACACGCGCTCGTCCTAGTTTCCAAGATTCACAAACCCACGCTCCGCGCTATTGCATACGCTCGGGCAAGTCGCCCAAATGTGATTGAAGCGTTGACTGTTAACGTGGACGATGCAGAATCGGCGCTCCTGGAAGAGGAGTGGACGCGCCGAGGAATTCCTGTGACCTTAAAGATCCTTGACTCTCCGTATCGCGAGATAACGCGACCAATAATCCAGTACGTGAAAGAACTTCGATCAGAGTCTCCTAATGATCTCATCGCTGTTTTTATACCGCAATATGTTGTAGGTCATTGGTGGGAGCAAATACTGCATAATCAGTCTGCCCTTCGACTCAAAAGCAGGCTTTTATTTTCAAACTCAGTCATGGTTATCAGCGTTCCGTGGCAGCTGGAATCTAGCGAGAAAAGTTTGGACAATGATTTTGAAAATGAGTCCAGTGGTGAATGATAAGGACACGCGTCCTCCGATTACTCCGCTTGCCATCGATCAAGAAATTGAGGTTGTCATTGGGCCGATTGCTCACGGAGGGCATTTCATTGCTCACGCGTTGGGCAACACCATTTTTGTCCGTGGGGGCATTACGGGTGAACGGGTCATAATTCGCATCAGTGCAAAACGAAAAAGGATCTATAACGCGGTCGTATCAACCGTATTGGATGCCAGTCCTGATCGTGTTTCCCCGATCTGTTCATCCAGCGGAAAGTGCGGTGGATGCGATTTTCAGTACATCGCCCCCGATGTACAGCGGCAACTGAAGTTGCAGGTGCTCCAGGAGTCGTTGGTGCGCTTTTCAGGCCTTGATCAGGAGCAGATACAGGCAATTTTGCCAACTGAAATTGTGCTCCTAGGGGCCAATGCAGGTGAAGCGAGTCGATCTCGAGCCCGATTCATGTGGGATGGGCAGTGGAATATGCGAGGCTATATGAACGCAGAACTAATTCCGACTCCACATTGCACCGTTATCTCTGAGCCAATGCGATCAACAATGGCCGAGGTTGCCAAGGCGTTACCTGTCGTTGAGTCGGGCACGGCAGTCGAATACTCATTTGTTGAAGGTGACAGTGGTGTGAGTGTTGAAGCTATGGGTCGTCCGGTTATGGGACCACCCAAAGTTGTGCATTCATATAACGGCTTTACCTACCGCACACCAGTTTCAAGCTTTTGGCAGTCTAACCCTGAACTCATCGGGTCGGTGATGGGTTTCTTGGATTCACATCTGGCTGTGGAATCTGGCCAGCGGTGGTGGGATCTCTACAGTGGTGCGGGTGTGTTCGCCGGTTATCTATGTCAACGTGTAGGCATTACAGGGAGCGTTTTTTCGGTTGAGGGGGATCGGCAGGGAAGCCAATCGGCTAAGCGCGCATTCCACGACTGTCAAAATATTTCAGTGGTCAATGCCGATGTCCAGGATTTTCTCAATACGATTGAAAACACTCAGTGGATCGATGGTGTGTTGCTTGATCCACCGCGAGTAGGCGCGGGGCAATTGGTGTGCGAACGAATCGTCGAGCTCTCACCAGGACTCATTGCGTATCTTGCCTGCGATCCGGTGGCACTCTCGAGGGACATTGAACTTCTTTCTTCCCACTATCGACTCACAAAATTGGCTGCGTACGATGCGTTTCCCATGACCCATCATTTTGAGACTGTCGCACTCCTCGAACGCAGGAGCAATTTATCTTGACGTCAAGATAAATGTGATATCTTTACGTCACGCGCAATAAGTGCCGCGCTCACACTTGGAGGCATCATGACCAGCCTAGATTCTTTTTCCGCCCGAGAAACTTTGCGTGTGGGC